>Ga0310834_100190_pt1 | contig 98482 bp, 79 predicted proteins | sample SM_ome_2_FD_201314 | JGI IMG/M metagenome (GOLD analysis project Ga0310834, IMG submission 201314) | Sorghum-adapted microbial communities enriched on stacked mutant (SM) sorghum from Joint BioEnergy Institute, Emeryville, California... ...
TCGTACCCTGCTCCAAGGCCCGTCCTTCTCGATCATGCTGCATCAGACACAGTGATGATCAAGCAAGGGCGGGCTCCCTCAAGGCAGGCTCGCCGACCCTCCGTGCCCGGTTAACGGTGAAGAGCCATTATCGTTGTGCTCTGCGGATACTGACCCCGGCCCGGTCGGTGGCTTCCCGACCGCCCGACAAACGGACCGCACCGCGGGCTCGAGCCGCTCCTACCGGGGCTGCGGCGTCGCGTGGCCCCGGGCGAGGGCATCGACCCGGCGCAGAGCGTCCGGGAGGCGGTACCGGCCGGCCATCGCGGCGACGATGCCGGCCGCCTCGGCGAGGGGGAGACCACACGCTGTCACGAAGAGCGGCTTGGCCGCGCCGCCCCGGCGGACCTCGGCGGCGTGGCGGGCGGTGGCGAAGGCCGTCTTCGCGACCCCGATCACCGGGACGCCGATGGCCTGGTGGACGTGGCGACCGAGGCCGGGGCGGCCGTCCGGGTCCAGGTCGCAGTAGCCGTCGACCACGAGCAGGCGGAGCGCCGGCGCCTCGGCGAGCACGGCCCGGATCGCGGGCAGCTCGCGGAGGTAGAACCGGCCCGGCTGGTATGGCGCCACGGTGTCGAGCCACGCCACCCGCTCGCCCACGATCGGGGCGAAGGTCGGGTCGGCGGCGAGGACCAGCGCGGCCCGGGCCCCGCCGTCGGCGGGGTAGTGCACATCCACCGCCCCGACCAGCCAGTCCTCCACAGTAGACACACCCCGAGCCTAGCCGCTGGCGCGGGCCGGCATCGGTGCGGTGTTGCGGGCGAGCGTTGACTAGCGTTCGGATTGGGGTGTTCGTCACGCCGCGCGGGCCCCGGTCAGCGCGCACACTGGGACGAGGACCCCCGACCACCGGCCCCGGAACTGCCCGTATCGGGACGGACAGCCCGCGGCGGGGCGCGATCGAGGGAGGTCCTCCCTCCCGGCACCCGCGATTGTTGCGATTTGGTGAAGGAACGCTCACTGACCTCGGGGGTGCCTGAGGTCGAAAGCGGTATCCATCCCCGATCGTGTGAGGGCGCTCACCGATTCGGCACCCCGAGGCCGTACGGGCGCGGTCGGCTCCGAATCGTGTGAGCACCTATGCAGCTCAGTTACGTCCTGGCCGGAGTACTGGTGGACGGGCGGGGCGGCCCGCGAGACTCCCGAGCAAGGCGCGTTTGGGCGCCCTGATAGCCCGACGAGGGAGTCAAATCTATGAGTCGTTTGACGCGAACCATGGCCCCGCTGGCCGTCCTCGGCCTGGTGGCGGCCGGCTGCAGCTCGTCGCCCGGAAACGGCGGCGAGGACGGCGACCTGCGCGGTGCCGTCGTCACCGTCATCGGCACCTGGGGTGGCGACGAGCAGGAAGCCTTCCTGGCGATGGTCAAGCCGTGGGAGGAGCAGACCGGCGCGACGGTGAAGTACACCGGTACCCGTGACCTGAACACGGTGCTCACCACCGGCGTCGCCTCCGGTGTGCTGCCCGACCTCGCGGGTCTGCCCGGGCCTGGCCAGCTGGCCGAGTACGCCGAGGCCGGGGCCCTCGTGCCGCTGGACGACGTGCTCGACATCGACACGTACACCTCGGAGACCGCGCCGGCCCTGGTCGAGCTGGGCAAGGGCTCGGACGGCAAGGTCTACGGCGTGTTCATCAAGGCCGCCGTCAAGGGCCTGATCTGGTACAACCCGTCGCAGTACAACTTCGGCGACAACCCACCGTCCACCTGGGACGACCTGCTCGAGCAGGGCGAGGCCAACAAGGGCTCGGCTGAGGCACTGTGGTGCGTCGGCATCGAGTCGGGTGCCGCCTCGGGTTGGCCGGCCACCGACTGGATCGAAGACCTGGTGCTGCGCACCGCCGGTCCCGAGGTCTACACGCAGTGGTACCGCGGCGAGGTGAAGTGGTCCGACCCGCGGATCCGTGAGGCCTTCGAGATCTACGTCGAGGACGTGCTCGGCAACACCTACGGTGGGCGGCAGACCGCGGCCGCGACCAACTTCGAGGTCGCCGGTGACCCGCTCTTCTCCGACCCGCCGGGCTGTGTGTTCCACCACCAGGCGAGCTTCATCACCGGCCTCGGTGGCTTCAAGGACGCGCAGGCGGGCACCGACTACGACTTCTTCCCGTTCCCGGACATCAACCCGCAGCACGCGGGCGCCGTCGAGGGCGCGGGTGACCTGTTCGGCATGTTCAACGACACCCCGGCCGCCCGGTCCCTCATGCGGTACCTGGTGTCGGCTCAGGCGCAGGACATCTGGGTCAAGCGCGGTGGTGCCCTGTCGGCGAACAAGAACGCCAACAGCTACCCGGACGAGATCAGCGCCCGCTCGGCCGAGATCCTCGCCAACGCGCAGTCGTTCGTCTTCGACGCCTCCGACCTCATGCCGCAGGCGATGAACGACGCGTTCTGGCGGGCCATGGTCGAGCTGACGAGCGGTAGCGCCTCGATCGACGACGTACTGGCGGATCTGGATGCCGCCCAGGCGGACGCCTACGCATCCTGACCGTTAGCCCCGTCGTTCTGATCCTCTAGTTCCACCCGGAGATCTTGGGAGCCCGCCTCCTGCGCGGGGACGGGCTCCCAAGACTCCGACCATGACCCTCCACGAAACCGGCGCTCCGCTCGGAGGTATCGATGGGTTCAAATATAGTTACCGCGCTCATGGTGGTGGTGGGGGTACCGGCCGTCCTGATTCTCTATATCTGGCTCACCGAGTGGATCGTCACGCTGGTGCCGTCGAAGTGGCAGAAGCGGGTCCGCCCGTGGCTCTGGCTGGGACCCGCTCTGGCCTTCCTCGGGTTCTTCCTCGTCTACCCCACCATCGGCACGATCATCCGGAGCTTCCAGAGCCGCAGCCCGCTGCGCCCTGAGTGGGTCGGACTGGACAACTACAAGTGGTTCTTCACCAATGAAGCGGCGTTGCGCGCGCTGCTGAACAACGCGCTTTGGCTGGTCATGCTGACCTTCTTCACGGTCGGGCTCGGCCTGGTCATCGCGGTCCTCGTCGACCGGGTCCGCTACGAGCCAGTGGCGAAGAGCGTCATCTTCCTGCCGCTGGCCATCAGCATGGTGGCCGCCGGCGTCATCTGGAAGTTCATGTACGACTTCCGGCCGCCGGGCCAGCCGCAGACGGGCACGCTCAACGCCGCCATCGGCACGGTCGGGCTCGGCCCGGTCGCCTGGCTGCAGTCGCCCACATTCGGCGTGAGCACCTTCGCCCTGATCGCCATCATGATCTGGATGTGGACCGGCTTCGCCATGGTCATCATCTCGGCCGCCGTGAAGGGCATCGACCCCGAGCTGTTGGAGGCGGCCCGGCTCGACGGCGCGGGTGAGTGGCAGATCTTCCGGAAGGTCACCTTCCCGCTGCTCGGGCCCACCCTGGCCGTGGTCAGCACCACGATGGTCATCACCTCGCTGAAGACCTTCGACATCGTCTACACCCTGACGAACGGCAACTACGACACCGAGGTCATCGCGAACCTGATGATCAAGCAGATGTTCACCTTCGGTGACTTCGGCCGGGCGAGCGCGGTCGCGGTCGTGCTGCTGCTCGCGATCATCCCGGTGATGGCCTTCAACATTCGCCAATTTCGCGCCCAGGAGTCCGTGCGATGACCACGACCGTCCCATCCCAGCCCCTACCGCGCCCCCTGGACGTCCCCGCTACACCGAGGGTCAACCGTCGGCCCCGCCGCGTCGGACGGATCGTGCTGCACCTCGTCGTGGTCGGCCTGATGGTCCTGTGGGCGATCCCGACGGTCGGCCTGCTGGTCAGCTCGTTCCGGCCGTCCTCGGAACTCTCGTCGTCCGGCTGGTGGACCGCGTTCGCCCCGCCGTACCACTTCACGATGGAAAACTACGCCCAGGTGGTCAACCAGCAGGGCATCGGACAGGCCTTCCTCAACAGCCTGTTCATCGCGATCCCGTCGACGATCATTCCGATCGCCGTGGCCGCCTTCGCGGCGTACGCGTTCAGCTGGATGGAGTTCCGCGGCCGGGACGTGCTTTTCGTGGTGGTCGTCGGCCTGCTGGTCGTGCCGCTGCAGACCACGCTCATCCCGATTCTGCGGATCTTCGCCGACTGGGGTCTCACCGGCCAGTTCCTGGCCGTGTGGCTCGCCCACACCGGCTACGGTCTACCGTTCGCGGTCTACCTCCTGCGTAACTTCATGGGCGCGCTGCCGAAGTCGCTGTTCGAGTCGGCGGCGATCGACGGAGCTAACCACGTCACCGCGTTCTTCCGGGTGGCGATGCCGCTGTGCGTGCCCGCGTTCGCGGCGCTGGCCATCTTCCAGTTCCTCTTTGTGTGGAACGACCTGCTGGTGGCCCTCATCTACATCGGTCTGGCCAACCCCGACAACCTGCCGCTCACCGCGACCATGGCCAACCTGGTCAACTCGCTGGGTGGCGGTTGGTACCTGCTCGGCGCGGCGGCCTTCGTGTCGATGCTCGTGCCGCTGATCATCTTCTTCACCCTGCAGCGCTACTTCGTCCGCGGCATCGTGGGCGGTGCCGTGAAGGGCTGATTCCACCCATCGCGGGGCCTCGTCCGCGGGCATGCCGCCCGCCCGCGGACGAGGCCCCCTCCGTCCGTGTTCGGGGGCCAAACCTTGTGACCTTGGAAATCTGACTCCCCTATAGGGGGTACAAACATCCAAGATCACGGGGCGGGCCCGGGTTCAGACGGCCAGGCGGTAACCACGCTTCATGACGGTCTGGACGAGGTCGAGGTCGCGCAGGTCCGTGCGCCCGAGCGAGCCCCGCAGGCGGGACACGGCCATCTCGATGGCGTGGTCGTCCACTGTGGAGGAATGCGGGAGGTAGGACCGGATCTCGGCGGTCGACAGCACGCGGCCCGGGTGGGTCGCCAGCGCCCGCAGCACAGCCATCGGCCCGGCCTGCACGGGGAAGAGCACGCCGTCCACGACCACGGCCTGGCCACGGATCTCCACCCTGCGGCCGGCCACATCGAGCGTGAGCGCCCGCTGGGGCAGCTCGGTGAGCACCCGCGCCGCGAGCGAGCGGGGCACGGGCTCGGCGGCGCAGACCACCGGGATGCCGAGCGCCGTCAGCCCGGCCGCGGTCAGCGGGCCGATACAGACCGCCAGCACGTCGTGGACGAGCGCGTTGAGCACGTCGTCGAGCACGCCGTCGGAACGGGCCTGGTCCAGCAGGTTGTCGGTGACGGCCGGACCGCCGAGGACCACCGCGTCGACGTGGCGGCGCACGATGAGGTCGTTGAGGCGGCGGATCTCGTCGGCGTGGGTGGGCGGCCCGAACTGGTGCGTCGGCACCTCGACCACGCTGGCGCCGGCCTCCCGCAGGGCCTGGCACAGCTCCCGGTGAGCGTCGACCTCGATCTGCGCCACCACGCGGCGGCCGATCATGGGCTGGGCTATCAGGTAGCGGAACAGGTCCTCGGTGGTCGCCGCCGGCGTGGACCAGATCTGGGTGAGGCCCAGCTCGCGCAGGCCGTCGGCGGTCACCGCGTTGCGGGCGAGCAGGCGGGCCTCGGCCAGCCCGGCGACCATCTGGTCGAGCAGGCCCTCGCGGCGGGCCGCGGCCAGCCAAAGCCGCAGACCGTACGCCGAGGAGACGACCACCTCGTGCACCGGTTGCGCGACGCTCTCGCGCACGGCGGCCGCGATCGCCGCCGGATCGGGCTGGGGCGTCGTGTGCACCGCGCGGAACCCGAGCGTGCGCGCGCCCTCGGCGGCCAGCCACGCCGCCATCTCGTGGTTGCGCCGGTCGGTGGCGAGTGCGACCGTGAACCCGGACAGCGGAGATGCCTCCGATCGGGCGGTGCGATCGGAGGGTCGCCAGGGCCCGGAGGCCGAATCCCTGGCGGTCACGGCGTGCCCTCCCTTCCCCGACGTTCCAACGACGGTGGTGGAGCGCCGGTAGACCACGTCCAGCGGTGATGGGCCCCGCGAGCGGCGCCCGTGCCCCCGGGCCGAGCGAGGGCACCAGTGCGTGGCAGCGGCCGCCCGACCCGGCGGGCCGGCGGCGTGCTCAGGTTTCGTCACGAGCAGTGTCGCGTGAAAGGCCGGTGACAGGATCGTTGCCAACGGTCACGGTTGGGTCAACATCCGCTCACCGATCTTACGGTTCGGCGGCCCAGACCGGCGGCGACGGGTGATCTTGTGAAGACACCATCGGTTCCGTAACGCGGACCCGGCGCGGGCTGGTGCGAGGTCAACCGGTCGGCGAGACTGCGAGAACGTCGTAGTGCGGGGGAGGAGACCATGCCCCGATCGGCACGCGCCGCCATGGCGGTGGTGACGTTGCTGGTCCTCGGCGCCTGCACCGTCGCGACGCCGGAGGCGGCCGACCCCACTCTGGGCGACCTGCGCGGCCGGACGGTGCACGTCGTCGCCACTTGGTCGGGAACCGAGCAGGAGAACTTCCGCGCGGTGCTCGATGAGTTCGAGCGGCGGACCCACGCCACCGTGCAGTACACCTCCGGCGGCACCGACCTGGCCGTCCTGCTCAACAGCCAGATCGCCGGCGGGCAGCCGCCACACATCGCGTTCATCCCACAACCGGGCGTAGTGGCCGAGCTCGCCCGGCGCGGGGTGCTGGTGCCGTTGCGCGGGGCCGCCGCCGACGCCGTGCGGCGCAACTTCTCCCAGACCTGGCAGGAGCTCGGTACCGTCGACGGCCAGCTGTACGGCCTGTACTTCAAAGTGGCGAACAAGTCCGTGATCTGGTACCGAACCGACGCGTTCAAGGAGGCCGGGGTCGAGCCACCGTCCACCTGGGACGACCTGCTCGCGGTCTCCCGCACGCTGGTCGAGGCCGGTATCACGCCCATGGCCACCGCCGGCGCCGACGGGTGGGTGCTCACCGACTGGTTCGAGAACGCGTACCTGCGTATCGCCGGCCCGGAGCGGTACGACGCGCTGGCCCGGCACGAGATCCCGTGGACCGATCCCACGGTCGTCGAGACCCTCACGCTGCTGGCCGAGTACTGGCGCACGCCTCGCTACGTGTACGGGGGAGCGGCCGGCTCGACCCAGGTGAGCTTCACCCAGGCGGTCGCCGAGGTGTTCGGCTCCCGGCCCACCAGCGCCATGCTCTTCGAGGGCGACTTCGTGGTAGCCGAGATCAACGCGCTGGACCGGTTCGCGGTCGGCGAGGACGCCCGCTTCTTCCCGTGGCCCTCGATCGCCGGTTCCCCACAGGCGGTCGTGGTGGCCGGTGACCAGGCGGTGGCGCTGCGCGACACGCCCGAGACCCACGCGCTCATGACGTTCCTCGCCTCGCCCGAGGCGGCCCAGATCGTGGCCAGCCGCGGCGGGTTCCTGTCGGTCAACCGCAACCTGGACCCGGCCTACTACCCGGACGACACGACCCGGGCGCTGGCCGCCGCGGTGACCGAGGCGCCGTTGCTGCGGTTCGATCTGTCGGATCTCACCCCGCAGGCGTTCGGCGGCGGGTCGAACGCCCACATGTGGGTGCTGCTGCAGAATTTCCTGGCCGACGACATGTCGCCGGTCGAGGTGGCGCAGCGGCTTGAGGACGCCGCGTCCCGGGACTTCAAGGACAACGCATGAGACGTTTTCTCTCGATGGGTCGGCCCGGGCGGCGACGGTGGCGGTCCGAGCGGCGCATCATCGCGGCCCTGTTCCTCGGCCCGGCCGCGCTGACCGTCCTGGTGCTCGTGGCCTATCCGATGGCTCACACCCTGTGGCTGAGCCTGCACGACACCAACACCGGCGCGTTCGTGGGCCTGGCCAACTACGCGCGCATGTTCGGCACCGAGGAGACCCGTCGGGCGATCCTCAACAACATCGTCTGGGTTGTAGTCGCCCCCACGATCGTGACGGTCCTGGGTCTGATGCTGGCCGTCCTCACCCAGCGGGTGCGCTGGTCCACCGCGCTGAAGACCGTCCTGTTCATGCCCATGGCGATCTCGTTCCTCGCGGTGGGCGTGACGTTCCGGCTCGTCTACGACGAGGACCCGGAGCGGGGAGCGCTCAACGCCGCGCTGGTCGCCGTCCACGACGCGTTCTCCCCGCCGTCGCGGTACTACGGGGTGGCGCCGCGGGCCGAGGCCGGGCTCGTGCCGGCCGAAGGCGGCTACCAGACCGCCGACCCCGTGCCGGCCGGCGAGGCGGTGGCCATGCCCGTGGTGGGCCTGCCCCGGGACCGCATCCCGTCCGAGGCCGTGCCGGCCGCGCCGCCCGAGGCCGGCGTGGAGCTGCGGGGCGTGGTGTGGCTGGACTTCACCCGCGGCGGTGGGGGCGAGGCCGGGGAGATCGACGCGACCGAGGTGGGCCTGCCCGGCATGCGGGTGGAGGCCGTACGGGACGGCAAGGTCGTGGCGACCACGACGACCGATGCGTCGGGGCGGTTCGTCTTCCCCGGGCTCACCGAGGGCGATTACATCGTGCGCCTGGCGGCGACCAACTTCACCGAGCCGTTCCGGGGCGTGACCTGGCTCGGTCCGCGCTTGGTGACCCCCGCAGTGATCGGTGCATACATCTGGATCTGGGCCGGTTTCGCCATGATCCTCATCCAGGCCGGCCTGGCCGGGTTGCCCCGCGACGTGCTCGAGGCAGCCCGGGCGGACGGGGCCAGCGACTGGCAGATCCTGCGTCGGGTGACGGTGCCGCTCGTCTGGCCGATCCTGGTCGTCGTGCTGGTCACGCTATCGATCAATGTGTTAAAGATCTTTGACCTTCTCTACGTGCTGCCACCCGACTCGTCGCAGGACGAGGCGAACGTGGTGGCGCTGGAGATGTACCGGGTTTCGTTCGGCGGCGGTCTGGACTACGGGCTCGGCAGCGCGCTCGCCGTGCTGCTGTTCCTGCTGGTGCTGCCGGCCATGCTGTTCACCATCCGCCGCCGTCGAAGGGAGAGGCTGTGACGTCGCCGCGCCCCGCGCCCGTCGCACCCCCGGTGTCGCTGCTGGAGCCGGAGCCGATTCCCGAGCTCGAGCCGGCCGGCACGGCGGTGCGCGTCCCGCCCCGGCCCAGCCTGCTCAAGCGGCTCGTCGCCATCCTCGGCAGCGGGGCGGCGCGGGTCTTCATCATCGGAGTCGGCCTGTTCTGGCTCTTCCCGACGGTGGGGCTGGCGGTGGCCAGCCTGCGCTCCGCCGCCGACAACGCCGCGTCCGGCTGGTGGACGGTCCTGACCGCGCCGAGCCAGCTCACCCTCGACAACTACGCGGCGCTGCTCAGCAACGAGCGGATCACCGGCTCCCTGTGGAACACCGTGCTCATCGCCGTACCGTCCACGGTGCTCGTCCTCGCCCTGGGCGCCCTGGGCGCGTACGCCCTGGCCTGGATCGACTTCCCGGGCCGGGACCTGATCTTCGTCCTCGCGGTGGCGTTGACCATCGTGCCCGTACAGGTCGCGCTCATCCCCGACGCCGCGGTGTTCCGGGTCCTCGGCATCTTCGGTGACATCCCGGCCGTCATCGCCTTCCACGTCGCGTTCGGCCTGCCGTTTGCGGTGTTCCTGCTGCGCAACTACCTCCTCAGCCTGCCGGAGGACATGATCGAGGCGGCCCGGGCGGACGGCGCGAGCGAGTTCACCGTGTTCCGGCGGGTGGCGCTGCCCTTCGCCTGGCCGGCGCTGGGGTCGCTGGCCCTCTTCCAGTTCCTCTGGGTCTGGAACGACCTGCTGGTGGCGCTCGTCTTCGGGTTCAACGACCCGCCGATCACGTACGCCATCCGGGAGCAGACGCGCGCCTTCGCCTCGAACATCGACGTCATCGCCCCGGGCGCCCTCATCTCGATGGCGGTGCCGCTGATCCTGTTCTTCGCCTTCCAGCGCTACTTCCTGCGCAGCATGCTCGACGGCGCCGTCAAGTAACCGCGCCCCGAGCGACAGCTGTCCGTGCCCCTCCGCTGGCTGCGTGGCTGGTGCCCGCTGCGGGTAGCAGGGTGGCTATTCGAATATCGAGCGTCCTCGTTCGCCGGCCCGGGCCCGGGCGCGGCGGCGCAGCTGCACCACGACGGCGTCGACGGCGGCGATGACCCCCAACGCGATGAGGAGCCAGCCGGGCACGGTGAGGCCGGCCCGCAGCATCAGGAAGCCCACGACACCACAGAAGACCACGCCGAAGAGAGCCAAGCCGAGCCGCAGGTTGAGGGCGCTGTAGGGCCGGCTGTGCGTGCCCCGGCGACCGGGGGGCTGGGCCTGGATGGGCATGCTCCACCCGTACCCAGCCCAGGCCCGGGCAATCAGAACATCGTCACCCCGTTCACCCGTACGGGCTCGAGCGTGACCACGACCCGCTGCTGCCCGGGGCCGTCGAACGCGCGCAGATCGGCGCCGTACTTCGCGCCCACCCGGTTGGCGAACTCGTAGTCGTCGTCCGGTTCGATCCGGGCGTCGCCGCGAATCTCCAGGTACCGGCCCGGGTTGCCCGGGTCGACGATGAACACCGTGCAGGCCGGGTTCCGCTGCAGATTACGGACCTTCTTGCGCTGGGTATTGAGCGATACCTTCACCTTCCCGTCCTCGGCGAGAAACCACACGTACGACAGCTGGGGCCGCCCGGAGGGGTCGATCGTGGCGAGGGTGGCAAACTGGGCGTCCAGCAGGTCGCGGTATTTCTCGGGAACCTCAATCGCCTGGGTCATTGAGGGCTCCTTTCTCGGGTCGGGCAGGTACTCGTGTCAGGAAGGACGCCTTCCTGGGCAAAAACCGTCAAGAGGGCGTCCTTCCTGGCACTTTCCCTCCTGACACCCTGGATTCAGGCCACCTGGACGGATCGTTTGGACAGACCCATCATGTAGCCCTCGATGGCGGTGGACGCCGGTTGTTCCGGATCGGTGGCGGCGCCGAGCGTCACGAACAGCGGGATGAAGTGGTCCACGGTCGGATGGGCGTACGGCATCCCGGGCGCGACGTCGGCGTACCGGCACAGCTCCTCGACGTCGCCGCGGGCCAGCGCCTGCGCGGCCCAGGCGTCGAAGTCGCGTGACCACGCCGGTGCCTTGTTCTCCAGGAGCATCTCACGGGTGATGAACGGCAGCCCGTGGGTCATGAAACCTGACCCGATGATGAGGACGCCGTCCTCCCGCAGGGGACGCAGTCGCTGGCCGAGCTCGATCAGGGAGGTCGGGTCGTGGGTCGGCAGGCTGAGCTGCAGGGTCGGGATGTCCGCGTTGGGGTACATCACCTTGAGCGGGACCCAGGCGCCGTGGTCGAGGCCGCGGGTGGGGTGCTCGTACGGCCGCTGGGTGTCCGGCAGCGTTGCGATCACCCGTCGGGCCAGGTCGCTGGCATCCGGGGTGTCGTAGCGCATGGTGTAGTACCGCGACGCGAAGCCGCCGAAGTCGTAGACCGGGGTCACGTTCGCCGCCGAGCAGGACAGCGCCAGCGGCGCGGACTCCCAGTGCGCGGAGACGATCAGGATGCCCCGGGGCTTGGGCATCGACAGGGCCCAGGCGTGCAGTTGCCGCATCCACTCCGGGTCGTCGAAGAGCGGCGGCGCCCCGTGGCTGAGGTAGAGCGCCGGGAGCGGGCCGTCGGCTGGCGTCCACGGCGTCTGGCGGGCGCTGGCCTCCGACGCCGCGGGCAGGAACTCGTCGAAGGCGCCGGCCGGCACCTCCGGGAACAGGATGCTCCGCATGCCGATAGCTTACTCGGCAATAGTTGACGCTTCAACCTTTCCCTCGGGTGGCCCGGCCCGGCCGCGCGGCGCGCCATTGTCGCCCGGGCTGGTCACGCGCTGTTACCGGATCAGCGGTCTGTCGGAAATACAACAGGAAACATCGTCTGCCGACATTGCCATGACATTCAACGCCCTTACGCCCGGTTGCAAGGTTTGGTCATTCGTCATAGGACATTCTGTCGAGAGGCTCGTCCACCGAACCGCCGAGTAACAGATCCGAACGGTCGAGAAACGGTATGGGGAGTTCGCACCATTGCCTCAACGGGCAAATGTGTGTTGACATGGGCCTCGACGGTTCTCCGGGTGTTGGATAAGCCCTTTTACGGCGACTAATTCAGGGCTTCGTGTCATGGGTGCGGTACCTCGCGCCTGCCCGAAGAGTCGTCGGGTGATTTCGCGTCGTAGGTGTTTTGGCGATATGGAGTTGTAATGTCGGGACTGCGCCGGCGGGTGGCCAACTGATGATCTCGGTTCGGGCGGGTATGGCGACCGATCCGGGCCGGGTCCGCCAGGTCAACGAGGATCGGGCCCTGGCTGGGCCGGATCTGTTCGCCGTGGCCGACGGCATGGGCGGACACGCGGCGGGGGACGTCGCCAGCGCGATGGCGGTGGACCGGCTCGCCCGCCTGGGGCGGCGCCCCGGCCTGACGCCCTCGGACGTCACCGCCGAGCTGGCCGAGTGCAACCGCGACATCCTCGCCGCGGCCCAGCCCGGCACCGCGCGGGCAGGCATGGGGACGACCGTGGCCGGACTCGTGCTCGTCAACCTGGCCGGCCGGCAGCACTGGCTCGTCTTCAACATCGGTGACTCCCGGGTGTACCGGTTCGTCGACGGCCAGCTCGTCCGGGTGACCGTGGATCACTCCGAAGTGGAGGAGCTGGTGGCGGCGGGCGCCATCGCCGCTGACGAAGCCCGCACCCACCCGCGGCGCAGCGTGGTCACCCGAGTCCTGGGCATGAACCCGCCGCCCGAGGCCGACGTGTGGCTCTTTCCGCCGACGCCGGGCGAGCGCTTCCTCATCTGCTCGGACGGCCTCTCCAGCGAGCTCGACGACCCGGACATCGCCACCGTGCTGCGCGCCGAGCCGGTCGCTCAGGCGGCCGCCGACGCCCTCGTGGCCCGGGCGGTCGCCGCGGGCGGACGCGACAACGTCACCGTCGTGGTGGTCGACCACCTGGCCGCCACCGGCGGCGACCTCGAAGAGGACACCCTCCGGCGGCCCCGCAACTCGCGGTCGGTGGCCGCACCCGGCCGGCATTACCCGGGCGAGTCGGCATGACGTCGGGGCTGGCTACCGAAGCCGGGTACGTCCCGGGCCCGTGGGTCGGTATGGCGGGCCGCCACATCTGGCTGCTGGCCGACCTGGACCCGGCCAACCCGGTGGTCACCGCATGCTGGGACCTGGTTCGCTCCGGGGCGACCGTCGACGCGCTGCTGACCGCGGTGGCGGGCGGTGCGGCCCAGCACGTCGCGATCGTGCGGCTTTACGGCCGTCGGGCGGACGTGGCCGTCCAGGGAGACGCCTGGGTCGCGGTGTCCACCGGGGACGGTGAGACGGCGGAGGTTCGGTCGGCCGCGGGCGGTGTGGCGAGCCGTACGGTCGAGCCGGTGACCGTCGCGCGCCTGCACGCGGCGGGGGAGGAGGCCACCGCCGGCGAGGCGGCGTCCCTGCCGCTCGGCACCGGGGTGGTGACGGCGGCCCGAATCGTCGTCTGGAGTACACCCGCGGGCGAACCGGACACGACCACACCGGACAGCGCGGATTCCGGCCGCGTCGCCGGGCAGCTCGACAGCTGGCTGGAGAAGACCGTGCTGCCGGAGTCCGAACCGGAGCAGGCGGTCGCGGCACCCCCGGAGTGGCTGCCCGGGGCGGCCCGGAGCACCGCCGCGGCGTCCACCCTTGGACCGACCGAGGGCCCGGCGGGCGGCCTGGCCGCGAGTTCCGCCACCCTGCCGCCCGAGCACACGTCGACCACCGTGGGCCCCGACGCGTACCGCAGCCCCTTCGAAGGGCCGTTCGCCGGTAGCGTGGGCCCGGGCGGCGTCCACCCTGGACCGGTTGCTCCATCGGGTGTCCACGTTGGACCGGCGGCTCCGCCGGGCAGCGTGCACGCTGGACCAGCCGCACCGTCGGCCAGCGTTCCCGGCGACATCATCGCGGACGTCTCGTGGGCGATCGTGCCGGACGACGGTGAGGCGCCAGCGTATCCACCACCATCGCCGTATCCGCCGCCGGCGCCCGCACCGTCGGCCCCGCCGGTCGCGCCTCCTACGCCGCACGCCATCGCGGCCCCGGGTTACGAACCGGCGCCGACGCGCGCATACCCGCTGCCGGGCAGTCCGGTCGCGCCGTTCGCGGGGTCCCCGCCCTTCCCGGCGCCCACCCAGCCGGCGTCCGGTGGCATCGACCCGGAGCTGATGCAGACCACGCGGCGGACATCGGCTCACTCCGGGACGACTGGCCCGATCGTCGGGGCGGTGCGGTGCGGGGACGGGCATCCCAACCCGCCGGCCGCCCAGCACTGTCGCGTGTGCACCAAGCCGATACCGCCGCAGACCCCACAACCCATACCCCGCCCGACGCTCGGCGTGCTGCGGCTGTCCACAGGAGAGGTCGTACCGCTGGACAAGGGAGTGATCCTGGGCCGGGCGCCCGGGTCGCCGCAGGGCTTCGGACCGGACGAGCCGCACCGGATCCAGCTGCCCAGTCCGGACGGGAGCATCTCTCGTCGCCACGTGGAGGTGGTCCTCGAGGGCTGGCTCGTCACCGTCGTGGACCTGGACTCCACCAACGGGACCGGGGTGACGCCCCCCGGAGGGAGAAGCGAACGGCTGCCCCGGGGCGGCCGCAAGGTCATCGAGAACGGCTGGGTGGTGAGCCTGGACGACACGACGTGGTTCCGCTTCGAGGTGACTCCATGAGTACGAGGAGCGCAGCGAAGCGAGCACCGCAGTGCGGATGGAGGAGAGCCCGGTGAGCACCGCGGGAGCCAATGCCGTGCGTGAGCAGCTCCCGCCGCCGCCCGAGCTGCCCGGCTACCGCTACCTGCGCCCGATCGAGGGCGGCAGCGGGGGATACGCACACGTCTATGTGTACGAGCAGGCCTCGCCACGGCGCGAGGTCGCCGTGAAGGTGCTCAAGGCACGCCGGGTGGGCGGGGCCGAGGTCCGCGAGATTCTCGACGAGGCCAACGCCATGGCCCGGCTGGGCAACCACCCGCACATCGTGACCGTGCTCGACGCCCGGACCGCGGCCGACGGGCGGCCGTGCATCATCATGATGTACTGCAGCGGCCCGAACCTGATGCAGCTCGTCTCCCGGGGCGCGCTCGACGTCCACCGGGTGGTGCGGCTGGGCATCCAGATCGCGGATGTGCTGCACTTCGCGCACCGGGTGAACATCATCCACCGCGACATCAAGCCGGCCAATATTCTCACCGACGAGCTGGGTAACCCGCGCCTGACCGACTTCGGTATCGCCGCGCGGGTGGTCCCCGGCGAGGACACCGACGACCGCCAGTTCGGGGTGTCGCTGCCCTGGTGCCCGCCGGAGCTGCTGCGGGGTGAGGCCGGCAGCGTGGCCTCCGACATCTACTCCCTCGGCGCCACCCTGTGGCACCTGCTCGTCGGGCGCTCCCCGGTGGACGTGCCCGGGCACAACACGCGTCCGGAGATCGAGCACCGCATCCTGCACGTGCCCGCGCCGCCCACGAACCGGCCCGACGTGCCGGCCAGCCTGGAACGTCTGCTCGCCCGCATGCTGGCCAAGCGTCCGGACGAACGCCCGTCGTCGGCGGCCCACGTCAAGGACGAGCTGACCCGGATCGAGCAGCAGCTGGGTGCCCCTCGGACCACCACCGGCTCCTGGTACGCGCCCGCCTCGGTCATCCCATCCCCGGCTACGTCGGGAACCCCGAGCCCCGCCGGGCTGTCGGCCGACGACGGCCGGACCACGGTACGCGACAGCCGACCGCGGCCATCACCGTCGCCTGTGGACGTATCCGCGTCGGCGGACGGTGCCGGTCCGACGTCGGTCGAGATGCGGGCGCACGAGCCCACGATCCTGCGCACCACGCTGCGGACCGATCAGCCGGAGCGGCCGCCGTCCGACGGGGCCGAGGCGCCGCCGGAGACGGCTTCCCGCCGGGGGTGGGCGTGGGCCGCGGCCCTGGTGGTTGTGCTGGCCGCGGTGGGCGGGCTCGTGGCGCTGCGGCCCTGGGCCGGGAGCCCGCCGCCGCCCGGCGACGCGGGGGCGGAGGTGGAGATTCCGGATCCGGCGAACGAGCTGTTTGCCGGTCCTCCGGGGCGACCAGCGGTCGAGGCGGAGCGGATCGACGAGCAGACCGTCCGATTCACCTGGACGTACTCGAACCTTCTCGAGTCTGACACCTATGCCTGGCGTACCGACACGGGGGAGGAGGACACGGTGGACGAGCCGACGCTCGACCTGCCGGTCCCCGCTGGGGTGCGTGTGTGCGTGCAGGTGCGCGTCTACCGCGAGGACGGCAGCTACGCCTCGGCCACCTGGTCGGATTACGGCTGTGGGGGTGACGAGTGACCACACTAGACGCGCCCTCGCCGGTGGTTGTGGAGTTCTGTGGCGAGACCTACCCGGTCAAGCCCGGCGAGCCGCTGATCATTGGCCGGGAAGGTCGGCTAGCCATCGATGACAACCCCTACCTGCACCGGACGTTCCTGCAGATCAGCGACCACGATTCGCTGTGGTGGCTGACCAACGTGGGCTCGATCCTGACTGCGACCGTGGCCGACGAGCACGGGCTCATGCAGGCATGGCTCGCGCCGGGCGCCCGGCTGCCGTTGGTCTTTGAGCGCAGCGTGGTGTGGTTCACCGCCGGGTCGACCACGTACGAGTTCGACGTCGTGGTCACCGACCCGCCGTTCGCTCCGCCCGCGGGCGAGCACGTCCCGTCGCCCGGAAGCGGTGAGGCCGGCACCACCACCATCGGCCGGATGACGTTCACCCCGAACCAGAAGCGACTCATCGTGGCGCTGTGCGAACCCATGCTGCGCCGCGGCGTGCGGGGCATGGCCGCGATACCCACCTCGGCCGAAGCGGCGGCTCGGTTGGGTTGGTCGCTCACCCGCTTCAACCGAAAGCTCGACAACGTCTGCGAAAAGCTCGCCCGCGCGGGCATCCGCGGACTGCACGGCGAGCCGGGGCGCCTGGCCGTCAACCGGCGGGCGCGGTTGGTGGAGTACGCCCTCGCCGCCCGGCTCGTGCAGCGCGCCGACCTGGAACTGCTCGATCAACCGACCACACCAGACAAGGACGACGAGTGACCGCATCGACGCCTGTTTCGACGCCGATGACCGGTGGAGGCGCCCGCCGGCCCTGGCGGGGCCGGTTGCCCGACCTTGCCGTGAGCAAGCGCCGCTGGACCCAGGTGTTGTCCGGAATCGTGCTCACGCTGGGCGCCGTCGCCATGGTGATCTCCGCCGTCACCGCCAGCGGCTTTCCGGTGCGCCACGTCGAACTCAACGACGGCGGCATCTGGGTGACCAGCGACGCGGACGGTCTGTTCGGCCGGATCAACCGCCCGGCCGGTTCGATCGACGCCGTGTTCAGTCCGCCCGGCGGCGCGCACGTGAGCTACTCGCTGGACGTGCTCCAGGACGGGTCCGCCGTGCTGGCCTGGGATCGCGGCGCCGGCCAGCTGTACCCGGTCGACGTCAACCGGGGGGTGACGCTGGGCGCCCAGGGACAGCCGGTCGGTGGGCGGCACCAGGCGCGGCTGGCCGGACGGACCCTGGCCGTGCTCGATACCGTCACCGGGCGCGTGTGGGCGGCCCGGGTGGACTCCACGCGGAGCCTGCCGGGCCTGCCGGGGCTCGGCGGCGAGGTCGAGCCCGTCGCCTCGGTGGGCCGGGAGGACCTGACGACCTCGGGCCTCGCTCCGGCCGAGGTGACCGCGGAGGAACCGGACCAGCCGAATGTCCCGGTGACGCCGACCGAGCCCGCCGTTGACGCGAAGGCCGCGCTGGCCGTTGGTGTCGACGGGTCTATTTATGCCGTTTCCTCAGCAGGCAAGGTGGCCGTCGTCCGGCCGGACGGACCCGGCTTCGCGGAGCCCGAGTACCGGGATCTGGGCCAGGCGCTGAACTCGGTCCGGGTGACGACGGTCGGTGACCGCCTGGTCGTGCTGGACACCACGACCGGACGCCTCATCCTGCCGAGCGGCGCCACGGTCGAGGTCGGGCCGCCGGGGGAGGCAGGGATCGCGTTGCAGCAGTCCGGGCCCGCCGCGCCCGCGGTGCTCGTCGCCACGGGCGGTTCGCTGCTCTCGGTGCCGCTCGACGGGGGCGAGGTCGAGACGCTCTACGACGAGCTGAGCGGCCGGCCGGCCGAGCCGGTCCGGCTGTCGGGGTGCGTGCACGCCGCGTGGGCCGGATCGACTGGCGGCTATGCTCGGTCGTGCGGCGACACCGCGATGGCACAGCTGTCGGTCGAGGGCGCCGAGGTGCTGGAGCAGCCCGTATTCCGGACCAACCGGAACGCGATCGTCCTCAACGACCTGCGGACCGGCCAGGTGTGGGACCTGGACGAGCGGCGCCGGATCGACAACTGGTCCGCGGTCAAGCCTCCGCCGGTCATCGACGAGGACGACCAGGAGAACACCGACCGCGACCCCGCGCCGCTCAGCGAGCAACCGCCGAAGGCCGTCGACGACGTGCTCGGGGCGAGACCCGGCCGCACCACGCTGCTGCACGTACTGGACAACGACTCGGACCCGTCCGGCAGCATCCTGTCGATCACGCGGGTCAGCGAGCCGGACCAGCCGACGGCGAGCCTGGCGATCTCCCCCGACGGCCAGACGGTGGCGATCACGGTCACGGCTCCCGGCCCACCGGTGCACTTCACCTACACGATCGACGACGGTTACTACACCTCCGAAGCCTCGGTGACCGTCCACATCCGCACGCCGGACCAGAACGAGGTGCCGCGGCTGCGCGAGGGCTACGAGCCGGAAAAATACGCCGTGGTCGCCTCCGGTCGGCTCTCCATTCCGGTGCTGGCCGACTGGCGTGACTTCGACGGCGACCCCATCGCCCTCGTCGGCGCGGAGGTCGCCGCGGGCAGCGTCACCACCCGGACCGATGGCTCGCTGGAGTACCTGGCTCCGCCCGAGGCCGGCGACCACACCATCAGCTACAAGGTGTCCGACGGGCTGGGTGAGCCGGCCTCGTCGTCGATCGACGTCGCCGTGCTCGCGGTGGGCTCCCCGGCCGTGGCGCCCATCACTCGGCCCGATGTGGCCCGGGGCCAGGTCGGACAGCCGATCGTCATCCACCCGCTGAGCAACGACCTGCCGGGGTCCGACCCGGCCAACCCGACGGCCGAGCTGGCGCTGGCCGGTGACGTGGGCAGCCCGCCGGACGCCGTGGTGGTGACGAACCTGGAGGCCGGCACCGTGGTGCTCACGGCCGCCCGCCCGGGGCCGTACCTGCTGGAGTACACGGTCGCGTTCGGCAACGCGCCCTTCGCCAAGGGCCAGATACGCGTCGACGTGGTGCCGGCGCCCAACTCGCCGTCGCCTCCAGTGGCCATGCCGGACACCGCCGTGCTCCAGGGCCAGCTGCCGGCCACTGTGGACGTCCTGGCCAACGACTTCGACCCGGCCGGCGGCGTGCTCTCCGTGCTGCACGCGGCCCCGGTCTCCGCGGACGCGCACCTGCAGGTGGCCATTGTGGATGGTCAGTGGCTGCGCATCAACGCGCTCAACCTGCTCAACGTGGGGCGGCCGCAGACGGTGCGGTACCTGGTGTCCAACGGGCTCACCGCGCCGGTGGCCGGCGAGGTCACCGTGACCCTGCTGCCGGACCCCACGGACACCAAGCCGGTGCCGGCGGACGACTACGCCACCGTGCGCTCGGGTGAGTCCATCACGGTGGCGGTGCTCGACAACGACACCAACCCCGGCGGCGCCCCCATGACGCTCGCCGCCAACGTGGCCGACGCGCCGGCGCCCGGGCAGCTCGTGGTCACCGCGCCGGGCGCCGAGGACCCGGGCATCGCCACGGTGACCGGCAATCTCGTGCGGTACTACGCGCCGGACGTGCCGGCCAACCAGCCGGTGACGGTCGACTACGTGGTGCAGAACGCCGACGGCGACCAGGCGGTCGGGCACCTGCACCTGACCGTGGTGCCGCGACCCACCGAGGCCAATCCCAACCGGCCGCCCGCCCCGGCCCCGATCGAGGCTCGAGCCTTCGCCGGACAGACGGTCACGGTCAAGGTGCCCACCAGCGGGGTCGATGTGGACGGTGACTCGGTGACGCTCGTCGGCATCGGCTCCGCCCCGAGCCTCGGCCGGATCGTGTCGGTGTCCGCCACCTCCTTCACCTACCAGGCGTTCCCGACCAGCGCCGGTACCGATTCATTCACCTATGTGGTGCAGGACCGGTACGGGGCCGTGGGCCAGGCCGGGGTGCGCATCGGCGTCACGCCGCCCGGCTCGCCGCAGCCGCCAGTCGCGATCGACGACCAGATCACGGCCGCCCCCGGCGCCCGGGTGTACCTCGACCTGCTCGCCAACGACGTGCGTACGCCGGGCGACACGGTGACGATCCTGCCGTTGGAGGACCGCAACCCGTCGCTGCCCGATGGCGTGGTGCTGGCCGGCCCCACCGGTCCGCTCGAGGCGACGGCCCCCGACCTGACCGGTGAGCCTCTGGTCGTCGTCTACGCGATCACAAACGGCATCGGGCAGCCGTCGGTGGCCACGGCCACCATCCGCAGCCAGAAGGACTACAACAACCCGCCGAAAGCCTTCGACGCCTTCGCCGACCCGGAGCTGGGCGCGTTGACGGTGAGCGTCGACCTGCGCTCGCGCCTGGTCGACCCCGACGGCGACTTGGACGATCTGAAGATCACGGAGGTCTTCGACGAAGGGGCCACGGTCGACGGGATGACGGTGACGCTGCCCGTCACCGACGCTCCGCGCACCGTCACCTACGAGGTCACCGACGGCGGCGGGGCCACGGCGCTCGGGCTCATCCACGTCTCCGCTCCCGGGTCCGGGCCGCCCTACCCGCGTTCGGGAGCGAGCATCACGATCGGTCGCAACAGCACGCTGGCCATCGACATCGCCGACTACCTCGTGGTCCCGTCGGGCCGCACGCCGCGTCTGACCACGGTCGACCGGATCTGGGCCGCCCCCACGACGGGCCTTACCGCGGCCAACGACGGCGAAGCGTCGATCGTGCTCACCTCGATCGGTGACTACACCGGTCCCGGTGCGCTGGTCTTCGAGGTCACCGACGGCGAGACGCTCACCGATCCGCTCGGCCGCACCGCGGTGGTGAGCATCCCCGTGCAGGTCGGGCCGGAGACACCCGTGCTGCACTGCCCGACTGAGCCGATCGGTGTGGTGCAAGGCGGTCCGGTGGTGACCGTCGACGTCACCACGGTCTGCCACGTCTGGGTCGCCGACCCCGCCACTGCCCCGAACCTGCGCTACTCCGGGCGGTGGACGGACCCGGCCGAGGGCATCGAGCTCGCCGGTAACGGTGAGCACACGCTGCGGCTCACGGCCGACTCTGAGGCCGTGCCGGGCACGACCGGTGTGCTGGAGATCAGCGTGCTGGATACGGAGGCGGTTCCGGCGTCGCTACCGGTGGTCGTCACCGAGGCTCCGTTGGCGGCGGTCTCCCCGGTGCGGGTCGACGGCGTGCACGCGGGGGACTCCCGGACGATCGACCTGGCTCCCTACGTCCGGTCGTCGCTGCGAGATCCGTCAATCTCTGTAGTGGCCGCCAACCATTCGGCCGGCATGCCCGGAAGGATCACCTTCGACGGCGGCCGGGTAACTGTGACGCCTGATCCGAACTCCCACGGTGAGATCGTCTTTACAGTCACGATCACGGACGTCGCCGACACCACGCGCCAGGATCGGTACGTCACCGGCCGGATCACGCTCAACGTGTTGGGCGTGCCGGACGCCCCGGGCAGCCCGGCCATCGACGAGGAGCTGAGCCGGTCGGTGCGCATCTCCTGGGCGACGCCGGCGAACAACGGCGCGCCGATCGACAGCTACGAGGTGAGCTGGAACGGCGGGCGGCAGACGTGCGCGGCGTCCCCGTGCCTGATCACGGGCCTGACCAACGGCACCACCTACACCTTCACGGTGCGGGCGCACAACCTCGTCGGCTGGTCGCAGCCGAGTGGGCCGTCCGGCCCGGCGGTGCCCGACACCGTGCCGGGCGCCGTCACGGGTCTGGTCACCAGCAATCCGCAGGACGGCACGCTCGACCTGAGCTGGGTCGCCCCGCCTAACGAGGGCACCCCGGTGCAGCGCTACGAGATCAGCTGGAGCGGTGGTGGCCAGGGCACCGCGACGGGCACGACCTTCACCGCCACCGGGCTCGACAACAACGTGCAGTACACGTTCACAGTCGTGGCCGTGAATGCCAAGGGCCCCGGCCCGGCCACGCAGGTGGTCGGCCAGTCGGCCGGTGCGCCCGAGGCCCCGCCCGCGCCGACGTTCAACACGGTGAACTCGGCCGATGCCAACAGCCGGGCGGTCACCGTGTCGTGGCAGCCGGTCTCGCCCAACGGACCCGGACCCACGACCTACACGCTGACCCGTACGGGCGGTGGCACCGTGATCGTCTGCGAGAACGTCACCGTGACGTCGTGCGCCGATGACGGCATCGCCAACGACGGGACCATCTACACCTACACGGTGACCGCGGCGAACGCGGCGGCCGCCGGCGCTCCCGGCCACGTCTCGCCGCCGAGCGCGGGGACCCAGATGGAGGCCACGGCCACCCCCGACCCCATCACCGGCTTCTCGGTCACACCGACCGGTGTGGACGGTCAGGCCCTGGTCACCTTCAACGCGCCCGCGTCGCACGGGGCCACCTCCACGACGTACTGCACGTGGAACGGCAACTCCTGCGGCACCTGGACCTACCCGGTCGGCGGCCAGGCAGGGATCACCCGCACCATCACGGGCCTGCCCAACGGCCAGACGGTCACGGTGAGCCTGCAGACCTGCAACGGCTCCAGCGGCGGCTACGGCGCGGGCACGCCGTGCAACAGTCCGGTCTCGGGCACGGTGATCACGTACGGCCCGATGCACAGCCTGAGTATCAGCACCTCGGCCAGCGGTCCAAACGTCCACTTCACGGTTTCGGTCAATCCCAACGGGAAGCCCGCCACGGTCCGGGTGCAGTCGGCCGGCCGGGATCAGACTTTCACCACCGGTGTCGGTGTGTGGAGTCAGAGCTTCACCGACGCTATTGGTTACAACGCTACCGACACCATAAGGGTGACAGTTTCGGATCCTGGCCGCACCACGTTGACCCAGACGGCCTCGCAGAGTACGGGACCACCCCCGCCGCCGCCACGGACGATCAGCCTCAGCCAAGGCGAACCAGCGCCGAAGGGTTACTGGTACTCGGTGTCGTTGTCGGGATTTAGTCCCGGCGAACGGGTCACGCTGTCGTGCCACGACTCGCGGGACATGAACTTCTGGACCGAGACGGTGACCATCAGCGCCTCCGGTACCTACAGCGACAGTCAGCTCTGCTACTCGCAGGACGGGCCTGATCACTGGGTCACCGGCGGTGGTGTCGAGTCGAACCACGTGCAATGGGGTCCCCTCTGATTAGCAGCGTGTGACGGAGACAAGGAGTAATGACATGCCGGTTAGTCCGGAGCAGGCCTTGAAGTTCAAGGAGACGTTCGACCGGATGGTGGCGAACATCAATACCGCCATCTTGGGCAAGGACCACGTGGTGCGGCTGGCGTTGACCTGCCTGCTCTCGGAGGGGCACCTGCTGCTGGAGGACGCGCCCGGCGTGGGCAAGACCTCGCTGGCCCGGGCGCTGGCCAACACCGTGCAGGGCACCCAGGCGCGCATCCAGTTCACGCCCGACCTGCTGCCCTCGGACGTGACCGGGGTGCAGGTCTATGACCAGCACACCGGCCGGTTCACCTTCGTGCCGGGGCCGATCTTCCACTCCATCGTGGTGGCCGACGAGATCAACCGGGCCTCGCCGAAGACCCAGTCGGCGCTGCTCGAGGTCATGGAGGAGGGACGGGTCACTGTGGACGGTCAGCCGCACCACGTGCCCCGGCCGTTCATGGTGATCGCGACCCAGAACCCGATCGAGCAGTCCGGCACGTACCCGCTGCCCGAGGCCCAGCTCGACCGGTTCCTCATGAAGACCAGCGTGGGCTACCCCGATCACGAGGCGACCGTGGCGCTGCTGCACGACTCGGCCCGTCGCGACCGTACGGCCGACCTGAAGCCGGTCATCGTGGCCGACGCGCTGCCCCAGCTGTCCCGCCTCGCGGACCACGTGACCGTACGGCCGGAGGTGCTGGGCTACGTGAGCGCGCTGGCCACCGCGACCCGGGAGCACCGGCACGTCAAGCTCGGCGTTTCGCCCCGGGGAGCCCTGGCCTACGTGCGGTGCGCCAAGACCTGGGCGATCTCACAGGGCCGGCGGGAGGTCATTCCGGACGACATCATGCTTCTGGCCAAGCCCGTCCTGGGGCACCGCGTGATCCTCACCGACGAGGCGGACTACGACGGTGTGACCGTTGACGCGGTGATCGACGAGATTCTGCGCCAGGTTCCGGCCCCCCTCGTGCGGGTGGCCTGACTCCCGGCTGCGCCCCACGTCCACAGCAGAGCATCCACAAGGGAGTGATCGGGTGAAACCACCACGGGCACCAAGCCGGGCGAAGCCTCGGCGGCGTGTCGGCCAGACGGTGCGACGCGCGCTTGCGCGGCTGCGGGCGCTGCCGGGGGTGTCGATGGTGACGCCGTTCGGCGCGACCGTACTGCTGGCCTCGGGCGTGGCCTGGGTGGTCGCCGCGACCGTGGGCTGGATCGAGCTGCTGCTCGGCGCGACGACGGGCCTGCTCGTGGTCGCGTTGTGCGGGTTGTTCGTGATGACCCGGGGTCGGCCCCGGGTCGAGGTGGAGCCGGACCCGCGGCGGATCGTCGAGGGCACGGGCGTCGCCATGGTCACGGCGCGGGTGTGGAACCAGGCGAAGGTTCCCATGCTGCCGCTGGAGCTCGAGGTGGCCGTGGGGTCGACGGTGGAGACGTTCTCGCTCCCGACGCTTCCGCCGCGGGGAATGTGGCAGGACCGCTTTCCAGTGGCGGGGGAGCGGCGCGGCGTCATCGCGATCGGCCCGGCCGCGACCGTGCGGTCCGACCCGCTCGGGCTGCTGGAGCGTCGCGTGACCTTCACGGACGTGACCTGGCTCTACATCCACCCGGCCACCGTGCCGCTGGCCCCGCTCGGCACCGGTCTGCTGCGGGACCTGGAAGGACGGGCCACCAACGAGCTGTCCATGAGCGACCTCGCGTTCCACACCCTGCGCGAGTACACGCCGGGCGACGATCGTCGCTACATCCATTGGCGCTCGTCGGCGCGGGCCCTTACCACGGGCAGCGGCAAGCTGATGGTGCGTCAGTTCCAGGACACCCGACGGACCCAGCTGCTCGTCGTCGTCGACGGAGACCGGTCCGCCTACCGCGATCCGGAGCAGTTCGAGCTGGCGATCCGGGCCGGGGCGTCGGTCGCCGTGCGTGCGGTGGACGACGAGATCGATGTCACGCTGCTGGTGGCCGACCAGACCGTGGTGCGCCGCGCGGGCCGGCGGGTGACGCGCCAGGTGGTGCTGGACGCCTGTGCCCGGGCCGAGGCGACCGACCGGCCGTTGACGGACCTGATCGCCGACGGCGTCGACCAGGCGCGGGACCTGACCTACGCGGTCGTGGTGACCGGGGCGGGACGTACCGTCGCCGAACTGCGCCGTGCGGCGTCGCGGGTTCCGCGGCACGTACGCACCATCGCGATCCACATCGACCCGGCCGGACGTAAGGGTCTGGCCCCGGGACGCTCCATCACCGTCCTGACCGTGACCCGATTGGCCGACCTGCGCGACCTCGTGGGCAAGAAGGAGGCGGCATGAGCGGCGTGGTGCGCCGGCTGGTCCCGACGCTGGGCGACCTGGTCGACGCGACGGCCGTGGCCGGGCTCGGCCTGTTGGCCCTGCTCGGGTTCGGCAAAACGTTCGAAGGATCGAGGTATCTCTTCGTTGGCCTGGTGGCGACCGGGCTGGGGATCGCGCTGGCCTATCTGCTCACGGCGCTGCGTCAACCTGCGATCGTCCTGGCCGCGGCGACGCTGCTCGTCTACTTCGCCGCGGGGGCCGTGCTGCTGCGGCCGACCGAGCCACCGCTGTCGGTCGAGACGCTGCGGTTGATCGGGGCCGACGCGGTGTTGAGCTGGAAGCAGCTGCTCACGACGTTGCCGCCGGTGCCGGAGGACAGCCCGCTGGTCGTGATCCCGTACGTGCTCGGCCTGCTGACCGGGGTGGTCGGTTTCGGCGCCGCCCAGCGGTTGTCGCGCCGCGTGCGGCCCGGAACGGTCGCCGCGTTGCTGCGGGCCGGAATCCCGGCGTTGCCGACCGCGGCCGCCCTGGCCCTGGTGCTGGCGCTCGGGACCAATGAGCCCGCCGCGAAGCTGCTCGACGGTGTGGTCTTCGGCGTCGGCACCCTCGTGTGGACCTCGGCGCGGCTGCGGCGCCTGCGACCGCCGACCCGGTCCAGCTCCCGGCCGGTCCGCCGCGCGACGCTGGCGGCCGGCGTGCTCGCCGCCGCCGCGGTGGCGGCGGTCGTCATCACGCCGCTGCTGCCCGGAGCCCAGGCGCCACGGACGGTCCTGCGCGACTACGTGGTGCCGCCGTTCAACCTGTCGGACTACCCGAGTCCGCTGGTCGGGTTCCGTAAGTACACGGAGGACGCCAACCGGTTGTGGGACCAGGTCCTGTTCACTGTGGACGGGCTGCCCGAGGGCGCGGTCCTGCGTATCGCCACCCTTGACGACTACGACGGCTCGGTGTGGCGGGCAACCGACGAGGCGGCGTTCCGGCCCGGCACCCGGGTCGGCGAGGCGACCGGCCCGCTCACGACCGTGCAGGTGACGATCGGCGCGGCGTATGCGGCGGCGAATGACGTCAACGCCTGGTTGCCGGAGGTAGGGCAGGTGTCCAAGGTGGACTTCGCCGGCCCCCGCGCGGCCGAGCTGGGCGCCAGCCTGCATTACAACCGGGATCTGTCGGCCGGCATCGTCACCGTGCGGCTGAAGGAGGGCGACAGCTACACCCTCACCACCACGCTGGTGAACCCGGTGATGCCGGTCGACGCCCAGCCGTACGCCCGGCCCGAGCTCACCGAACCGGCGTCGGCCATCCTCTCGGCCAAGGTCGCCGAGTGGACAGCCGGGGCGACCGACCTACCGTCCAAGCTGGACGCGGTCGCCAAGTGGTTGCGGACCAACGGTGCCTACACCGACGGAGGCAAGGGCGAAGAGCAGTTCCTGCCCGGCCACAGCGTCGGGCGGCTGACCGCGTTCATGCAGGACCGGCAGCCGGCCGGCAACGACGAGCAGTACGCGGCGGCGTACGCGCTCATCGCCAACTACCTGGGCATCCCGGCCCGGGTGGTGCTCGGCGCCCGGCCGGACGCGACCGGAACCGTGCGCGGGCAGAACGTGCACGCGTGGGTGGAGGTCCGGGTCGCCGACGGGACGTGGGTACCGATTCCGGAGACGGAGTTCATGCCGGACCGGTCCAAGCGCCCGGATGAACGTCCGCCGGAAAGGTTCGAGGAGCAGCAGGCCGCCGTGGTGCCGCCCCCGAACGCGGCGCGGCCACCGCGGACGCGGACCGACACCAGTCGCGACGAGCCGATCATCCAGCGCGACCTCGATGTGTCGATCTGGGAGCGGATCTGGGCCTGGCTGCGGCCGGTGCTCACGTGGGCGGGGCCGCCCCTGTTGCTGATCGCCGTGGCCGTCGGGGCGATCCTCGGCACGAAGGCCCACCGGCGGCGTCGCCGCCGCGCGACCCGGTTGCCGGCCAACCGGTACGCGGGGGCGTGGCAGGAGTTGGTGGACCGGGTACGCGACCTCGGTGAGGTGCGCCGGCCGTTGCGCGAACCCGCGATGGTCCACGCCCCGACCCGGCGGGCGCACGCCGCCGCGCTCGACGAGGCGGGACTGCTGCCGGCCGGGACATTCACCCAGCTCGCCATCACCGTCGATGAGGTCGTCTATGGCGATGCCGAACCGTCGGCCCAGGACGCGGCGGCGTTCTGGAGTCGGGTCGAGCACGTTCGGGGCGAGCTGACCAAGGGACTGGGTGTTCTGGCCCGCCTGCGGGTGGCCCTGAGCCTGCGGTCGCTGCGCGCGGCAGACCAGGTCGTGGCCCTGCGTCGCCGGGCCGCGGCGCTCATCGAACAGCAACGGGCCGCCGTGCGGATGGCGGGACGGTCCCGTGGCCGGCGCTTCCGCGGCGGCCGCCCGAGTAGCCGGCCAGCGGTGGCGGGACGAGGTGCCTCATGAAGCTGAAGTTCACCCTGCGGCGTCACAACGGCGCTCCGCCGGTCGACCTCATGGCCACTGTGGACACCGGCGCCACCGTGGGCGACCTCGCCGAGCGGTTGTGGCGGGCCGATCCGCTTCAGGGCGGGGCGCCGTTGGCGAGCCACGGTCCGGGCGCCGGCCGGGCGACGCTGGTCGTCGACAAAGGAACCGGGGTCGCCCTCGACCCGAGCGTCCGGGTGGCCGACAGCGGCCTGCGCTCGGGCATGACCGTAACGCTGACCTGGGCGCCCGAGGCGTACACGGCTCAGCTCCAGGACACGGTGGCGGTCGTCACCGTGCTCGGGCCGGGCGGTCAGGAACTGCCGGTGCGATCCCTCAGCGCGGTCATCGGTCGGGACCCGGAGTGCGCGGTCGTGCTGAGCGATCCGCTCGTGTCGCGGCGGCACGCCCGGCTCACCATCGGCGTCCTGCCGGAGATCGTCGATCTGGGGTCGGCCAACGGCGTCGAGGTCAACGGGGCCCGGGTCACCCGGGCCGTGCTCCGCCCCGACGACGTGGTTCAGCTCGGCGACACGCGGTTCACGGTGCGCGTGCTCTCCTCGGCGGCGGCCAGCCTCAGCGCGGACGGGGCCGCCGACGGACACATCCGCTCGCCGCGGCTGGATCCCCGCTACCCGGGCGAGGCCTTCGAGGCCCCGGAACCGCCCCGGCCGACGGACCCACCGCGCCTGCCGGTGATCGCGGCGATCACTCCGCTGATCATGGGCGCGGTGCTGTACCTGGTCACGCGGTCGCTGTTCGCGCTGGTGTTCGTCCTGTTCAGCCCGCTGATGGTGGTCGGCTACGCGGTCGAGGGCCGCATTGCCGGGAAGGCGGCGTTCAAGAAGGCGGTCAAACGCTTCCGGGCGGACCTCGCCGAGCTGTCCGCGCAGGCGGAGCGGGCCGCGGCCGAGGAGGTCGCCGCCCGGGGGCGGGAGCATCCGTCGCTGTCGGAATGCATCGATGCAGTGCAGCGTCGGACGCCGTTGCTGTGGACGCGCCGGCCCGACGACCCGGGTTTCTGCGAGCTCCGGCTCGGCCTGGGGCGTCAGCCGTCCCGCAGCGAAATCAAGGTATCGTCGCGTCGGGACGTGCCGCGTGACCTCACCGCCGAGGTCATGGCCGTACGCGACCGGTTTAAGTACGTCGACAATGTCCCGGTGCTGGCCCAGCCGCTGGAACACGGGGCCATCGGCATCGCCGGCCCGCGGGACGTGGTGCTCGGTGCGGCCCGCTCCCTCGTGGCTCAGGCGGTGGCCCTGCACTCGCCCGCCGAGCTGGTGCTGGTCGCGGTGGCCGCCGATCAGCGCGCCCGGGACTGGCAGTGGCTCGCCTGGTTGCCGCACACCACTTCGCCGCACTCCCCGCTGAAGGCGCCGGTGGGCCGGGCCCCGGTCTGGCCGCTCGCCGCCACCCACGAGGAGGCGAACGCCCTCGTCTCGGCGGTCGAGGACCTGATCGCCACGCACGAAGGCGAGCGGCGATCGGCCGGTGGCGGGCCGGCCCGGCCAGCCGGGCCCGTCGTGCTGGTCCTCGTCGAGGACGCGGTGCCGGTCGAGCGGAGCCGGCTGGTGGAGATCGCCGAGCGCGGCTGGCGCCAGGGCGTGGTCGTGCTCTGGCTGGCCGAGGACGTCACCCACCTGCCCGCCGCCTGCCGCCATTTCGTCACGCTGCAGCCCGGCTCCCCCCAGGCGGCGGCCGGATTCGTCCACACGGGAGAGTTGGTGCAGCCGCTGCTGGTCGACCTGCTCGACGCGGCCACCGCGGACGCCCTGGGGCGGCGGTTGGCACCGGTGGTGGACGTCGGGGCCCGGGTGGAGGACGCGAGCGACCTGCCGCGGACGGTGTCGCTGTTGTCGATCGGCGACCGTCCGGTGTCGCCATCGGCCGAGTACATCCTGGAGCGCTGGCGGGAGAACCGGTCGATCCTCACCGGTCCGTACGCGACCGGTGGGGAGCGCAAGGCCGGCACGCTGCGGGCGGTGATCGGTCGCAGCGCCGCCGGACCCCACGCGCTGGACCTGCGCGAGGACGGGCCGCACGCGCTCGTGGGTGGTACCACCGGCTCCGGCAAGAGCGAGCTGCTCCAGGCGTGGATCGTGGCGATGGCCGCCGCCCACAGCCCGCAGCGGCTGACGTTCATGCTTATCGATTACAAGGGCGGCTCGGCCTTCAAGGACCTGGTGTACCTGCCGCACACCGTCGGTCTGTTCACCGACCTCGACCCCCACCTGGTCCGCCGGGCGCTGACCTCGTTGCGGGCCGAGTTCAAGGCCCGCGAGGAGCTCTTCGCCAAGTACCGGGTCAAGGACCTGCTGGAGCTGGAGCGGGAGGGCGTGGCCGAGGCGCCGCCGAGCCTGGTCATCGTGGTCGACGAGTTCGCCGCCCTGGTCAAGGAACTGCCCGAGTTCATCGACGGGGTGGTGGACGTGGCGCAGCGGGGACGCTCGCTGGGCGTCCACCTGATCCTCGCCACCCAGCGACCGGCCGGCGTCATCCGGGAGAACCTGCGCGCCAACACCAACCTGCGCCTGGCCCTGCGTACCGCCGACGAGAACGACAGCATCGACGTGCTCGGCACACCTCAGGCCACCCACTTCGATCCGTCGATCCCGGGTCGGGCTGTCTCGAAGACCGGGCCGGGGCGCCTGGTCGTGTTCCAGGCCGGCTACGGCGGCGGCTGGACCAGTGACGCCCCTCCGCCGCCGGAGATCCTCATCGAGGAGCTTCGCTTCGGTCGCGACCGGGCCGTGTGGCGTGTTCCCGAGGTGGAGCGGGCCCCGGTCGACCTGGGTCCGACCGACATCCAGCGCATGATCGGGGCGATCGTCGAGGCCACGAAGGTGGCCGGGCTGCGTCGGCCCCGCCAGCCCTGGCTGCCCGAGCTGCAGCGCGTCTACGACCTCGAGAAGGTGCCGCGGCGGCGCGTCGACCACGAGCTGGTCTTCGGGGTGCAGGACCTGCCCGAGAAACAGGCCCAGCCGCCGGTGGCGTTTTACCCCGACAAGCAGGGGAACCTGGCCGTCTACGGCACCGGTGGCTCGGGCAAGTCGACGCTGCTGCGGACCATCGCCATCGCGGCCGCGGCCACCGCCAGCGGCGGACCGTGTCACGTGTACGGGCTCGACTTCGGCAACCGCAGTCTGGCCATGCTCGAGGAGCTGCCGCACGTCGGCAGCATCGTCGCCGGAACCGACCGCGACCGCATCGCTCGCCTGATCCGCTGGCTCGCGGCGCTGGTGGCGGAACGCGGCGAACGCTACAGCCGGGTCGGAGCCGGAACCATCACCGCCTACCGCACCATCGCCAACGCCCCGCAGGAGCCGCGCATCCTGCTGCTCGTGGACGGGATCGCGGCGTTCCGGCAGGCGTACGAGGTCGGCGACCGCGCTCGAATATTTGACGCATTGACACAGATTGCGACCGATGGTCGGGCCGTGGGAGTCCATGTCCTCATCACCGCGGACCGGCCCGCCTCGGTGCCCTCGGCCCTGGCGGCCCAGATCCAGACCCGCATCGTCCTGCGGATGGCCGACCCCAACGACTACCAGAGCCTCGGGGTGCCGCTGGACGTGCTCAAGCCGACCTCGCCGCCGGGGCGGGGCCTACTCGGCGACGTGGAGATTCAGGTGGCCGTGCTCGGCGGGGCGACGGACAACTACAGCCAGGCGTCGATGGTCACTCAGCTCGCCGAGTCGATGCGCCGGGCCGGGGTCACGCCCGCCCCGGCCGTGCGCGCCATGCCCGAGCGGGTGGTGCTGGAGGAGCTTCCGGCCGCGGTCGACGGCCGGCCGGTGCTGGGCCTCGCGGCGGAGACGCTGGAGCCCATGCCGTTCACCCCGGTCGGTGGGTTCCTCATCGCCGGTCCGCCCCAGTCCGGCCGGACCGCGGCCATGCGGGCCCTCGCCACGGCGCTGCGTCGCTTCGATCCCACCATGCGCCTGTACCTGTTCGTCCCCGGGCGACGGTCCGAGCTGGCCGGACTCTCCCTGTGGGCGGGGTGCTACCTCGGCGCCGAGCAGGCGCGCGACAGGGCCGAACAGCTCACGGCCGTGGTGAAGGCGGCCCAGCGTCCCCCGATGGCGGTCTTCGTCGAAAACCCGATGGATTTCGCCGCGGGAGCGGCCGACATCCCCATGCAGGAACTGGTGCGCACCTGCCTGGCCGAGGACGTCTTCGTGGTGGCCGAGGGTGAGGCGAGCACGCTCGGCAGCACCATGGGGGTGCCCGGCCTGGTCAAGCAGAGGCGCTACGGCTTGGCGCTGTGCCCGGACCCCACCGACGGCGACCGCCTCTTTCGCACACCCTTCCCGCCCCGCCTGCCTCGGACCGACTTCCCACCCGGCCGAGCGATATTCGTCCACTCTGGACGCATCACCGTGGTCGGGGTGGGCTGGGTCGAGGAGGGAGGCTGAGTGACCGGCCCGGCCCGCTGCCGGGGATCACGGCCACGTTCATCGGCCGCCGCCACGATCTGGGGAGTTCTCCCCATTCCGTTGCGACGCAACCACTCGTACGTTTTCACACGAGCCTGAGAGCCCGGTGACAAGAGAAAGGTAGAAAAAGATGACCGGCTTCCTGGGGATGGATGTCCCGGCCGTTCGCAACCTCGCCACCCAGCTGTCGGCCAAGGCCGACGAGATCGAGTCGATCATGTCGGTGCTGACCAGCCAGCTCCACAGTGTCCAGTGGATGGGCCCGGACGCCGACAACTTCCGCAACGACTGGCAGTCGGTGCACCGGGTGCAGCTCAGCACGGTCGCGCAGGCCCTGCGGGACGCGGCGACGCGGGCGAACAACAACGCCAACCAGCAGGAGCAGGCGTCGAGCTCCTGACGGCCCGGACCCGTACGCGCGCGGCCGCCGTCCGCGGTCGGGCCACCGGCGGACAGCGGTGAATTGGCGGCGGCGCCGCAGTCGCCCACGGCGATCGGCCGACGACGGCGGCCGTGCGCGTACGTACCCGTCGAGACAGAGAACCACAACGATGCTGATGGTTCGCCGTCGCGATCCGGTTGATGTCTGGTCCGCAGGAGATGGAGGTGCGTGGTGACGGGTGGCCTGGTCGGGGCGAACCCCGAGCAGCTGGATGAGTTGGCGGCGCGGATGAACAGCGGGGCCGACACGCTGGAGGGCATCCGTCACGCCATCTTCTTGAGCCTGAGCCGAACCGAATGGCCAGGACCGGACGGCGACCAGTTCCGGCACGATTGGGACCACCGGCACACGCGGGTAATCGCTACTGCGGTGACCGCGTTGCGGGAGGCCGCACGTGCCCTGCGGCTCAACGCCGACCAGCAGCGCATCGCCAGCGGTGCCGATGACATCTTCGTCGACGTACGTTCCATGATCCGGAGCGTGATGGGCGCCGTTTCGAACTGGACGGTTGACGACGGACCAGGTCTGCTGGACTACGCGAATTTGATAGCGTCGATCGGTGTCGACGCTGCGGATTTCATCCGCAGATACTACGGGCCGATCGAGCTCGCTTTCGATAGCGCCATGACGATCCTCGATATCTATGAGGGCTTCGTCGAGGGATGGCAGGACGAGAATATCGGAGAGGTAACGCTCGGCGTCGTCGGAATAGGTCTTGGTGTGGCGGGGCTGCTCGTACCGGGAGTCGGTGTCGGCGTTGCGTTGTTCGTCGCCGGTACGACGATATCCACGTTGTCGACTCAGTTTCCCGCTGTCAACGCCGCGGTTGGCGGCTTTGTGAGGGAAACGGGCGAAGCGATTCAGGGCTTCTGGAACGGCGCTTCCTCATTCATTGGCGACGCTGTTGATGGGTTTACCGGGGCGCTGTCTGATCCCGGCGCTGTCTTGGAGGTAGCGGGGGATGTCGTCGGTGGGCTCGCCGAGGCCGCTGGCGGCATCGCGTCGGGAGCGGTCGAGCAAGGCAAGAAGTTGCTCAGCAAGGTTAATCCATTCGACTAGGTAGAGGCGAAGATGACGGATCAAATCACCTTGACCGCGGCGGAGATCTCTTTCCTCATAGCGGCGGTTGACCCCGCGTCGCAGACGGTTGCCGCGGATCTCGTCGGCCTCACACCGGAAGAGCGTACGGGACCGGTAAAGGCCGCCGGTCTGGCGTCGCTCACGGCCCGTGGGCTGGCCGCGCCGGCGGGGGAGAACGTCCATCTCGCCGGTCCGGCGGCTGCCGTGGCGACCGGGCTGACGCAGGCGACCATGATCATTCAACTGGGACTGGTCGCGGCCAACCCGGAGCGGGCCGACGGCACCATGATCTTCGCCAACGAAACGGTGCGCTTCCTGATCGCGCCCCGCCTCAACCGCTGCTACGACATCACCGGTCTGGACCGTACTCGCGACCTGCGCGAGCCGATCCTGCACGTCGTGCAGACCTTCCTGGCTCAGCATCGGCCCGGGGTTGCCTCTCTGCGCATCGAGCACGGGCCCGATCCCGCGACGCTCGGCCGCCGCTTGATCACGACGGCCACGGATCTCGCCCCGGGTTTCGGGTGGGTGACGGTGGGCGTCGGTCCGGACAACACCTGGACCTTTGCCGACGTCTTCGAGCAGGATGCCCGTAACGGCGACCAGGCCCAGGCACTTGACCGGCTCCGCCGCGTGCTCAGTGATCTGCTCGACCTACCGGTCGGCTCGCCCGCCGTCTGACGCCGTCGGGTGCGTGGGTCGATATCCGACGGCCGTTTCGGGCCGGCTCAGGGCGGCGTGGCTCGGGTAAGCCCGCTGGAGTAAGCCGTACTTTATGGTTCGACAGGACTATTCGCTGGTGCTGTAGACGGGCTGCCGGTCATGGTAGGTGAGTGAGGCTACGGGATCTCGCCCTGGCGGTGCTGGTGGCTGCGGTCTGGGGCGCCAACTTCGTCGCGATCAAAATCGGACTCGATGACCTGTCGCCACTGCTGCTGAACGCGCTGCGGTTCGCTCTGGCCGCCGTACCTGCTGTCTTCATCGTCGGGCGTCCCGTGGTCGCCTGGCGCTGGGTGATCGCTATCGGTCTGAGTCTGGGCGTGGTCAAGTTCTCCCTGCTCTTTGCCGGGATGGCCGCCGGAATGCCGGCTGGCCTGTCCTCGCTGGTGCTGCAGACCCAGGCGATCTTCACTGTGATCTTCGCCGCGATCCTTCTCCGGGAGCGACCCGTACGGCTTCAGATCGCCGGCCTCACGGTCGCGGCCGTGGGCCTCGGGTTGGTCGCCTGGCGGCTGGGCCCGGAGCGGCCCCCGTTGGCCTTCGCGCTCGTCCTCGCCGCAGCCGCCGCCTGGGGCCTGAGCAACGTCGGCATCCGCCGGGCCGCGCCCGGCGACATGCTGAACTTCATCGTCTGGGTCAGCGCCGTGGCGGCCCCGGTGCTGCTCGGGCTGAGCCTCGCGGTCGACGGGCCGGCCGCCGACCTGGCCGCGATCCGGTCGATGTCATGGCGCTCGGTCGCCGCGCTGCTGTTCATCTCGGGCCTGGCGACCCTCTGGGGCTGGGCGGTCTGGGGAGCGCTGATCCGCCGCCACGGCGCCACGACCGTCGCGCCGTTCTCGATGCTTGTGCCGTTCTTCGGGATCGCCTCGGCCGCGCTCGTCCTCGGGGAGCCGGTGCATGTCACCGACGTCATCGGCGGAGCGCTCGTCGTCGGGGGCGTCCTGGCCGGCGCGCTCGCCGTCCCGTCCGGCTCCCGCGCGTCTCGTGCCGGCTCGGCGGCGTCGGGCCGTCCGATGTCAGGCCGGCCGGTGTCAGGAAGGACTCCCTCCTAGGCACCAGGCGTCAAGAGGGCGTCCTTCCTGACGACAGCACCGGACCAAGGGCACTTGACAAAGCCATCGGACTCGGTTCCGCTCGGCGCACGGCCGGTGCCGCCCGGCGCAGGGGCGGCCCACCCCGTGAGATCCGGACCACACGGCGAACCAGCCTGATCGTGTAAACGATATCCTGTTCAGCGTCAGGCATCGATGCTTGCCGTGCTCCGTGAGGATTCGATCCGGCAACCCGGCCGGTGGCGCGCGAGCCCTCGCGGGCGGAGTGTCCCCTTGGTGAAGGAGCGCGAGCCGTGCGCATAGGAGTGACGCGCGAGGTCCGGGCCGGGGAGACGCGGGTCGCCGCGACCCCGGCGACGGTGGGTCCGTTACTCGCCCTCGGCTATGAGGTCGTGGTCGAGACCGGCGCCGGACTGAAGGCGAGCTTTACCGATGAGGCCTACGTCGAGGCCGGGGCCACCGTCGGTGACGCCTGGTCGGCCGACATCGTGCTGAAGGTGAACGCGCCCACCGACGACGAGATCGCTCTGCTGCGTCCTGGGTCCATTGTGGTCGGTCTGCTGAGCCCGGGGCTCAACCCGGAGCTGCTGGACAAGTTGGCCGCCCGGGGGGTCACGGCCCTCGCGCTGGACGCGGTCCCGCGCATCTCGCGCGCTCAGTCCATGGACGTGCTGAGCTCCATGGCGAACATCGCCGGCTACCGGGCGGTCATCGAGGCGGCCCACGCGTTCGGCCGGTTCTTCACGGGCCAGGTGACCGCGGCCGGCAAGGTACCGCCCGCGAAGGTCCTCGTCGCCGGGGCCGGCGTCGCCGGGCTGGCCGCGATCGGCACCGCCTCCTCGCTGGGCGCGATCGTGCGAGCCACCGACCCCCGGCCCGAGGTGGCCGACCAGGTCCGCTCGCTCGGCGGGGAGTACCTGGCCGTCGACGTGGAGGTCGAGCAGAGCACCACGGGGTACGCGACGACGACCTCGGAGGAGTACAACCGGCGGGCCGCGGAGATCTACGCCGAGCAGGCGCGCGAGGTGGACATCATCATCACCACCGCGCTCATTCCCGGCCGGCCCGCACCGCGCCTGATCACCGCCGAGCACGTGGCGAGCATGAAGCCGGGCAGCGTGATCGTCGACATGGCGGCCGCGCAGGGCGGCAACGTCGAGGGCAGCGTCCCCGGCGAGGTGGTGAAGACCGCCAACGGCGTGACGATCATCGGGTACACCGACCTGCCCGGTCGGCTGCCGGCCCAGGCCTCGCAGCTCTACGGCACAAACCTGGTCAACCTGCTCAAGCTGCTCACCCCGGCCAAGGACGGGGTGCTCACGCTCAACGTCGACGACCCCGTCCAGCGGTCGATCACCGTGGTCCGCGAGGGCGAGATCCTGTGGCCACCGCCGCCCGTCGCCGTGTCGGCGGCCCCGGCTGCGCCGGCCAAGCCTGCGCGGCCCGCGGCGGCCGAGGAGGAGAAGCCCGTACGGCCCGGCCGACGGTACGCGCTCGTGGCGCTGCTGGCGGCGGCGCTGTTCGCCCTCACCGCCTTCTCGCCCAACCAGTTGACCACGAACTTCTCGATCTTCGTGCTCTCCGTCGTGATCGGCTACTACGTGATCGGGGCCGTGCACCACGCGCTGCACACGCCGCTGATGTCGGTCACCAACGCGATCTCCGGCATCATCATCGTCGGCGCGCTGCTGCAGCTCGGCCAGGGCAACCTCCTGGTGACCGTGCTGTCCTTCGTGGCCACGGCGCTGGTTGCCATCAACATATTTGGTGGTTTCGCGGTCACGCGCCGCATGCTCGGCATGTTCCGGAAGGGATGAGGCCATGACCGCGACCTCTGCCGCGTCGGCCGCGTACATCGTCGCCGGCCTGCTGTTCATCATGAGCCTCGCTGGGCTCTCCAAGCACGAGACGGCCCGCAGCGGCATCGTCTACGGCATCGCCGGCATGGCGATCGCCCTGGCCGCCACGATCGGGCTCACCACGCAGTCGATCGACGCGCTCGGGGTGGCGCTGCTGGTGGCCGCGCTGCTGATCGGCGCCGTGGTCGGGTTGTGGCGGGCCCGTACGGTCGAGATGACCGCCATGCCGGAGCTGATCGCGATCCTGCACAGCTTCGTGGGTCTCGCGGCCGTTCTCGTCGGGTGGAACGGCTACCTCGACCACGAGGCCTCGGCGGTCGCCACCGAAGAGCTGACCGGCGCGCTGCGCAACGTCCACAATGCCGAGATCTTCATCGGGGTGTTCATCGGCGCGGTCACGTTCACCGGGTCGGTGGTGGCGTGGGGCAAGCTCTCCGGGCGGTTCAGCTCGGCGCCGCTGCTGCTGCCGGGACGGCACGTGTTCAACCTCGGCTCGGTGATCGCCTTCCTCGGTCTGACCGTGTGGTTCGTGCTGTCGCCGAACCTCTGGCTGCTGGTGGCGGTGACCGTCATCGCGCTGCTGCTCGGCATCAACCTGGTCGCCTCGATCGGCGGCGGCGACATGCCCGTCGTCGTGTCGATGCTCAACAGCTACTCGGGGTGGGCCGCCGCCGCGGCGGGCTTCCTGCTCAACAACACCCTGCTCATCATCACCGGCGCGCTGGTCGGCTCCTCCGGTGCGTACCTGTCCCGCATCATGTGCAAGGCGATGAACCGGTCGTTCCTGTCGGTCATCGCGGGCGGGTTCGGGGCGACCACCGCCTCGTCCGGCCAGGCCGACATGGGCGAGTACAAGGAGATCACCGCGGCCGAGACGGCCAAGCTGCTGCTCGACGCCCAGTCGGTCATCATCACGCCCGGCTACGGCATGGCGGTGGCCCAGGCGCAGTACCCGGTGGCCGACCTCACCCGGCGGCTGCGCGAGAAGGGCATCGAGGTCCGGTTCGGCATCCACCCGGTCGCCGGTCGCCTGCCCGGCCACATGAACGTGCTCCTGGCCGAGGCGAAGGTGCCGTACGACATCGTGCTCGAGCTCGACGAGATCAACGACGACTTCGCCCGGACGTCGGTCGTGCTGGTCATCGGGGCCAACGACACGGTCAACCCGGCGGCCGAGGACGACCCGAACAGCCCCATCGCCGGCATGCCGGTGCTGCGGGTCTGGGAGGCCGAGAACGTGATCGTCTTCAAGCGCTCGATGGCGTCGGGCTACGCCGGCGTGCCGAACCCGCTCTTCTACCGGGAGAACACGTACATGCTCTTCGGCGACGCCAAGGCCAGGGTGGAGGACATCCTCAAGGCGCTGTAGCCCCTTCCAGAGAACAGCGATCACCTCGCTCCTCGGCTACACTCCGCCGCCATGCGCGCGTCGTGGGCAGTCGTCGTCGGCGCGGCCGCCGCCGTCGTCGGGTCGGTCGTATGGGCCGTGAGCCTGGCCGTCTACCAGCAGGTCATGGAGCCGAGCGGCTTCTACGTGTTCGCCGACGGCGCGCAGTCGCCGAAGCTGGCGGAGAACAACACGTACTGGCCCCGGGACATGCGGCAGCCGGGCATCCTGCTGGCGCTGGCCGGACTGGTGCTGATCGGGCAGGCCACCGTACGGGCCCTCGTGGGTGCCGGCGGACTCGGCGCCGTCTGGCTCGCCGGCGACCTGTGGCTGGATCGCATCGACATTGACGGTCGTCCCGTGGCCGTGGGCCTCGCCGCTGCCATCGCGCCCACCGCTTAGGACGTGTCGATCGCCAGGCTCCTCGCCATCGTCGGTATCAACGTTGTGCTCACCCCGGTCCTCGTTATGGGGCTGTTCTTCTTCATCGCGGTCAGTCTGGGACCGGCCATGACGAGCCACGCGGCGAACCCGCCCGTGAACGCCGCCGATTTCGACACCGCGCTTGCCCTGCCCATGGCACTGTGCGGACTGGCATTGGCCGCGGTCAGCCTCGCGGTGGTCCGCATCGGTGCGCCCCGCACAGGCCCCGTCGCGGTCCCGGAGACGCCCTGACCGTTTCCGGCCGTTGCCCAGAAGCTCACTTTCTCGGCGGGCGGTGCAGTCAGTCCCGGACGATCGCCAGGCTGTGGTTGAAGCCGGCGGCGACGGCGACGACGGTGGTGAGGCCGCTCAGCACCCGCGTCGTACCGTTGGTGTTCTCGCCCCAGACGGTTACGCGACCAGCACTGTGCACGGCGAGGTTGTGGTGCTCCGCGATGAGCTGGAAGTGTTGTTTCGTGCGCCTTTCGAGGTGAAGTCCCGATATTGTCACGTGCAATGTTTTTTCAAGGTCGGCCATTAGTCGATAAAAGGATCGTATCGGGCGGGCTCAGGTCGATGAGTAGGTTGGGCAGTACTTTCGGTGTGGCCGATGCTTGCTCTACCGTGTGTCCTGAAATTCGGCAGGGATGGCAATTCCTCATAACGTTGATTCGGCGTGACGCAGGGGAGGGCGACTGCGTGCACAGTGATCGCTACATCTTTATTGCTGTCGATGTCAAGGGATACAGTGGCACGTTGGCGGCGGAACAGGTGAGCATCCAGCGTGATCTCCGGGAACTGCTCGCCGGGGCGGCGGCGGGTGCGCGCCTTCCGTACGACCGGTGGGTTGACCAGCCCCAGGGCGACGGTGTCCTGATCCTCGCGCCGCCGGAGCACGAGCCGCGGTACCTGGACGACTTCGTCGATCATCTCGTCATGCAGGTGCGCCGGCGCAACCGCGACCGGTTGCCCGAGGGACGCCTGCACCTTCGGCTCGGCCTGGCTCAGGGACCCGCCACGCTCGCGGCGAACGGCTTCGCGGGCGAGGCCCCGATCCTCGCCTGCCGCCTCCGCGACGCCGCGGTGACCAAGGCGGTCCTCGCCGAGAGCGGGGCCGACCTCGTGGTGGCCGTGTCAGACCGGATGTTCACCGACAACGTCCTCGGCGACCTGACTCGGTTCTCATCGACCGACTTCACGAGAGTGGAGATCGACGAGGAGAAGGTCAACGTCGTGGCGTGGCTGTGGCTGCCGCGCGGCTACGAGTTCCCGCCGTTGCTGCTGGAGCGGGAACACAAGTCCCCGGCGCCGCGCCGGGCCGAGCCGGTGCAACCGGTCGAGAGCGGACACACCAGTTCTGTGCAGATCAACTACAGCACGGTGCGCGGGCCGGTGGGCGGACGGGACGTCCATGTCCGTGACTGACGACGAAAAGGCACCGCGCGGCATCGGCGGATGGAACCGTCCGGTCCGCACCGTCGGACCGTTGCCGGGCGCCCGGAAGGCATCACCTGGGCCGGCTCCGGCCGAATCGGCGGTGCCGTCGGACTCACCGGCCGCATCGCCGGCGGCCGCACCACCACCGGCCGCAGCCTCGCCGGCCGCATCGGCGGGGACGAGTGCACCGTCCGGGGCGGACGGCGGAACCGGGCCGGCCGACGCCCCCACCAGCGGGGGAGCCACGGCGAAGACCGAGGCGGCCGACGTCTCGTTCGGTGACGAGGACGAGGCGTTCCAGCAGAGCGAGATCCGGCGCGTCGTCACTGAGGCAATGCGCACGTACGGCGTACGGGACTCGGGCGCCTACATCGCGGGCTCGACGATCACCGGCCCGGTCGCCGGCCGCGACGTCATCATGGTCTCCGGCTCATCCGATGTCGTACGGGACCGGGTCTCGCCGACCCAGCTCGCCGAGATGGCCGAGTGGTTCGTGTGTCCGGCGGGCATCGACGAGGGGACGATGCCCGCGGTCGGGTTGGTGGTGCTGTCGGCGCGTCGGCGCTCAGGCGGCACGACCGCCGCGCTGTGGTTGCTCCGGACCGCCACCATGGTCTACCGACTGCGCACCGAGGAGGTGCTCAGCCGCCTGGGGGCGGACGATCTTCCCCAGAACAGCGGCATCGTGCTCGATGGGCTCACGCCCGCCCAAGCGGCGGCCCTGCGCTCCGCTGACCTGGAGGCGTTGGACCACCTGCTCGTCCAACGCAACAGTCGCATGGTCCTCGTGATCGGGGCGGACGCGCGCGTCGACTCGGCGGTCCTGCGAAAGGCGATCACCGTGACGCCGCCGCCCGCCGGGGAGGTCGTGGCGCGGCACCTCCGCTTCGCGTTGCGCGACCGCATCGACCTGACGGTTGATGTCGATGAGGTCCTCGGTCGGTCCGACGTGCAGGAGACCCTGGCGTCGGTGACAGAGGCGAATATCGATGTACTCCAGCTGGCGGAGTTCGGGCGGGACCTCGCGGATGCGGCCGTTGGTCGCCTGTCGTGGGAGGACGCGGCCCGACGGTTCACTCTCCGCGCGCAGCGCGCCGTCAGCGACTGGCTGGACGGGCTCAACGAGCGGCAGTTGGCCTTCACGATCGCGTTGGCGGCCCTGGAAGGGCTGCCCAACGACGCCATCGCCAGCGCGGCGAAGAGCCTGGAGGACGCGTTCGCGGCCGAACGAGGTGAGCGGGCGGAACGAGGCCGGCCCGAGCCCCGGCACGCCCGCCTGGCCGCGTCGCGGGCAGTGGTCACCACGGAGACCCGGCTCACCCGGTACGGCCCGAGCGAACTCGAGGTCGTGCGGTTTCTCGACGACGCGCACCCGAGCGAGGTGCTCAGCTACGTCTGGCGCGAGTACGACACCTACCATGCGCTGATCCTGGACTGGCTGCTCGCCGTCGCCCAGGAGCCGGATCCGATGGTCCGCATCCGGGCCGCCACCACTATCGGCTTCCTGGCCCGGTTCTCCTTCGACGATGTGCGTCGACGCGTCATCACGCCGTGGGCCAGCAGCGGCAACCACGACGAGCGGGAGCGGGCCGTGGCCGCGCTGGCGATTCCGGTCCGCCACCCGAACACCCGCGGGCTGGTGCTCCGACTGGTGCGGGACTGGGCGGACAGCGGCAAGGCCGCCCTCAGGGTCACGGCGGCCCGGGCGCTCGGGGTGAGCGTCGGCGAGTCGATCGACGGCGGGCCGGACGACCTCCTCGCCAACCTCGCCCGGCAGGCGTCCCCCGCCATGGGCAAGGCCATCGGCGACAGCATCGCCGAGCTGATGGCGGAATCCGGGGTCGAACGCGCCACCGAACTGTTGCGGACGCTCCACGACTGGGTCAAGGACCGCTCCGACCAGCGCGGCGACGCCGCCGTCTTCGCCTTCCTGGAGGTGGCGTCGGTGCTCTGGGTGGACCGGAAGATCGACGGCGACGACCGGGTCTGGTGGCCGATCCTCCTGGCGTTCACCGACCGGACGTGGATCGACAACGAGCAGTTGCGTGAGTACATCGTCGCGCTGTGGGTGTACGCGCTGACGTGGCCGCGGGCTGACCAGTTCGTCTCCCGCGTGCTGCGGGCCTGGGCCCGCGCGGCCGAGGCGCACGAGGAGATGCGGCGGCCGTTCGTGTCGCTGCTGCACGAGGCCGTGCAGCAGCGGCCTCGGCTGAGACGGATCGTGCTGTTCCACGCGAGGCACTGGCGCGGTGACGGACGCTCCGCCTCCGACGCACCGGTGGTCGCGACTGGGCTGCTGAACCTTCTTGCGAGCAAGTCCGGAGAGGAGACCCTGTGAGCATTACCAACCCCGTCGTCAGCACGGAGACGCTGCGCCGGTGGCCGTTCCGGCGGCGGCCCGTGGCGCCGACGGGAACCACGCTGGTTCTCCAGACCAGCAACGGCGAGTTGAAGGTGCAAAACGGCCCGCTGCTGGCGAGCGACATCAGCATCCGGGGACCGCAAACTCTATACACAGTGGACATACGTCTTCATCCGGCGACGTTCGTGGAGAGCCTGCCGTCACGGAACATCGCGCTGCGATTCGAGGTCACGGTCAACTACTACTGGCAGGTCGTGGATGCCAAGCGTGTGGTCGAGCTGGGCGACCCGGACGTGCCGGCCCGGTGCAAGCAGTTCCTGGTGCCCAAACTGCGTTCCATCTGCCGCACCATTGATCCAGAGGATGAGGTGAAGGCCGAGCAGGAACTTGCCGAGGCCCTCGCGGGCCACCATGACCTGCCCGACCGTGGTCTGCGCATCACCGACGTGACGGTGGCGGTCCGGTCCGACGCGGGGGTGATCGGGCAGAAGCGGGACGAGTTCGAGCAGCAGGGCAGCCTGTCGCTGCATGAGCAGCGACTCAAATTCTTCGACGCTATTATTCGCAGCGGCAGCATCTACGCGAACATCCTCGCCCAGGACCCCAGCAAGGCCGAGGAGGTCGGCCGGTTCATCGAGCGTCAGCTCGAGGCGGACCGTCGCACCACCGTCGAGGCGATGCGGGTTCTGGTCGAAGGCGACGCCGTGCGCTACGGGGAGATGGACGACGCGGTGGTCGCGGTGGTCGACCGGATCAAGCAGATGTTCACCGAACCCACGTCCATCGCCGCCATCGCCACCGGCGAGCGCCGTGAGGCGATCACGGCGGGTGAGACCTCGTCTAGCCCGACGACGACCCCGACCTCCGAGTCCACGGTGGACGCTCAGTGATGGTGGCGTGGCTGGACTTCCTCGTCACGTGGATCAAGCGGCTCCTGGGCTTCCTGCCGGAGCCGCTGGTCGAGGCCCTGTGGCTACCGGTTCTCGTCGTGCTCTTGGTGGTGGGCCTGCGCGTGCTGCTGCGGCACGGCCTTCCGGTGCTCAGCCGCGCCGCCCACCGGCTGACCGAACTGCTGGTGGCGCTGCTCGCGGCGCCGCTCATGGCCGCGCTCGTGGTCGTGGCGACGCCGTTCCGCTGGCTTCGCCTGCGGCCGCCGAGCGTGGTGCTGGGCATCGACGATGCGATCGTCACCACGGCGAACGTGGTGACCCAGGGGGCCCAGCGGGGCGTCAAGACCGTGACCTCGCTGTCGACGCGGTCCAAGCTGCAGATGCTGCTCATCCTCCCGGTGTGCGTCGTCGTCCTGTGGCGATGGAACGACGGTCACTGCCCGGAAGGAGCTGAGGAGTTCGGCTGTGTGCGGCCCGTGGCGGAGTGGGCCAACCACGTGGGGCTCATCGACCAGCCCGTTCCCGTCGAGATCCCGCCGACGCCGGATCCCAGCCTCGTTCCGGACCCGAGCGTCGCCCCGGTCCCGTGATCATGCCGGGTCGGGCCACCGCCCGGCCGTCTCGTGCGCCGGCCCGGGCGCCGGCGAGGGGCGGAGCGACAGCGGCCGTGGGTGCCGGTACGCGTCGGTACCGATCGGTAACGGCTTCGCTCCGGTCAGGCGCCGGCGAGGTGCAGGGCCCAGGCGAGGCAGGCGAACGAGGCGACCGCGGTGAGCGTACGAATGACGTTGAACTGAACCCAGCGCTTCTCGAACGCTGACCGCGCCGCCGTCGGGTCGTCCTGCCCGGCGGCGGCCAGGGCGGCGTTGAGCGGCACGTTCACCAGGAACGTCACCCCCAGGGAGAGTCCATAGAGGACCAGGCCGGCGATGATCCAGCCGAGTGACCCGCGTTCGGGTGCCCCGACGGGGTAGCCACGCACCGTGAAGAACAGCGCCAGCAGCGTGAAGATCGCCCCGCCGAGGAAGCAGAAGACGAACCACGGGTTGATGATCTCGACGTTGATGCGCCGCATGACCTCCACGAAGGTCTCGTCGGAGGTCCGGGCCAGCCCGCGCATCACCGACAGCGCGAACGCGGCGAAGATCCCCGCCATCATGCCCACCGTCAGGGTGGCGAGCAGGAGGGTCACCGTGGCCCAGGTCGTCATCGAAGCCTCGCTTCCTCGGTCGGGTTCGGCTCGGTTCGATCCTAGGGCCCGGGCCGCCGAGCGCGGACCGCTGTCGATGTCGCCATTTGAGCGATTTCGCCGGACCGGCGCGAAGAGGTGCGGTCGGCCGACCCAGGTCGCGAGGCCGGTACGCGGGCACGGTCGAAGGCAGCCGAGATCGGCCGGCCAAGCGAACCCCGGTCACGGCCGCCGGGCCGGCCCAGGTGACGGCCGGCGTCAGCCGTTCCGGTCGAGCACCTGGACGACCGACGAGGCGAGCCGAAGCACGCCCACGCTCGTGGGGTGGAAGGGCGCCGGGTCGTTCAGGCCCTGGATGTCGGGGCCGAGGCTCTCAGACGCCGGTACACACAGGGGGGTCAGCACCGGCCGGGCCACCGAGAAGCCGTACTTCTCCGCCCCGGCGATCAGCACCTCGTTGAGCTGGCGGGTGCGGTCGACGAGCAGCTCGATGTCGGCCGGGGTCAGGCCGGCCGCCTCGGGCGGGCCCTCGGTGTCGGCGCACGTGGCTTCCGGGGTGAACACGTCGTACGACGTCATGATGATCACCTGCGGTGCCCCGGGCAGGTCGTTGAGGTCGTGCAGCAGATCACCGTACGCCCGGTCAAAGGCGGCGAGCCGGTAGTTGAACTCGCCCTCGGTGAGGCGGTCGGCGCAGTCCGGCACGCCGTAGCAGTAGAGCAGCTGGTCACTCCAGCCGAGGTCGTTGGGGCCGATCACGACGACGACGAACTCCAGCCCCGACATCTGCAGCAGGCGCCCGACCTGGGGCGGGACCACGGTCGCGCCGATGATCTGGGGACCCCGCAGGCCGGACGAGATGCTCGCCCCGGAGCAGGCGAGGTTGGCCACCGGGACGGCCGCGAGCGCGCCGATCTCGGCCGCCAGGGAGTCGGTGCTGCGGCGGCAGACGATGTCCTCCTCGGTGGCGTTCGGCGCGACCGTGCCGCCTTGCCGAGCCGCCCGCGAGTCGCCGATCACCGCGCCCACGTACCCGCTGACGACCGAGCCGACCGGGGCCGGGGGTACGTAGTACGCGCCCACGAGGTCGGTGAGCGAACGCACCTTGGTCAGGCCGCTGCTGACGCCGTGGTACGCGAGCCCGCCGCAGGTGGCCCACGAACCCATGGCGGCCACGATCGCGGCCACGGCCATGGCCCGCACCTGGGTCCGGCTGCGCTCCCACAGGTCCTGCACGGTCAGGGGGTCGCGCCGTGCGTCCCCGCTGGCCGCCCGGGCGGCGACGCTCTCGCGCCGCATGGTCACCAGCATGCGCAGGCACCCGACCAGGGCAACAAGACCGATAGTGATCGCCAGCAAGATTACGGCGGCCCAGGCGTACCAACGCACGAAGGCCGCTATGAGCTGGTTCTGCGCGGTCTGGACCGGGTTGCCGTTCTCCGCATTGATGGCGGCCTCGGCGGCGGCGTTGCGCTGAACCGGTCCGAGAGTGATCCGCGGACGCAACGGCCCGACGATCCGCAGCGGACGGACGTCGAGCTCGGTGTTGCCGATCTGGACCAGTTGGGCCGGGCCGGACCAGGACAGCGACGGAGTGCGACCGCCGACCGAGATCTGCTGGCCCGCGATCGTGGTGGTCTGATCCGGCGTGAGCGCGATCGTGGCGGGCAGGCCGAACAGGATGACCAGCAGGACGACGATGACGGTCGGTCCGGAGGCGAGCTCACGGACGAAGGAGCCGCCGGTCGGTAGACGCAGGCGCGGCTGGCGGCCGAGGAGGTCCCGCAGGCGTCGGCGCACCTTCGGGGCTATCTCGTCGAGCAGCCGCCGCCGCAACGGCGCCGGCCGACCCGGCGCCGTGACGGTGAGGACAGGCTCCGTTGACCCCACGCCGCCCCCCAGGTCCTCGGTGCATTTCCCCGCAAGAGGCATCAAAGCTAGCACCGTTTCGGGCGCGGACGACACCAAGATCATCCGTGCGGGGAGGTTCGCCGGCGGGGCGCCGGGGTGGGCGTGATGGCTGGGACTCAACGGGTGGGTGTTGTCAGGAAGGACGCCCTCCTGCGCTTTTTTGCCTAGGAGGGAGTCCTTCCTGACACCAGTACCGGGCCTGACACCAGTACCGGGCCTGACACCAGTACCGAAACTGACACCCGCGCGCGGGACTCAGTTCACGTCGACGTCGATCGTGACCGGGACGCCGTTGGTGAGGATGTCGAAGACCGCGGACCGCTTGCGGGACTGCTCGACGAGACCCTTCAGGACCTCGGCGGGAGCGTCGCCGGAGATCTGGAAGCGGACCGAGATCTTCTGGTAGCCGTTGCGCACCGACGGGTCCAGACCGAGGATGCCGTTGAGGTCGATGTCACCCGACACCGTCGACCGCACCTCGGTCAGCGTGACCCCGCGGGCGGCGGCGATGTTGGCCAGGCCCGCGGTGAGGCAGGCGGCCAGCGCGTGCAGCACGAACTCCACCGGCGTGGGCCCGTTGTCCTGGCCCACCAGTACGGCCGGGTGGTCGGCGTCGAAGACGAACGTCCGCTCGTGCGCCCGTTCCTCGCCTACGCCGAAGAAGTCGGAGATCGTACTGCGGTTGTGCGTGCCGCTGACCCATTCGTTGTGGGCCCGGAACTGGAACTTCGCCGCCGCGGGCGCGGCCTTCACCGCGTCGATCGTGGCGAACAGGGTGGCGGTGTCGACGCCGTTGCGGTTCTCCTTGACCGTGCTGGTCATGGTTGTCCTTTCGGTTCGGGGCGCCGGTAGGCGCCCGGGATCTGTCGGCGCGGTGTGCGCCAGGGTTTCGTCGGGGCGCCGGTGGGCGCCGGGGATGTCAGGGCGCCGGTGGGCGCCCGGGATGGGGTACGCAGTTCCCGCTGCGCACGGTCACCGGGGATGGTTGCCGGTGAGGTCTTCAGGTGCCGCCGGTAGAGGTCCTTGTTGCGTGCCGCTGGTGAGGTCGTGGGTCAGGGCCGTGCGAGGACCGCTCCAGGCACCGGGCGGGCCGCGAGGGCGGCGGCCTCGGCGTCGATCGCGGCGCCGAGCCGTCGGTTGAGTTCAATGAAGGTGGCGACCGGGGGGTACTTGGCGAGGGCACAGGTGAGATCGAAGATCTCCGCGCTCTCGCGCAGCCGGGCCTGCTCGTACCCGTCGAGCGCCTCCCGCTCCTCGGCGGCGCCGGTGAGCGCCGCATCGAGCGCGACCGCGAGCAGCTCGGCGTCCCGGTACGCGTCGGAGAGGCCGTGCCCGGTCACCGGGTCCCGGTGGTAGGCGGCGTCCCCGACCAGCGCCCACCCGGGTCCGAACCCGCGCCGGATCTGGTTGGGGGCGCGCAGCATTCCGCGCACGGGCGAGGTCCGCGCCGCGTCGCGCAGCCGCTCGGCCAGCTCGGGCGCGGCCTGTTCCAGCAGGGCGGCGAACGCGGCGTCGGCCGAGCGCCCCTTGCGGGCGGCCAGGGCGGTCGCGGTCGGCAGGCACACCCAGATGGCGGCCTCACCGTGGTGGGTTGGGAAGACGCCAGCGAACGAGCCCGTACGGGTCACGAACTCGATGCCGGGCCAGGGCAGCCCCGCGTAGTAGGCGTAGAGCGCGGCCCCGGGCGCGCCCCGGTCGGCGATGCGCTCGGCCCCCACCGACCGGGCCACGCGGGAGCCGAGTCCGTCGGCCCCGACCACGAACCGGGCGCGCAGCTGCACCGGCTGGTCCCGCTCGTCGTGCCCGCGGACGCCGACCACCCGGCCGCTGTCGTCCCGGAGCACCCCGTTGATCGTGACGCCGTACCGGATGGTCGCGCCGGCGCGCTCGGCCGCCCGGGCTACGAGGGTGTCGAGCACCCACCGCCGGGGTGCCATCAGACAGTCCACTCCGGACTTGTCCTTGATCTCTCGGGTCACGGGTGGGCTGGGCGGATCGCCGGGGTCGCCGATGGTGCGGAAGGTCACCTGGCGGATGACCGGAGCGCCGCTGGCGACGACCTCGTCGAACAGGCCCCACCGCTGCAGCGCCAGCACGCCGGTGCGGGCGAGCTGATGGGTGGAGATCGTGTCGCTGGGCAACTCGGTCCGGTCCACGACGACCACGTCGTGGCCGAGCCGGGCCAGCAGCAGGGCGGTCGCGGCCCCGCCGCCCGGGCTCCGACGACGATCACGTCGTGCACCGGCGAAGAGGTGGGGGACAGCATGGTTACTCCTTTGCGGATGGTCAGGGTTACGGACGCTCAGGGTTGTGGGCGGCCAGGGTCGTTGGCCGATCGGGCTTGTGACCCGTCAGGGCTCAATGGCGGTCAGGGTTGATGGGCGGTCAGGTGAGGTGGTCCGTCGGCGAGCCGTCGGAGGCTGCGGTCAGCCGGTCCGTCGGGAGGCCCGCGCCCGGCGCGAACCGGTCCGCCCGGCCGCTCGGGGCGGCCACGCTTCTCAGGTCGGTCCGGCTACTCATGGCGCACCTCGTAGACCGCGCTGAGGTCGGTGTGCGCGACCCGACGGACGTGACCGAACCCGGCGGCCTGGGCGATCCGACGGATCGGTCCCTCGCCGGCCTGCGCCCCGAGGGAATGCCCGCCCTCGTCGGCCAGGGCACTCGGCACGCAGAGAAATACCGAGATGGCGTAGTAGAGCCGGCCCACCGGGGTGAGGTTCTCGCTGACCGTGGTGCCGGCGAAAGGCTCGACGATCATCCACGTCCCATCCGGGGCCAGGCGCTCGGCGACGTGCCGGGCCACCGCCACGGGGTCGCCCTGGTCGTGCAGCGCATCGAATGTTGTGACAAGGTCGTACGGTTCGCCGCCGAAGGCGTGCGGCCACGACTGGTCGACCCGGACCCGGTCGGCCAGCCCGGCGCTCGCCACCTCGCCGCGAGCGGCCGCGACCGCCTCGGGGCGGTGGTCGAAAGCTGCGAACCGGGACGCCGGAAACGCCCGGGCCAGCATCGTGGTGGCTACCGCCGGGCCGCACGCGATCTCGGCGACCAGCGCTCCCCGGCGGAGCTTGGCCTCGACGCCGCGCAGCGCCGGCAGCCACCGGGTCAGGAGGTGGCGGCCGTAGAGCGACCGCCGCACCCGGGTCCACGCGTCGAGGACCGCGGCGTCGTGCTCGGACCAGCCGATGCCCTCGCCCGTGCGGAAGGCGGCTTCCAGCCGGGCCTGGGCCCGCAGCGCGCCGAGGACGAACTGGAACGCGGCCGGCGCGTTCAGGACCGCCTCGGGGTCGGTGAAGACCTTCGCCTGCTCGGGCGTCATCCAGTACTCCCCGGAGGTCGGGTCGTACTCGACGTACCCGGCCGCGGCCTGCCCCCTCAGCCACTCCTCGACGTAGCGGGGAGCCGTCCTGGTGCGCCGGGCGAGCTCCACGGGCGACAGGGGCCCGGTGGCGAGAGCCCGGTAGAGCCCGAGCCGGTCCCCGAGGACCACGGCCCCGGCGGCCATGGTCGCGCCCACGTCGGCGATGACCCGGTCGGTGAGGCTGGCGGCTGGCCGAGCCTCCGGCTGCTGATCGACGAACACGTCAACAGTTGTATGGCTCGAACCGCCTCGACCGAATCGGTCGCGATTACGTAGGTCGGTAGGTCGGGTTACGGATATCGGTGGCCGACGACTACGTAACGGTTACGTAGTCGTCCGCTCGGGCGTGCGAATGACACAATCCCCGCCGTGGGCGAATCGATCCTCGAACGCGAGCGTGAGCTGGCTGAGTTGGCGGTGGCGGCTCGGGAGGCGTTGGCGGGTCGGGGTTCGATTGTGTTGATTGAGGGTGAGGCGGGGATTGGTAAGTCGGTCCTGGTGAATGCGATTCGGTCGGTGTTGCCGGCGGAGGGTCGTCTGTTGTTGGGGTGGTGTGATGATTTGGCCACTCCGCGGGTGTTGGGGCCGTTGCGTGATCTTCGGGAGCATGTGGGGAAGGGTCTGGCGGCGGCGTTGGATGCCGGTGATCGGGGTCGGGTGGGGGAGGAGCTGCGGGCGGAGCTGGACTGGCCGGGGCATGCCACGGTGTTGGTGGTCGAGGATGTGCACTGGGCCGATGAGGCGACGTTGGATGTGCTGCGGTATCTGGTGCGTCGGGTGGAGTCGCTGCCGGCTGTGCTGGTGTTGACGTATCGGGATGAGATCGGTACCGATCATCCGCTGCGTCCGCTGCTCGGCCTGGCCTCCCGCGCCACCCGCCTCCGCCGACTGAGCCTGGCCCGCCTGTCGCGCGACGCCGTCCGGCGGCTGTGCGCACCCACGTCGATGGACCCCGAAGCCGTGTACGGGGTGACCGCCGGCAACCCGTTCCTGGTCGCGGAGGTCCTCGCGTCCGGTGATCCGAGCCGGGTTCCGCCGAGCATCGCGGCCGCGGTCGGCGCGCGCTTGTCCACCTTGGATGGCACCACGCGGGCGGCGGTCGAGGTGCTGTCGGTGGTGCCGTCGGCGGTCGAACGGTGGCTGGTCGACGCGGTCGTGCCCGGCGGCTTGGCCGCTCTCGGGCCGGCCGAGGAGCGGGGCGTGCTGACCGTGTCCCCGACCCGGGTCGCGTTCCGACACGAACTGACCCGGCGGGCCGTGGTCGATTCGCTGTCGGCGGTGCGCCGCGTCGCCGGCAACCAGGCGGTGCTGTCGGCGCTGCTGGCCCACCGCGAGGCGCGGAACGTCGACCTGTCCCGCATCATGCACCACGCCGCCGAGGTCGGCGACGAGGCCACGATCGTCCAGTATGGACCGCTTGCCCAGCGGGAGGCCGTGGCCGCGGGGTCGCACCGGGAGGCGGTGGCCCACGGGCGGCTCGTGCTCACCTGTCGGTCGGCGTTCTCCCCGGGCGACCTGGCGGAGATTCTGGAGCGGCACGCGGTCGAGTGCTACACGGTCGGGCTCGGGGCCCAGGCCCTGGCGACCCAGCACGAGGCCGTGGCGCTGCGCCGGACGCTCGGCGACCCGGTGGCGCTCGGGGCGGCCCTGCGGTGGCTCTCCCGGATCGCCTGGTGGGCCGGCGACCGTGACGTGGCCGAGTCCGCCGGGGCCGAGACGGTCGACGTGTTCGGCGCGGCCGGCCACGACGCCGGCCTGGCCATGGCCCTGAGCAACCAGTCGCAGCTGCTGGCGCTGGCCGGCCGGCGGGAGGAGGCGCTCGATGCCGGACACCGAGCGGTCGCGATGGCGCGGACGCTCGGCGACGCGGGCCTGCTCTCCCACGCGCTCAACAACGTGGGCTTCGCCGCCTGGGACCTCGGCCAGGCCGACGGGCGGGCCTGGCTCGAGGAGAGCCTGCGGGTGGCGCTGGCGGCCGGCGAGACCGAGCACGCCTGCCGGGCGTACACCAACATCGCCTGGCATCTCATCGATGACCTCCGGCTCGAGGAGGCGGCCCGGCTGCTGGTCGACGCGATCGAGCTCGCCGACGACGCCGAGTTCGTGGGGTTCCTGCGCTACCTGCACGTGACCGCCGGCATCGTGCGGCTGCTGCGGGGCGAATGGCACGAGGCCGAGCGCGAGGCGACGTGGGGCCTGGACGCCTCGCCGCACACCCGCACCCCGGCGCTCTACGTCATCGGTCGGGCCCGCGCCCGCCGGGGCGATCCCTCGGCCGAGGCCCTCATCGAGGAGGCCTTCACCACCGCCACCCGGCTGCGCGAGGCCCAGCGGATCGGTCCCGCCGCGGCGGTCCTCCTCGAGGCGGCCTGGCTGAGCGGGTCGACCTCGGCCCTGGCCACGGCGGCCGAGCGGGTGCGGCCCTGGTACGAGGAGGTCTACCGGTACGGCAGCCCGTCCATGGCCGCCGAGACGGGGTACTGGCTGCGGCTGGCCGGCCACGATGTGCCGCTCATCCAGGTCGACCACCCGTACGCCCACCTCGCCGCCGGTCGCTGGCGCCCGGCTGCGGCCGCCTGGGAGACGGCGGGCTGCCCGTTCGAACAGGCGCTGGCCCTGGCGTCCAGCGACGCGGCCGTCGACGTGGTGGCGGCGCTGTCGCTGGCGGACGCGCTCGGGGCCGCACCGCTCGGGCGGATGCTGCGGGACCGGCTGCGCGCTCTGGGCGTGGCCCGCGTGCCGCGCGGTCCGGCCACCTCGACGCGCGAGAACCCGGCCGGGCTCACCAACCGGCAGGTCGAGGTCCTTCGCCTGCTCGCCGCCGGACTGACCAACGCCGAGATCGCCGACCGGCTGGTGCTGTCGGTGCGCACCGTGGACACGCACGTGGCCGCGATCCTGGCCAAGCTGGACGCGCCGACCCGGCGCGACGCCGCCCGCCGCGCGGCCGAGCTCGGGCTGCTGACACCGTCCGCGGAATAACGCCACACCGCTTCCGGGACTGAAGCGACGCTGCCCGTGGGAGCTCGTGCTGCCTGGACGTGACGCCGGTTACCCGTCCGTAATATTCGCTCGGCGTCGTCGTACGCCTACGGCAGCATGAGCGATCATGAACCTCACGCCGTACCGTCAAGTGCTCGCCGTGCCGGGCATGCGCTCGCTGCTGCTCATCGGCATCCTCGCGCGGGTGCCCGCGACGGCGGTGGCCATCACGCTGACCCTGCACGTCAACAGCGCCCTGGGCCTGTCCTGGGCCCGCGCCGGGTTGGTCACCGCGGCCTACACCGTCGGTGCGGCGATCGGGCAGCCGCTGACCGGCCGGCTCCTGGACCGCCGGGGTCTGCGGCTGACCATGCTCCTGACCACGGTGGGGCAGGCCGTGGCGTGGGCGCTCGCCCCGCACCTGCCGTACAACGGGCTCGTGGTGGCCGCCGTGCTCGGCGGCCTGTCGGGTCCGCCGATCTTCTCGGTGGTCCGGCTCAGCATCGCCGCCATGGTCCCGACCGACCAGCGACGCACGGCGTTCGCCCTGGATTCCACCATCGTCGAACTGTCGTACATGGTCGGACCGGCGCTGGCCGTGGCGCTGGTGACGGGCCTGCCGCCGGGCTACGGCCTGTATGCGCTGGCGGCCGGGTTCGTCGTCAGCGGCGCTCTGGTGTGGTGGCTCGACCCGCCCACCCGGCCCGAGGGGCAGGCGATCCCCGAGGTGGCCCCGCGTCGGCGCACCTGGTTCAGCCCGCGCCTGGTCGCGCTCATGGTCGCCGGCGGCGCGGCCACGTTCGTCCTCAGCGCGACCGAGATCACCGCGGTGGCGACCCTCACCGAGGCCGGCGTGGCGCACCTGGCCGGGCTGGTGATCGCGGTGTGGTGCGGCTACTCGCTGGTCGGGGGCGTGGTCTTCGGCGCCCTCCGGCGATCCGTCTCGGCGCTCGCCCTGGTCGCCGGACTGGCCGCGCTGACCATGCCGATCGGGCTGGCGTCGGGGTGGCCCTGGATCGTGCTGGCGCTGCTGCCCAGCGGCGTGCTCTGCGCCCCGAGCATGGCGGCCGCCATCGACAACCTGACCGGGATTGTGCCGCCGGCGGCCCGGGGCGAGGCGAACGGGTTGCTCGGCTCGGCGTTCACTGTCGGGATGGCGGCCGGGTCGCCGTTCGCCGGCGTGATCATCGACGGTTGGGGGGCGGAGTGGGCCTTCGCCGCCGCCGGTGGCCTCGGCGTGCTGGCCGTACTCGCCGCCGTGCCGGCCTACCGGCGCGCGCCCCGGTCGACCGAGCAGCCGACCCCGTCGGTGGCGGAGCCCACCGCGGTGTGACCGACTATTCCGACACCGGCCGCAGGACGCCGGGCGTCGTCCGGCTTCCGGCGAGGTAGGCGGTGAAGCTGTCCACTGTGGCCTGCCAGGCCCGCTGCTTGGTGATCCGGTAGGCGGCGAGGTTCAGGCTGGTCAGGCTGCGGGCGTACGCCTGGGCGGCGGGGAGCAGGTCAGCGGCGTCGACCACCCGGTCCAGCCAGCCGGCCATGACGGCGTCGTCGGGGGCGAACGTCTCGGCGAGCACCACGGACCGGTGCAGCACCGACGGGTGCAGTCGCTGACGCAGCAGCTCGATCGCCGGGACCGGCAGCGGAATGCCGATGGCCGTCTCGTTCATCGCCAGCTTGTAGTCGCCGCTGGCGCCGAGGCGGTAGTCGCAGGTGGCCAGGATCAACGCCCCCAGGGCGATGGCGTGGCCCGTACAGGCCGCGACCACGGGGGTGGGGAAGGCCACCAGGCGGGAGATCAGGCCGAAGCCGGCCAGGGCCAGCTGGTCGGCGGCCTCGTCCTGGGCGCCGAGCGTCTTCAGGTCGAAGCCGGCCGAGAACACCCCCGGGCGGCCGGCCAGCACCACCACGGCCCCGTCGGCCTCGGCCCGATCGAGGGCCGCGTTGAGCGCGGTCACCATGGCCGGGGAGACGGCGTTCACCTTGCCGTCGTCCATGGTGAGGGTGGCGACGCCGTCGGCGAGGTCGTAGGAGACGAGGCTGTCCATCCGGGCATTATGGCTACTGCCCGGTAACTGCGGGGCGCTGGGGTAGGCCGAGGTGCGTAGAGTGGCCGACGTGGGTCCGTTGGCGCTCGTGGGCTCGGGGGAGTACACCCCCGCGATGCTCGAGGTGGAGGCCGGGCTGCTCGCGGGCCGGCCCCCGCGGTACGTCCAGATTCCGACCGCGGCCAGTGCCGAGGGGCCTGAGCGACTGAACTACTGGGTGGACCTGGGTCGGGCCCAGGCGGAGCGGCTCGGTGTCGAGGCGGTGCCGCTCGTCGTCCGGACCCGCGAGGAGGCGGCCGACCCGGCCATCGTGGCGCAGGTCGCCGGAGCCGGGCTGATCTACCTCTCGGGCGGCAGCCCTGCCCTGCTGGCCCGGGTGCTCCGGGACACTCCACTGTGGAGGGCCATCGTGGCCGAGTGGCAGGCCGGGGCGGCCCTGGCCGGGTGCAGCGCCGGCGCGATGGCGATGGCCGCGCACGTGCCGGAGCTGCGCCAGCCCGACCGCCCGGGCGAGCCCGGGCTCGGCCTGCTGCCGCACATCCGGGTGCTGCCCCACTTCGACCGGATGCCGGACTGGGTGCCGGGCGTGCTGGACCATCCGTACTACCGCACCCACGACGCGTACGTCGTCGGCATCGACGAAGACACCGCCCTCGTCGGTGGGCCGGAGACGTTCACGGTGGCGGGACGGCAGTCCGTCTGGCTGCTGCGCGACGGCCGGCGGCAGGAGGTCAAGGTGGGCGAGCAGCTCACCCTGGCCCCCCCGCCGCAGCCCTGATCCGGGCGGCCCGAGGCCCCGGGTGATCTGGGGCCCGGGTCTTGAGTCACCGGGTCCCGCGCGCTGGCCTCACGCGGTGCCCGCGGTCAGCGGACGCCGAGCAGGTCCACCACGAAGATGAGGGTCTCGCCGGGCTTGATCACCCCACCGGCGCCCCGGTCGCCGTAGGCGAGCCGGGCGGGGATGGTGAGCTGGCGGCGGCCGCCCACGCGCATGCCGGCCACGCCCAGGTCCCAGCCGGCGATCACCTCGCCCGCGCCGAGGCGGAAGGCGAACGGCTGGCGCCGGTCCCACGAGGAATCGAACTCTTTACCCGTGGAGAACGCCACGCCCACGTAGTGCACGGCCACCGTGTCGCCGGCCCGGGCCTCGGCCCCGTCACCCACCGTGATGTCGACGATCTCCAGATCGGCGGGCGGGGCACCGGTCGGGACCTGGACTGTCGGCTTGCTTGTCGTCATCAGGCGATCCTAGGGTCGGCCCATGCGTCGGTTGATCGCGGCGGTCGTCGCCCGGCTGCGGCTGCGCCCGCGTCCGTCCGGGGAGACGGCGGCGTCGCCGACCGTACGGGCTCCGCGCCAGGCCGGCCCGGCCCGGACCACCGCGCCGACCCCAAGCGCCCCGACCACGGGCACGGCAACGACGGGCCCGGCCATCGGGCGCTCAACCAAGGGCGCAGCAACCACCGGTCCCGTAGGTACGAGCACGGCGACCACGCGGCGGGCCCCGTCGCCCGGCCCGGCGCGGGACACCCAGGCGCGACCGCCCGCACAGCGCGAGCGCGCCCGGGTCGTGGCCACGCCGCCGACCCGCGGCCGACGTCTGGTCTACGCGCCCGAGCTCGACGGCCGGGCCGACCCGGGGGAGATCGTCTGGGCCTGGGTGCCGTACGAGGAGGACCCCACGCGCGGCAAGGACCGGCCGGTGCTCGTCGTGGGGCGGGACGGGGCGACGCTGCTGGGCCTGATGCTCTCCAGCAACGCCGAGCGGGACGGCCAGCCGCACTGGTACGCCCTCGGCACCGGGGCCTGGGACCGGCAGCAGCGCCCGAGCTGGGTCCGGCTGGACCGGGTGCTGCTGGTCGACGAGGACGGCATCCGGCGGGAGGGCGACATCCTGGCCCGGCCCCGGTTCGAGGCGATCGCCCGCGTACTGCGGGCCAACTACGGCTGGCAGTGACGGCCCCGCGGGTTGGCCGGCCACGGCTGCCGGCCGGGACGAACCGCGGTATCCAGCGATCCGGTCGCACCCGCCAGCGGCTTGACCCTGACGTAGCGTCATGCCTCAGGCTGAGCCCATGGGTTACTCCGTGAGCCAGGTCGCCCAGCTCGCCGGCGTGACCGTCCGGACGCTGCACCACTACGACGACATCGGCCTGCTGCGGCCGAGCGGCCGGACGAGCGGCGGCTACCGCCGCTACGACGAGCACGATCTGGAGCGACTGCGGCTCATCCTGGTCTACCGGGAGCTGGGGTTCACCCTGGAGGAGATCCGCAGCATCCTCGCCGCCGCCGACCCGTCGAGCCACCTGCGCCGACAGCACGCCCTGCTCCGGCAGCGCATCGAGCGGCTGCGCGAGATGGTGACGGCCATCGAGTACCTGCTGGAGGCGCAGACCATGGGCATCAGCCTGAGCCCTGAGGAGAAGTTTGAGGTATTCGGGGATTTCGACCCCGACGTGTACGAGCCGGAGGCCCGGGAGCGCTGGGGTGACGGCGACGCCTATCGGGAGTCGGCCCGGCGAGTCGCGGGCTACACCAAGGACGACTGGCTGCGTATCCAGCGCGAGTGGGCCGACCTGATGCGCCGGTTCATCGAGGCGTTTGAGGCGGGCGTTCCGGCCACCAGCCAGCCGGCGATGGACCTGGCCGAGGAGCACCGGACGCTCATCACGGAGCACTTCTACGACTGCACCTATGACATCCACGTCGGCCTGGCGGAGATGTACCTGGCCGACGACCGGTTCCGGGCGCACTACGACGACCAGCGGCCCGGTCTGGCCCAGTACATGCACGACGCGATCGAGGCGAACGCGGTCAACCGGGCCTGATCGTCCCGGGTGAGCCGGGTCGGGTCGGCGGACCAACCCCGCGGTCCGCCGACCCCGTGACGTCAGCTCATGTACTCGGCCGCCCGCTCGATGGCGACGATCTCGTCCCGTACCGCGCTGCTCAAGTCGAGCGGCTCGCCCGTCACGCTGTCCTCAATGGACACACGACAGGTCAGGTTGATGGGCAGGTCCTCGTCGCCGCCGAACGGCCGGACGCGGACCGTGATGGTGAACTCGGTGGCCCTGATCTCGGTGGCGCTCGCCGTGACCAGCACCTCGGCCGGACGCCCGAGCAGCGAGGCCCGCGGCTGCCGGCTGAGACGGCGGGCCAGCGTATAGCCCTCGGCCTGGCGGTGCAGCTCGTGGCACTGCGCCAGGTAGGCGTCGACCGCCTCGGTTATCCAGCGGCCCAGCACCTCGGCCGTCAGGTAGCCGTCGGCGTCCCGATCCGCCTCGGTTACCGTGCGGTCCAGCCCGATGCTCCATGGCGTCATCACGCTCATGCCGGCGCCTCCATGCAGAGAAGTGCGTCGTGGCTTCTGTCCGGGCACCCTACCGAGGGATGCGCCCGTGCGCACCCGCGACGAGCCCGGCCTGACCGATCGTTCAGGAGGCGGTAGGCTGCGACGATCATGTTCCCGGGCGGTGACCTCGCTCCTTTAGAGGTTGGTGCTTCAGAGGTTTGGTGTGGTGCTGAGGCTGGTGCGGTGCTGAGGCGGGCGCTGTGCTGAGGCTGGTGTTGCGCAGTGCCGCCGGCGCCCGATCGTTGCGTCTGGCCGCGGCCGCGGCGACGCTCGTGGCGGTGTCGACGGTGGTCGGGCTGATCGCCTACGGGCGTCAGGTGGTGACCACCGCGGCCCAGACGACGATCGCCGCGGCTGGTCCCGAGGAGCGCGCCCTGGTGCTGCGGGGCCCGGCCGGGGCCGGCGGCACCGACCTGGCGACCAAGGATGCGGCCCTGCGGGCCGGCATCGTGGCGGATCGCGGGGGCCGGTCGGTCGACGTCTTCACCGCCGGCTACGGCCTCGGGCAGGAGTTCGCCGGGCCCGTGGGCACCGCGGTCGGCGACGACGACGGACGGGTCTTCGCCACGGTGATGTTCCTCGACGACCTGCCGGCCCACGCCACGGTGCAGGGCCGGTGGGCCCGGCCCGGTCAGGCGGTCACGGAGGCGACCCTGCCCCGGGCGGCCGCCGCGGTGCTCGAGATCTCCGTGGGGGACCGGGTGGTGGTCACCGACCGCCGTACGGAGCAGACCCGGGAGCTGCTCGTGACCGGCATCTGGGAGCCGGCCGACCCCACCGACCCGTACTGGCTCCTCGTGCCCGGCCTCGAGACCGGCGTGCGGCCGGGCAGCCACTCGTACGGTCCGCTGACCCTGGACCGGGCCGACTTCCTGCGCTCCTGGGCCGACGGCGCCTCGGTGGCCTGGGTCGTACGCCCCGACCTGACCGGGGCCGGACTGGGCGACCTGACCCAGGTGCGGGAGCAGTTCTCGGCCTACGCCGGCCTGCTCGGCGACGTCGGGTTATCCGACGGGGCCCAGGTCAGCACCGGCATCGACGCGCTGGCGGACCGGCTCGCCCGGGCCGACCTGGTCGGCCGGTCGGCCCTGCTCACCCCGGTGCTGCTGGTCACCGTGCTCGCGGGATACGCCCTGGTGCTCATTGCCCTGCTGCTCACCGAGCATCGCCGGGGGCAGACCGCGCTGATCCGGGCGCGGGGCGGATCCCGGCTCCAACTGGCCGGACTGGCCGGGCTGGAGGCGGCGATGCTCGTGCTGCCGGCGGTCGCCGTCGCGCCCCTGCTATCGGCGGTGGCGCTGCGGTGGGCCGGGCTCGAGTCCGCCTCGGGCGTGTGGCGCTGGGCGGTCGCGGGCGGCGCCGGGCTGGCCTGCATCGTGGCCCTGATGGCCCCGGCGGCCCGCCGCTCCGGTACGTACGTCGAGGAGCTGGGCACCCGGTCCCGGCCGCGCCGGATCGCGGTCGCCCAGCGGGTGGGCCTGGACCTCGCCGTGGTCGCCCTGGCCGCGCTGGCCTGGACGCAGCTGCGCCAGTACGCCTCCCCGTTGTCCGGCCAGGGCTCGACCCTCGGGGTCGATCCCGTGCTGGTGTCGGCCCCCACCCTGGGGGTCCTCGCGGGGGCCGTCCTGAGCCTGCGGCTCCTGCCCCGCCTCACCGGGCTGGCCGAGCGGATGGTGGACCGCCGGCACTGGCCGGCCACGGTCTTCGGCCTGTGGCAGGCCGGCCGTCGCCCGCACGCCGGGCCGGTCCTCCTGCTCGCCCTGGCCGCCGCCACCAGCACGCTTGCCTGGTCGGTGCTCGGTACGGCTCAGCGCTCGCTCACCGACCAGGCCGACTTCGCGGTGGGGGCGGACCTGCGGCTGGTCGAGACCGCCGCCGTGGCCCCGGAGGGCCGGACTGCGCAGGTCGCCGCGTTACCGGGCGTGGCCGTGGCCGCGCCGGTGAGCCGGACGGTGCTCACCCTCGGCCCGGAGCGGACCAGCACCACGGTCATCGGCATCGACGCCGCGCGGGCCGGCGAGGTGATGCGCGCCCGCGACGACCTGGGTCTTGGTCCGGCCGTCTTCGCCGACCTCGGCGCGGCCCGGCCGGAACTGCCCCTGCTGCCGGTGCCGCCGGGCGCCACCCGGCTGGCGGCCACGATGGCGGCCACGGTCGAGCCGTACCCCGACGAGTGGTGGGGCCCGACCGCCACGCCGACGCTGGACGTCACCGCGACCGCCGTGTTGGTTGCCCCGGATGGGCGCCTGGTGCGGCTGGGGCTCGGCACCGTCAGCACGGCCGAGGAGGCCCGGCGGGTCGAGGTCGCCCTGCCCGACGACCCGGACCTCGCGCTGGTCCAGTTCGGCGTGAGCGTCTCCGGCCTGAGCCGCACCGCGGTCCACTGGAGCCTCACCGACGTCGCGGTGGCCGACGCCGCGGGCGCGTGGGTGCCCCTGGACCTCACGCGGGCCGGGGAATGGCTGCTGGTCGACGGCCTGGGTGACCCGATGGGGCGGGTGGTGGTCGACGCCACGGGCCTGCAGGCGACCCGCGAGCCGGCCCGCAACCGGGCGAATTTCTCGATGAACTTCGCCGTGATGCCCGCCCAGCGCCACGACACCGTGCCGGTCGTGGCCACGCCGTCGCTGCTGCGGGCGCTGCGGGTCGAGGTCGGGCAGGTCGCCCCGGTGACGGTCGCCGGCGCTCCGGTCAACCTGCACGTCATCGCGGCGGTGGCCGCGGTGCCCGGCACCAGCCACAGCCCGTCCGCGCTGATCGCGGACCTGCCGTCCCTGGCGGTCGCGGTGGCCCGGCACCCGTCCCGGTTCGTGGTGGTGAACGAGCACTGGATCGCGACCGAGCCCGGGGCGGTGACCACCACGGCGCAGGCGGCCAGCAAGCTGACCGGCGTCCGGGTCATGGACCGGGTTCACGCCGCCGAGGCGGCCGACCGCGACCCGTACGGCGTCGGGGGCCGTACCGCGTTGATCGTGGCCGCCGTGGGCGCGTTCCTGCTTGCGGCGATCGGCATCGCGGTGGATGTCCGGGCCACCGCCCGGCGCCGCGTCGGCGAGTTCGCCGTACTGCAGACCATGGGCGCGGGCTCGCGACTGCTGGCCCGGGCGGTGCTCGTCGAGCAGGGCTTCCTGGCCGGGCTCGGCGTGCTGGTCGGGCTCGGCATCGGGCTGGGCGTGGCGGCGACGCTGGCGCCGCTGGTCATCCTCACCCCGTCGGCCGACCGGCCCGAGCCGCCGGCGCTGCTCTCCGTACCCTGGCTGCCCGTGCTCGGCACGGCCACTGGCCTGCTGGCCGTGGCCCTGGTCCTGTCGGGCGTCGTCGCCGCCACCCTCGGCCGCCGTCTCGCGGTGGCCCGTCTGCGCATCGGTGATGAGACATGAGCCTGCGACGGCGATGGCGGGCCAATGTGGGCTGGCTCACGCTGGTGGGACTGCTCACCCTCACCGCGACCGTGCTGATCACCGCCACTCCCCAGATGGTGAACCGCTACACCGACCAGGGTCTGCGGGAGTGGATCGACTCGCTGAGCTACTCGGCCCGGGATGTGTCCTATGTGATCGGCGCCGCGAGTGCCCCGCCCGAGCCGGCCGTGGCGGGCGCCATCCTCGAGGACCTGCGCGCCGCGATGGCGCCGGCCCTGCGGGACCGGCTGAGCGCGGCCTGGTACGCCACCCAGGCGGGCGGGGTCGCCTCCGGCCCCGACGTGGCCCGGCGGCAGGCCGAGGTTGGCGTCGACACGTTCCTCCTCTCCGTCCGGAACCAGTCCGGGGCGGAGGAGGCGGTGCGCCTCGTCGACGGGGAGTGGCCGGCCAACCCGGCCTCGCCCGGCGACCGGATCGCCGTGGCCGCCTCGACGGCCGTGGCCCGCGCGTACGGCCTGCAGGTCGGGTCCACTGTGGACATCATTGGCGCCGGCCCCACCCCGGCGCTCGTCCGGATCGTGGGCATCTTCGAACCGCTGGACCCCGATGCCCCGATCTGGGCCGAGGAGCCCAAGGTCCTGACCCCGGCCACCCCCATCGGGACCTTCCCGCCCGAGCCGTGGAACGCGGTCGTCCTCACCGACACGGCCGGCATGGGTCACGCCGTCGCCGACCTCGGCGTGAGCAGCATGACCTGGCGGTTCCGGCTCGACGAGACGACGATCACCGCGGCCGATCTGCCGGCCGTCGCCGAAGCGGTGCTCGACGCCCGCACACAGCCGGTGGTGCGGGCAAGCACGGTCACCTCCCTGGACTCCGCGCTGGCCGACTTTGCCCGGACCGAGGCCTCGGCCCGGGCCCTGGTGACCGTGGTCCAGGCGGGCCTGGCCGCCACGCTCTTCGGGCTGGTCGTCCTGGCCGCGCTCGCCGCGACCGAGCGCCGGCGCGGGGAGCTGCAGCTGCTGCGGGCCCGCGGGGCCAGCCTGGTCCGGGTCGGGGGACGCCTGCTGGTCGAGTCGGCGCCGATCGTGGCGGTCGCCGTGGGGCTGGGGTACGCGGTCGCCGCCCTGGTGCCGGGCCGCCCCGGGGGCCAGGCGTGGCTCGCGGTCGTCTTCGCCGTCGGGGCCGCGCTCACCGCCCCGGTGTTGGCCATGGCTCGAAGCCGGCGCGGGTCGGTCACCGCCGCCCGGTCCGACCTCGCCCGGCCGCGGCTGTCCCCCCGGCGGCTCACGGCTGAGCTCACGATCATCGTGCTGGCGGTGGCCGGTGTCGTGGTGCTCCGGCAGCGCAGCCTGGGCCAGCAGGTGGACATGTTCCTGGCCCTCCTGCCGGTGCTGGTCGGCGTCGCGGCCGCCCTGGTGGCGCTACGCCTGCTGCCGTACCCGGTACGCCTGCTCACCGCGGCCGCCGCCAAGGCCCGCGGGGCGGTGACGTTCCTCGGCCTGGCCGGGGCGGGCCGAGCCTCGGCGGCGAGCGGGGCGCCGGTGGTCGTTCTCGTGGTGGCGGTGAGCGTCGGTACGCTCTGCGCCGCCGCCGCGGGCAGCATCGCGGCGGCCCGCGACCGGGTCGCGGAGATCCACGTCCCGGGCGACGCGATCGTCACGGGCGTCCAGTTCCCGCCCTCCCTCGCCCAGGAGATTGCGGCCGCCCCAGGGGTGACGGCGGTGGCGCCGATGGCCATCACCCGCAACCACGCCCTGTTCGACGGCCAGGACCACTGGGTGCTCACCGGGGTCACCTCGCTGGTCGTCGACGCGCCGGCCCTCGACCGGGTGCTGGGCGCGGCCGACAGTACGCGCAGCGTGCCGGACGTGCTGCTGGCCGCGCCCGCGGAGGGGGCGCCCATGCCCGCGGTGGTCTCGCCGGATGTGGCGGAGGCGCTGGGTGGGGCGAACGCCGTGGGCCAGATCTCGCTGCGCAACCGCGTCGTGCCGTTCACCGTGGCCGCGGTGGTGGAGAGCTTCCCCGGGCTGGCCCAGGACCCCCGCTTCCTGGTGGTCCCGTGGTCGGCCCTGCCGGCGCCGGTCGCCCGCGATCTGGCGCCCACCGGGTTCGTCCTGGCCGGCGAGGCCATCGACCTGGATGCCGTGGCCGACCTCAGCGAGGCGGCCCAGCGGGCCTGGATCAGCGAACGGTCGGGCCGGCTGCCGGAGGACGCGCTCGAGTTCCACGCGGTCAGTTACGACCAGGCCCGGGCCGGCCTGGAGCGGGCGGGCATCGACCCCGTCCTGGACCTCACGTTCGCCGTGGGCCTTGGGGCCGGCCTGCTCTTCGCCCTGTTGGCCGTGGGCTTCGCGGTCGCGACCGGGGCCCGGGCCCGGGGGCAGGCCTTGTCCCGCCTGCGCACCATGGGCCTGACCACCGGCCAGGGTCGCGCCCTGCTCGCCTGGGAACTGCTGCCGCTGATCGTGTCGGGCGCGGTCGTGGGCTCGGCGGTGGGGGCCGTCCTGCCGGTGCTGCTCGGACCCGCCCTGGGCCTGTCCGCGTTCAGCGACGGCGGTGAGGTGCTGTTCCGCCTCGACCTGACGCTGCCCGGGCTGACCCTCGGCCTCGTGCTGGTCGCGCTCGTGACCTCGATCGTGGTCGAGGCGTCGCTGAACCGGCGCGCCGGCCTCGGCAGCGTGCTCCGGGTTGGAAGGGAGAGTTAGATGCCCGAATCCCTGCCGGATCAGCCCGCCGTCCCGGCCGGGCCGGCCTCACCGGCGCTTGCGGAGCTGGAGCGGCGCGCGGCGCAGCGGGCGGCCGCGCGGGCCGGGGGCGACGACCGCCTTGGCGGCCACATCGTCTGCGCGGGCCTGGTACGCATCTACAAGTCTGACGCTCCGGGGCGGCTCCGGTCGCGGCGGGCCGGCCGCTCAGCCGGAGGCGGTGGGATCGAGGTCGTGGCCCTGCAAGGCCTCGACCTCGTGGTCGACCGGGGCGAGCTGCTCGCGGTGGTGGGGGCCTCAGGCTCCGGAAAATCTACGCTGCTCAACATCCTGGCCGGCCTGGACGTGCCGACCGCGGGCGTGGCCCGGGTCGCCGGGTACGACCTGTTGACGCTGACGGCGAAGCAGCGGCTGAGCTACCGCCGTACGGTCGTGGGCTTCGTCTGGCAGCAGACGGCACGCAACCTGCTGCCGTACCTGACGGCTATCGAGAATGTCGAACTGCCGATGCAGCTGGCCGGGCGGCGCTCGGGCCGGAAGGCCCGCGCCCGGGCGGCCGAGCTGCTGGAGCTGGTCGGCGCCGCCCACTGTGCCCGGCGTCGCCCCGAGCAGATGAGCGGGGGTGAGCAGCAGCGGGTGGCGCTGGCGGTGGCGGTGGCCAACGACCCCGAGGTGCTCTTCGCGGACGAGCCGACCGGTGAGCTGGACGAAGCGACCGGGGCGGAGGTGTTCGCCGCGCTGCGGACTCTCAACGCGGAGCTGGGAGTGACGATCATGGTGGTCACCCACGACCCCGCGGTCGCCGGTCAGGTCCGGCGCACGGTGTCCATTCGGGACGGTCGTACCGCCAGCGAGGTGCGGCGGACCACGCGCATCGGCGCCGACGGGCGGGAAGAGCTGGTCACCCAGGAGTACGCGGTGCTCGACCGGGCCGGGCGGCTGCAACTTCCCGCCGCATTCATCGAGAAGCTTCACATGCGGGACCGGGTACGGCTCAATCTCGAGCCCGACCACGTCCAGGTGCGGCCCGGACACGACGACGACGCGGGGAGCAGGCCATGACGGAGGCTCAGCGCATGACGGAGCCTATGGTGCCGAGCACGGGGGAGCCCACGGCGCCGAGCACGGGGGAGCCCACGGCGACGAGCGCCACGGAACCCGTGGTGCGGGTCGAGGGGGTCGGTCGCGACTACGGTCGGGGCGAGCGGCGGGTGCGCGCGTTGTGGGACGCCTCGTTCACGGTGGCCCCGGGTGAGCTGGTCGCGATCCGGGGGCGCTCCGGGGCCGGCAAGACCACCCTGCTCAACATCGTGGGTGGGCTGGACCGGCCGACCGCGGGCCGGGTCTTCGTGGCCGGGCACGAGATCACCGCGGCCGACGAGCGAACCCTGGTCGAGCTGCGCCGGACGACCATCGGGTTCGTCTTCCAGTCCTTCGGGCTGCTGCCGATCCTGTCCGCGGCCGAGAACGTCGGCGTCCCCCTGCGGCTGTCCCGGGTGGACCCGGACGAGCGGGAGCGCCGGGTCGCCGTGCTGCTGGAACTGGTCGGCCTGGGCGGGCACGCGGCCCAGCGACCGTACGAACTCTCCGGCGGACAGCAGCAACGGGTCGCGGTGGCCCGGGCGCTGGCCAACAACCCGCGCCTGCTCATCGCCGACGAGCCCACCGGCCAGCTCGACTCGGAGACCGGGCGTTCGATCATGGACCTGCTGCGGGCGGTGGTGCGCGACCGGGGCATGACCGCGCTGGTGGCCACGCACGACGCGACACTGCTCGACGTCGCCGACCGGGTGATCACGCTGCGCGACGGGCGGATCGTGGGAGACGAGCCCACGGCCAGGGCGTGAGCACCCGGCCCGGGGGTCGCCGGGCGTCCCACGGGTGCGGCTCGAAGCGCCGGAGATGTCCTCAGCCGGACATCGGTGGTCGGGCGTGGCGGATGGACAGCCGATGTCGTTCGACCCGATCATCTGATGGCACCACCATCCGGTTGATGGTTCGGTGACAGGCGTCATTACGCGCTTTGAGGAAAGAGATGGACATGCCCAGCTTGGCCTCGCTCGCGGTGGAAGCCGACGAGGCGGCCGTCGCCCTCGACGTCACGACGTACGTCGTGTACGGGGTGGCGCTGCTGCTCCTCACCTCGGTGATCTTGTTCATCAAGGTGGTCTTCTTCAACAAGCGGCCGCAGAAGATGGCCCTTGTCTTCATGCTGCTGGCGGTCCCGCTCTACCTGATCTACTACGACGACCGGATTCGCCTCATCCCCGGTTTCGACCGGTTCGAGATGCGGTCGTGGGCCGGGCCGCTGGTCAGCCGGTGGTCGGCCACGGAACGATTCGACGCCAACTTCAACTCGGACATCACGCCGGCGATCATGGTCGGCATCATTCTGCTGTTCCACATGATCGTGCTGCAGCGTCTCGCGGCGCGCGAACGGCTCCAACGCATCGCCAACCTTACGTCGACGTTCTTCGCTGGCTCGACGGCCGCCACCATGCTGGGCGGCACCATCGTCTCGACCTTCCACCTGGGCTGGCCGGGCGCGGTCGGCATCGGGGTCGGGTTCGCGCTCATCTACCTGGGGGCGCTGGCGCTCTTCGCCGCTCTGGTCGAGCTTCTGGCCGCCCTGGCCGAGCTGGCCTGGGTGTGGATCAAGCGGCAAGTCTTCAAGGTCGCCACGCTCATCACCCGGGCCGCGAACTGGATCTCGTCGCTGGGAGGCCGGCTGGTGTCCCGCGCCCTCATCGAGCGCATCCGGGCCGAGACGGCCGCCCAGGAGGGCCAGTTCCTCAAGGAACAGGACGACCAGGACCAGCGCCTCATCGAGGCGTACATCCGCGACCTCGAGCGCAAGCGCCAGGCCCGGCTCAAGGCGATGCGCGAGAAGTACGGCGACGAGGACTCGATCGCCGAGCTGCGGGCGCTGATCACGCCGAAGGGCGGGGACGGGGCCGAGGCGGAGAAGCCCAGCGCTCCCGCCCCGAGCACCGCTGCGGACTACACGCCTCCGCCGCCGCGCGACCCGTTCGAGACGGCCGCGGCCCCGGCGAGCGCCGAGGCGTCCGGGTCGGCCAGTGACGGCTCCGACGAGCCCACCACCAAGCAGCAGCCGCAGCAGTAAGGCATCTCCGCGGATCGCAGCCCCGGTCGTCTGCTGCGACCGGTTGTCACCGACGCCCCGGCCGTCAGCGGCCGGGGCGCTTGGTCCGGAGGATGGGACACGGGGTACACCGCCGGGCCCGGGTGGATCAAAGCCCGGGTAGCGTGGCGCCTCGTGTCCCAGGTCCCTTCCCGACCGGAGACCCCGGCGGCGGCGCTGGCGGAGCTGCTGGCCGGCAACGCCCGGTTCGTCACCGGCGCCCGGTTGCATCCGCACCAGGACGCGGAGCGCCGGGCCGCCCTGGTCCACGGGCAGCGCCCCTTCGCGGTGATCTTCGGATGCTCCGATTCCCGGCTGGCCGCCGAGATCATCTTCGATCGCGGGCTGGGTGACCTGTTCGTCGTCCGGACCGCGGGGCAGGTGGTGGGCCCTGAAGTTCTGGCGAGCATCGAGTACGGCATCCACGTGCTGGGCGCGCCGCTGCTGGCCGTGCTGGGCCACGACTCGTGCGGCGCCGTACGGGCCACGTACGACGCGATCACCGGCGCCGCGGTCCCCACGCCCGGACTGCAGCCGATCATTGACCGGGTCGCGCCGAGCCTGGCCGCCGCCCCGAGCGCGGCCGACCTCGACGCCGTCTCCGTGGTCCACATCCGGCGCACCGTGGACGCGCTGGCCCGGTCGGGCCTGGCGGAGGCCGTACGCTCGGGCGCCTGCGCGATCGTGGGCCTGACCTATCGCCTCGCTGAGGGACGCGTGCGGGTCATCGCCACGGCCGGGGCGGGCCTGGCTGGGGTCGTAGGTGCGCCGGTCCTAGGCTGGCCGCGTGACCGATGACGGCGTGACCCGGGAACACCCGGTCCAGCGGGCCGACCGCATGTTCGGTGGCGGCGTCCCCGGCGACCTCGCGGCGAGTCCGTTCCGAGCCGATCGGGACCGGATCGTCAGCTCGCCCTACTTCGCCCGGCTGGGCGGGGTCACCCAGGTGATCAGCCCCGGCGGTTCCGGGCTGCTGGTGCACAACCGGCTCACGCACAGCCTCAAGGTGGCCCAGGTGGCCCGCGCCATCGCCGAACGGCTCGTGGCCACGCCGCAGTATGCGGACCTGCTGCAGCGGCTGGGCGGCTGCGACCCGGACGTGGTCGAGGCGGCCGCGCTCGCGCACGACCTCGGGCATCCCCCCTTCGGGCACCTCGGCGAGTCCGTGCTCGACCGGATCGCCCGCCACCGCCTGCACCTGTCCGAGGGGTTCGAGGGCAACGCCCAGTCGTACCGGATCGTGACCAGCACCGAGCTGCGCGGCTCCTCGCTGCTCATCCGGCCGGAGTCGCCGGTGATCGGGCTCGATCTCACCGCGGCCGTGCGAGCGGCGCTGCTCAAGTACCCGTGGACGCGCAAGTCGTTCCCGCAGCCGCACCCCTCCACCATGGTGCCGGTGCCGCGCGGGGCCACCCCACCGCCCGACGACCCCGACTCGGGATCGGCGAAGTTCGGGGCCTACAGCACCGAGCTGGCCGACCTGCGGCACGCCCGGGCGCCGTTCGCGGGGCGGCTGCCGGACTGGCAGCAGACGGTGGAGGCGTCCATCATGGACACCGCCGACGACATCGCCTACGCCATCCACGACATCGAGGACTTTCACCGGGTCGGGGTGCTCCAGTCCGCGGCCGTGGGGGCCGAGCTGCGCACCTGGCTGAGCAGCGCCACGGATCTGGCGAAGCTGGACCAGGCCGAGCTGCTGGCCGACGCGCGCCGGCCCGGGTACGCCACCGAGCGACTGCGCCGCGACATCGCCCGCAAGGACCCGTGGATCAGCGACGACGAGGCCTTCGCCGCCGCGGTCGAGAACGTGAGCACCGAGCTCGTGGACGGGCTGCTGTCGGTGCCGTTCGATGGTTCGATCGAGGCCGAGCAGGCCGTCACCGCCTTCTCGGCCCGGTGGACCCGCCGGCTGGTCGACGCCATCGAGGTCATTGGCGAGCCCACGGTCCGGTCGGGGCACGTGGTGCTGGGCCCGGTGCAGTGGCACGAGGTGCAGGTTCTCAAGCTCGTGCACCGGCGCTTCGTGCTCGCCCGGCCGGACCTGGCCCTGCACCAACGCGGCCAGGCCCGGCTGCTGGCGACGCTCGTCGATGCGCTGCTCGACTGGCTCACCGATCCCGACGAGACCGCCCGGCTGCCCCAGCGCCTGCGGAACCTCGTCGATCTCGCCGAGGCCGAGCTGGCCGCCGAGCCCGCCCTGCCGGCCGAGGCGCCGGTCGCCCGGATCGACCTGGCCCGTGGCCGGGCGGTCATCGACTTCATCGCGGCCCTCACCGACGGCCAGGTCGTCGCCCTGCTCGACGCGATCTCGGGCCGCTCGGGCCAGCTGTGGACCGACGCCTTCGTGCTCTAGCCGTCGTCGTCCCGGCGGCCGGCCCCACAAGCCGCACGGGGCATTGCGCCCCGAAAGCCGGCGTCGCGTCAGGTGCCGGGCCGCCGGCCGTAGACGTGGACCGTCGATCCCAGGGTGAGCAGCTCGTACGCCCGTTTGGCGTCCTCGTGAAGGAGGTTCACGCAGCCGTGCGAGCCGGCCCACATGTTGTGGATGTAGGTGGTCGTCTCGTGCAGGCCGATCGCCGGGGTGAAGTGCTGCCAGTACGGCATCCAGACCTCGAAGGGGTACGACCACTCCCGCAGCGACTTCTGGAAGATCCGGAATGTGCCGGTCGGCGTGGCCCACCCGGGCATGCCGGTGCGCGCCACGGTCGGCCCGAGGATGACGACGCCCCGGGAGACAATGAAGAACGTCTGATTGGTCAGGTCCACGCAGGCCTGCGGTCCGTCGGACCAGGGGCACACCGAGATGTCGGTGGCGGCGATGCGTTGGGCGACGTCCTTCGTGGTCGGTCCGGGTCGCCCGTCGGCCGGCACGATCCCCATGCGGCGCTGGAATGCGATGATCGTGGCGCAGTCCTCGGCCGACGGCACCCCGTCCACTGTGATCCGTCCATAGTTGCCGATCGCCGCGAGCGCCTGCTCGACCTCGAGCTGGAACTCGCCCGGCGGACAGGGCGGTGCGCCGGGATCGGGGGCCGGTTGCTCCGGCCCGTCTTCGACCGGCACGGTGGTCGGGGTCGGGGTAGCGGGCGGCTGCGTCCCGGTCTGAGCGACGGACTTCAGTCGCGGGTTCGTCCCGGCCAGCTGGCCACAGCCGGCGAGGCTGAGCGCGGCCACCACCGCGAGCGCCGCGCAGGCCACGGCCCGCGCCCCAGACAGTCGCGCCAACGCTGTTCTCCTGTACGTGAGGGGTGAGCGCGACACATCGACCACCGGCCACGGCGAGGGAGGACCACTGGCGAAGGGTGGTGGCCTGACCGGCCACCGGGGGTCCTGACCAGCCACCGGGGTGACGTGCGCACGCGCGACGTTCGCCGCGGGAGCACTCTAGTGGGCAACGGGCCCGGCGCACATCCACCCGTCAGCCACCTGTCAGGCGAGCGACGGCCACTCCCCGGTAGGCCATGGCCCTCCGCGGCTCGGCCGGTCGCGGGCTTGGCTGGTCGCGATCTGCCGGCTGGACTCAGCTCGCCGACAGGATGTCCACGACGAAGCGCAGGTCCTGGTCGCCGTACGCGAGGGCGGCCGGAACGTCGAGCTGCACCCGGCTGCCGACCGGGATGCCGACCAGGCCCTGGTTCCAGCCCTCGATGACGTTGCCGCCGAGGGTGAACTCGAACGGCTGGCCCCGGCTCCACGAGGAGTCGATCTCTTCGCCGGTGGCGTAGGCCACGAGGACATAGTTGGTGCTCACGGTCTGGCCGACCGCCAGCGGCGCCCCAGTGCCCTCGACCAGCGTGGTGACCTGAAGCTCGGTGAGAGTCCCTTCGCCCGCGGTGACCACCGGCTTGGTGCCCAGCTGCGGATCGAGCCCGTCCGGCAGCGTCCACGTGGGCTCGGGGGTCGAGGGAGCGGGTGTCGTGGGCGGGCTGGACGCCCCGGGCGTCGCGGTGGTCTCGTCGTCGCCACCGGCGAACAGCCAGACCACGCCGATGATCGCGGCGACCGCCACGACGGGTCCGGCCACCCGCATTACCCGGTTGAGCAGCTCACGTCGACGCCGCGCGGCGGCCCGCTTCCGGGCGGCCGCCTTGCCGAGCGCCCGCCGCTCCGCTTTGGGCGGCAGGCCTCGCCCGGACCGGTCCTTGACCGGAGTACCCATACCAACGCCTCGCGGAAATAGGGGGACGCTTTCTTGGCCGCCCAGGATACCGAGCGTTCCTGAGTGGGTCATCCTACGCGGCCATGCTCATATTTCCAGGCATAACGAGAGCGGGTCGACCGCGGAGGCGGCCCGCGGGCTGCGACCGCGCAGCCAGTCGAGGTATGACGGCGACGCGGCCTGGCTGTGACGGCAAGCCCGCGTAGTTATGACAACGAACATGCGCACTTATGACAAAAACGTGAAAGTCATCAAGAAGTCATGAAAGATCGACCCTGCGGCCTGTGACCAAGATCGCGGGATGGTACCGTATTCGGGTGTCTGATGCGGGGACGACCACCGAAACGACGTACGTCTGGCGGGCCGACCGGCGTTACCGGATCGGAGCCGCGGTGGCGATCGTGGTCCTGCTGGCGCTCAGCGTGCGCGTTCTGATGACTTACGGCTACCTGGCGATCATCGGCGTGGCTCTGGTCGCCGCCCTGGCCGGCCGGGTCTGGTGGGTGCTGCTGCGACCGAAGCTGACCGCCGGTCCCGGTGGGGTGCAGGTCGTGCACGGCCTCGCTCCGGTGCACGTGCCCTGGCCGGAGATCCGACGCTGCGAGCCGACCCCCGAAGGATTGAAGATCTTTACCCGTAACGCCGGGGTGGTCCGGGCTCGCTACCCGCAGCAGCCGGCCCGGGTGGCCGGGCCGACCGAGGCCGATGCCACCGCCGCCTACCTCGTCCAGCGGGCGGCGTGGGCACGCCGGCCCACCGGCCCCATGCCCGTGTACGTGCCGCCGACGCCGGCCGAGCGGTCGTAGCGACCGGACCGAGCGTGCGCGTCGGGATCATCATCCTGCCCGATCGGCGGTGGGCCGACGCCAGCCGGCGGTGGCGGCTGGCCGAGGAGTACGGCTTCGCCCACGCGTGGACGTACGACCACATCGGCTGGCGCAGCCTGGTCGACGGGCCGTGGTTCGATGCCGCCGTCACCCTGGCCGCCGCGGCCGGGGTCACCGCGCGCCTCCGCCTGGGGACGATGGTGGCCTCGCCGCACTTCCGGCACCCGGTGACGTTCGCCCGGGTGGTCACGGCCCTCGACGACCTCACGGGTGGCCGGCTCACCGTGGGCGTCGGCGCGGGGACGACGAGCGGTTTCGACATCACGGTGCTCGGTCAGGCGCCGCTGCCGCCCCGGGAGCACGCAGACCGGTTCGCCGAGTTCGTCCAGCTGCTGGATGCGTTGCTGAGCACCGACCGGGTGACCTGGCGAGGGCGCTACTACGCGGCGGTGGACGCGCGGAACCTTCCCGGCTGCGTGCAGCAGCCCCGAGTGCCGTTCGTCGTGGCCGCCAACGGGCCGCGGGGGCAGGCGCTTGCCGCGCGGTACGGCCAGGGCTGGGTCACCACCGGTCCCCAGACCGACGACATCGAGGCGTGGTGGCGCGCCGTGGCGGTGGCCAATGAGCGGTTCACCGAGGCGGTGGTGGCGGCCGGGCGCGACCCTTCCACAGTGGATCGGTACCTCAACGTGGACTCAAGCGGGGTCTACTCGCTGTCGAGCGTGGCCGCGTTCACCGACGCCGCCGGTCGGGCCGCCGAGGCCGGTTTCACCGACCTGCTCGTGCACTGGCCGCGCGCCGAGGACTGGTACGCCGGCGACGAGGCGGTTCTGGAGGCGGTCGCGCGCGAGGTCCTGCCCGGCCTGTCCGGTCCGGGGCGGTAGATTCGCCCCGTGAGGGCGGGCGGGGTGTTGACGGTCCCCAACCTGTTCACGGTGCTGCGGTTGGCCGGCGTACCGCTGTTCGTCTACCTGGCACTGGGGCCGCGTGCGGACGGGTGGGCGGTGGCTGTGCTGGCCATCGGCGGTACCTCGGACTGGTTCGACGGGTTCCTGGCCCGGCGGCTCGGCCAGGTCAGCCGTCTGGGGGAGTTGCTCGACCCGCTCGCGGACCGGCTCTACATCGCCGCCACCGTGATCGTTCTCACGGTCCGCGACGTGCTGCCGCTGTGGTTCACGCTCGCCCTGCTGGTGCGGGAGGCCGTGCTCGCGGTTGGGCTGCTGGTGCTGCGGCGGTACGGGTACGGGCCGCTGCCGGTGCATTACGTAGGCAAGACCGCCACCTTCGTCCTGCTGGCCGCGATGCCCACGCTGCTGCTCGCCGCGACCGTGCCGGCCGCCCACGGGTGGGCGCACCCGGCCGGCTGGGCCCTGGCCTGGTGGGGCCTGGTCCTGTACTGGGTCGCGGCTGTGTTCTACGTCGGCCAGGTCCTCGGCGTGGTGCGGGCGGGCGCCGGCCGAACCCAGCCGTACAGTGAATCGTCAGGGTGACGGATCTTCGGTGAACCGGTTCTCCGGGTGAACCGATGAAGTCTTTCTGGTGACCGACGTCAGGGGGAGTGGCCGAAATGCAGGTCCCGACGGATCTCCGCTACACGTCCGAGCACGAGTGGGTCCGGCCCGGCGACGGCACGCTGCGCATCGGCATCACCGACTACGCGCAGGACGCGCTCGGGGACATCGTCTACGTCACGCTGCCCGAGCCGGGCACCAAGGTCCAGGCTGGGCGACCGCTCGGCGAGGTGGAGTCCACCAAGAGCGTTTCGGAGATCTACGCTCCGGTGAGCGGGACGGTGACAGCGCGCAACGACGCGCTCACCGACAATCCCGAGCTGATCAACACTGATCCGTACGGCGAGGGATGGTTGGTCGAGATCGAGCCGAGCGGTGACGTCGACCTCGACGACCTGCTCGACGCCCTGGCCTACGAAGAGTTGATCGAGGCTGACTGAGCGAGACGATCAGGGCGTCGGGACTGTCCGAACGGTCACCGCGCGTCCGGTTGACCCGAAAGTTACGCCCTGGCTAGTCTCGCTAGATCGACCGTCCGCGTGGACGGTCGTGCTTGTTCAGCATCGCCCCGGCGACCGGCATGAGGTGGTTGAATGACCCGCCCAGACGACGAGTACCCCCCGCTCGACGTCACCTCGACGATGCACTTGGGCGGCCTCGACGAGGTACTTGAGGGAGCTGAGGCGGCTGGGGAGGATGGCCTGACGGGCCGGGTCGCCAACAGCCTGCCGCCCGGTATGGCGCTGCTCGTCGTGCGCCGCGGCCCGAACGCGGGCGCTCGATTCCTGCTCGACCGCGACGTCACGACCAGCGGTCGGCACCCGGACAGCGACATCTTTCTCGACGACGTGACCGTGTCCCGGCGGCACGCGGAGTTCCACCGCAGCCCCGGCGGCTTCACGGTGCGCGACGTCGGCAGCCTCAACGGCACCTACGTCAACCGGGAGCGGGTCGAGTCGGCGACCCTGAACAACGGCGACGAGGTACAGATCGGCAAGTTCCGGTTGATCTTCATCGCCGGTCCCCGGCTGGACGACGTGACCTGAGCAGGTCATGACGGCGACGGGTTGAGTCGGTCATGACGGCAACGGGTGCAGCCGCAGCCGACGACGCCGGCCGTCCGGCCCCGCAGCCTGAGCAACTCAGTCCGGCCCCGCGGCCGGACCGACTCGGCGCAGCGCCGCCGCCCGACCGACTCAGTCCGGCCCCGGGGAGCACGGCGCCGTCGGAGGGGTCGGAGCCGGAACGGCTCTACAGCATCGGCGAGGTGCTGAACCTGCTGCGCCCCGAGTTCGCCGATGTGACGATCTCCAAGCTGCGCTTCCTCGAATCCGAGGGGCTGGTGACGCCGCTGCGCACGGCCGCCGGGTACCGCAAGTACACCCCGGCCCACGTGGAGCGCCTGCGGCTCGTGCTCGCCGCCCAGCGGGACCGGTACCTGCCGCTGCGGGTGATCCGCGAGCAGCTGGAGGCGGCCGAGCGCGGCGAACGCGTCCTGGGGTCCCTCCTGGACGGGCCAACGACCAGCGGTGGCGTGGCCGAGGTGACCGAGGCCTGGCTCAGCCGGGAACAGTTGCGGGCGCGCTCCGGGCTGGACGACGCCGGTGTGGCCGAGCTCATAGAGTACGGGCTGCTCGTGCCGGGCCCGGACGGCCGCTTCGGGCCGGAGGCCCTGACGGTGGCGCGGATCGCGGCCCGGCTCGCCCAGTACGGCCTTCAGGCGCGCCACCTGCGCGCCTACCGGGCCACCGCCGACCGGGAGGTGGGGCTGCTGGCCCAGCTCGTACCACCACTGTCCAAACAGGGCGGTCGGGCCCGGGCGCTGGAGACGGTTCATGAGCTCGCCGCGCTGTGCGCGCAGCTGCACGGCGCTCTGGTGCGCCAAGGGCTGCGGGAGGTGATCGGACCGTGAGCCCGGGTGCGCCCCCGCCGGAGACCACCGGGCGACCGCGCCGGCCTCAGTGGGGTGGCGGCTGGGCACGTGGCCCGGTGGGCGGGCGAAGACCCGCAAAGGCTCCGTGGGCGCCGGGGCGAAGGCTGGGCAAACGACCCGGTGAGGGCGGAGAATGGCAGGACTCTCGTCGTCCGGGCTCGGTGTGACCGGTACGTGATAAAGCCGAGACCTGGGCGCAGGCAACCGCCGCCTGGCGCGTGTAACGTGCAAACAGGGCATGTGCCCGGGGGTGGTCCTGTCAGTCGAGGGCAGAGCGCGATGGAGGCAGGGGTGCGCGAGCTGACCGTGGTCGGGGTACGGGTGGAGTTGCCGAGCAACCAGCCGATCGTGCTGCTCCGTGAGGTGGACGGCGACCGGTACCTGCCGATTTGGATTGGGGCCAACGAGGCGACCGCGATCGCGTACGAGCAGCAGGGGGTCAAGCCACTGCGGCCGCTGACCCACGACCTGCTCCGCGACATCCTCGCCGCCCTGAACACCCCCCTCAGGGCAGTCGAGATCCTGGAGATGCGAGAGAACATCTTCTATGCGGAGCTGATCCTGGGGGACGGGGTCCGGGTCTCCGCCCGGCCAAGTGACTCGATCGCCCTTGCCCTGCGCGTGGGGGCGCCGATCCGCTGCGCTGAGCAGGTTCTCAACGAGGCCGGCATCGTCATTCCCGACGAGCAGGAGGACGAGGTCGAGAAGTTCCGGGAGTTCCTCGAGCAGGTCCGCCCCGAGGACTTCGCGGGCTGAACCTCGGCGCTCGGCCGAACGGCGCGGACGTCGGGGCCCGGCCGACCGGTCGGTCCTCGGTTACAAATCACGCCGGTGTCGTTTACTCGACGTGTCGAAGCGACTGCCCTCGGATAGGGCTCGATCCGTGGAGTAGGGTTGACCACGAGCACCCGCGCCGAGGGGAGGCCGCAGATGAACCAGTCCGACACGTACTCGGCACCCACGCTGGACCTCGATCTGACCGACGGGCATGCGCCCGAGAGCGAGCCGACGGCGAGGGGCGGGTCGGACGGTGCGGGGCCCGCGGCCGGTGGGGAGAGCGCGGCAGCTGGCCAGAGCCAGGACACGGCCGAGATCGGCTACCGGGGTACCACCGCCCACACGGTGGCCGGCATCACCTACCGCCAGCTCGACTACTGGGCCCGTACGGGGCTCGTGGTGCCGAGCATCCGGGACGCCTCGGGCTCGGGGACGCAGCGGCTCTACTCGTTCCGCGACATCGTGGTGCTCAAGGTCGTCAAGCGCCTGCTCGACGCCGGCGTCTCGCTGCAGAACATCCGCAAGGCGATCGAGACGCTGCGCCGCCGGGGCGTGGAGGATCTCGCCAACGTCACGTTGATCTCGGACGGGACGACCGTGTACGAGTGCCGGTCGGCCGAGGAGATCGTCGACCTGCTCCAGGGCGGGCAGGGCGTGTTCGCGATCGCCCTCAGCGGGCCGTTCCGGGAGATCCAGGGCACGCTCGCTCAGCTTCCGGCCTCCGAGGTGGTGGAGGACCCGTCGGCGTCGGCACCGGCCGCGCCGGTTGACGAGCTGGCGGCCCGGCGGGCCCGCCGCCGGGCTGGCTGACCAGCGGCGGGCCAACGCGTGGCAACGACTGACGAGGAGCCGGGCGGAGAAGCCCGGCCAGCGGTGCCGTGGCCGGGCGACGGCCGGGCCGTACGCGCGCCTCGTCCGGTGGCGACCACCGGACCGGGGCGTTGCGCCGGGTGATCGGGTTGATCGGCGGCGCGACACCAATGATTGACCATCCGCCGCATTGCGGTCCGCACCCCCGCGCCGGATATCGTGCCGGCATGCGCACCGTGATCCGCCTGCTGACTACGGCGTCGGCAGCCCTGCTGCTGTCGGCCTGCTCCGCCGCCCCCGACCAGGCCCCGTCGGAGACCGAACTGGACACGCCGGCCGGACTCGAACTCCCGGCCGCGGGGCCGGTCGAGGAGGACATGGAGGCGGCTCGAAGCAACGCGGCGGCCTGGTGCGCCCTCGTCCCCTCGTCGCTGGTCGCCTCGACGCTCGGCATGCAGCTCCAGCCACCCACCGCCTCCTACTCGGCCGAGGAGGTGCACTGCACCTACCCGCCGGTGGAGGACGGTGGGCGCACCATTCAGGTGCAGTTCCGGCTGGCCCAGGACCACGAGCGCTTTCTGGCCCTTCGCGAGGAGAGTGACAGCTCCGGCCTCTCGACGTCGGACCTGCCCGGCCTCGGTGACGAGGCGTTCTACACGAGCAGCGAGTTCGGTGAGGTGGTGGCCTACACGGTGACCGCCCGGCAGGGCTCCGTGGTGCTCACCGTAGGCGCGCCGAGCCCGCTCGAAGGGGTCATGGAGCTGGTACGCCAGGTGTTCGGCCAGCTGAGCTGACGCGCCGGTTGCCCGGCCGGTCGCGGCCCTCACAGCCGGAACGTGGCGATGCGGTTGGCGAGGTCGCGCGCGTCCGGATGGGAGCGCCGACGGGCAAGGCTCGCCCGTAGCGGCGCCAGCCGGTCAATCACCCGCTGGGACCGGATCGTCGTGGCGGAGTCCAGCGCCTCGTGGCCGACCCGCAGCCCGTGGTCGACCTCGCCGCTGTCGATGAGCAGCCACGCGAGGGCGATGAGGTCGAAGGTGCGGGAACGGGCGAAGGGCTGGCTGCGCACGGCCGTACTGAACGAGAATCGCTCGATCGCCTCGGCGCGCTGCTGGGGCGTGGGGTCGGGCAGGTGCGCCAGGGTCATGCCCCGCAGCGCCTGCAGCTCGGCGGAGTCGAAGAAGCTCAGCCACGTCGGCGTCGGCTCGTGCTCGGACCGCCCGTACTCGTCGCGGGCCCGACCGATGCAGGCGAGCGCCTGGCGCCCGTCGCCGAGCACGGCGTGGGCCCAGGCGAGGTTGATGTGCAGCATCGCCACCGCCCGGCCGTGGCCCGACTCCTGGGCCGCCACCTGACCGACGTGAAACAGCCGCAGGGCCTGGACGTTCCAGCCGTGATGGAGATGCAGCCGGCCCAGGCAGTACAGGGCCTTCGCCGCCAGCGACGACTCGTTGATGAACCGGGCGTGCTCCAGAGCCCGGGCGAAGTGACGCCGGGCCTCGCCCAGAACGCCCAGGTCGAACGAGGTCCAGCCGGCCAGCAGGTGCAGGTCGGCGAGGGCGCGGTGCAGCGCGTCGGTGGTGGCCTGGTCGGCCCGGGCCCGCAGCAGCTGCGACGCCCAGGTGAGCTGGGCCAGCACGGCTTCCCGGCAGGAGCCGCCCCCGAACTGGCGGTCGGCCGTCCGAAGCTGCGCGGTGATGGCGGTGAGTCGCTCGACGTCGCTCAGGCCGATGCGGTCGGGCGGCCGCGACCAGCTGGGCCGGAACGGCTGCGCCCACGACTCGGAATCGACGGGAGTCGAGCCGGGCGCGAGCTCGGTCAGGGAGGTCAGCCGCGGGCCGGCCTCCTCGGGTGGCGGGTCCGCCGGCGTGGTCGAGGCGGCCGGCCGAGACAGGCCCAGCAGGGCCGCCGTCTCGTCGTCGTAGGCGAGCCCGAGGGCCCCCCGGGGCACGCCGAGCCCATCGGCGATGCGGGCCAGCACGTCGTACGAGACGACCTGCCGCCCCGCGAGGATCTCCGATATTTCCGATTGCGCCTGCCCGGTCAGCGCCGCGATGTGCCGCTGCGAGACGCCCATGCGCTGCAGGAGTCGGAACACGGCGGAGATGTCGCGCGCCGCGAGCGCGGCCCGCATGTCGGCTCGCTTCCATACCGCCGGGTCGATCTGCTCCCGCTGCCTGCGCCGCCTGTTCGCCATCGGAACCTCCCACCGTCGTGTGCCGCGCGACCGGACCCGTCGTCCGGCCGGAGTCGGCGAGTCGTACCGCTGTTCGAACAATCGTCGCACGGTGGTGGCTGAAGTGGTGGCACCGCCGTCGGCGTGTCCGTCGATGGAATTGTCGCGGAAGAACTGATCGGTAGGGCTGGTCACCTTGTGCAGCAACGACTTCATGACATGTCCCGGTCAGGACGCGCCGGTACACCGCTACCGACCCGCGACCCCGGCGGCGCCGCCCGGCCGGGTCCGGTCGACGCGGACGCCTTGCACGGCCACAGTGGACGCTGCCCCAGACCGGGGGCGAGGGGACGACCCGGTCGGCCCGGGAGCGGTCCCGGCGAGCCCGGACCAGCGACCGTACGGCGAGCAAACAGATCGGCCGGCGTCGGGAGCAGGCCCGGCGCCGGCCGATCGGCCACGGTCACCGACGTGATCAAGGGCTGGCTGACGCCAGGGATGGCTCACGTCAGGGATGGGGTTCACGAGGTCGGGCAGGAGAGGCGGACGATCACCGACCGGTTCTGGGCGGCCGCCCACGGGATGAGGCTGCCGTCGGGGGCGATGTCGGGGACGCGGTCCGGCCAGGTGGCCCCGGCGCCGACCGTGGTGATGCGCTCGGCCGGGACGCCCAGCTCGACGAGCACGGCCTTCACCGCCTCGGCCCGGCGAAGCGACAGCTCGATGCGTCCCTCCTCCGACGGCCCGGCCATCGCGGTGGTCCCGATGAGCTCCACCTCCTGGCGGCCGTTGATCACCAGGTTGGCCAGCTCCTGCAGGGTCGCCCGCGCCGCGGCCGGGTCCCGGAAGACCGCCTGGTCGGGCAGGAACCCGACCGTGTCGCCGTCGCGCAGCACGGTCTCACCGCACGGCTGGAACGGCGGCACCGACGGCAGCACCACCGGCGTCACCGGCACGTCCGTGTCGACCGAGGTCCGCGAGGCGGCGGTGTCGATGACCTCCACACAGGACGCCCCCGCGGCCTGGACGACCGTCTGCCACAGTGCGGTCACTCGCGACCGGAGGCTCGCGTCGAGCGCCGCCTGCGGCTCGGCGGTGTTGCCCAGGCCGACCAGCACGACGGCCCGGTTCGCCAGGGTCGGCATGAGCGAGCGCGCCCGCAGGTACGCCACGAACTCGCTCGGGTCGGCCCCGAACGTGCCCGGGTCCTGGAAGCGGATCTGACCGGTGGTCTGCAGGCCCGAGTCGATGAGCACCACGGTGCCGCCCTCGGGGGTGATGCGGGCCGCCTCGCCGAGCGCGGCCAGCACGTCCGCCTCCGGAGCCTTGGGCAGCAGGGCGGCGACCCGGTTCTGGACGTCGCGTACGAACTGCTCCAGCTCGCTGGTGCGGGCCACGTCGTTGGCCGCGTCCGTACGGAACGTGCCCTGGAACGAGACCGTGGGGGACCCGTCGACCCGAACGAGCGAGACGGTCTGGCTCTGCTTGGCCGCCTCGCGGACCAGGTCGACGACCGGCGGCGGTAGCACCGGCGCGGCGCTGTTGGCCCGGGCGCCCACCGCCAGCGTCACCGGTCCGCCCGGCGTGCTCGGGCAGGCCAGGTCCACCGGTGCCGGCGTGAACGCCCCGTTCTGGCAGGCGGCGACCAGCGGCAGCACCGCCAGCACGGCCCCCACGGCGAGCCCCAGCCGGCGGCGTGACGCCCGGGCGGTGTGCCTCATCGGCCCACCTCCCGGTGGTCGGGGTTGCCGTAGTCGGCCGGAGCGTGGTCGGCCGGAGCCCGGTGGGCTCCCGGGGTCGGGTTGACCGGCCACGGCGTCGCCTGGGCTGGGACCGCGACCGGCGGAGTCGGCGGGGCGTCGGCCGGCCGTGCTCCCGCGGGCGTGGGGTTGCTGCCCGGGGCAGCCGTCGCGGCGGCCGCGCCCCGGCGCAGGCTCGGCGGCGGTTCGAAGTACGCGTCGGTGACGCTGGGGTTCTGCGCGGCGGCGGCCAGCCGCAGCCGGGCCTCCTGCTTGAGTCGGCGCGCGATCGCCTGCCACTCCTCCTGCGCCTTCACCCAGCCCTCCTCGCGGCGGCGCCGCTCCTCCTCGAGCGCGGCCAGGGTCTGCCGGGCCAGCGCGAGGTCGGCTGCGCTGGCCGCGGCCACGCGCGCCACGTCGGAGCGGTTGCGCAGGGTCAGGGCGTACCGCTTGGCCGCCGAGTTGTGCCGCAGGTAGCCGGCCACGCTCGCGAGCGTGCCGGTGGCGCAGTACAGCGCGAGGAACAACAGCGCGGCGAGCAGCGGGTCCTCGGCCGGCGCCGAGGAGCTGACCACGGGTTGACCTTCTTCGATGATGGTCGTGCCGCCCGTGACCGCCGGCGGCGCGGCGGTGAGCCGCACGACGAAGGCGGTGAGGCCGACGAAGAGCCAGATCGAGAAGAGCAACCAGATGCTCGAGCTGCCCAGCACCTGCTTGCCCTCGTCGACCCGTTCCCGGGCCCGGACGCCCATGGTGTGGGCCAGTGCCAGCGCGGTGACGGTGAACCCGACCACGCCGAGCCAGACCACCTCGTCCGGCACGTTGCGCATGACCAGCGCGAGCACCTGGTAGAACGTGGCGATGTCGATGCCGGCGGCGACGGTCAGCACGGCGTAGTACAGCAGCCCGCTCATGCGGGCCGGACCGGCCATTTGGGACAGATCACCGTGGACAGTCCCGCGGCCGGGTGGCGGTGAGGGTGGGGTCGTCATGGGTCAGGCTCCCGTCTTGCGCTCTTGCCCGCCGGCGTCCGGCCGAACGGCCGGAGCGTACGAGCCGGGCCCCGCGGCGGGGGCGTACGAACTCGAATCCACAGCCGGACCGGGCAGGCTCAGCGGGGCGGCGAGGTCCAGCCCCGGCGTCGACGTGTCGCGCCCCGGTCGGGTGCGCCCGGCGCTGCCCCACAGGGGGTTGCCGGGGACCGGGTTGTCGCGGATTGGGTTGCGGGTCGGCAGGTCGTCGTCGGCCAGCCGCAGCGCCGCCTGCTCGTGCGCCACGTCGGCGTCGCGTGCCCGCAGCCGGTCGGCGTAGGCGAGCTCCTCGTGGCCGGCGAGGTGGGCCTCCAGTTGGGCCGCCAGGATGTCCAGGTCGGTCAGCACCTGGGTGTGGTGGCGGTGGCCCGCAGCGATCCACTCCGCCACGTAGGCGTCGATGAGCTCGTCGAACACGTGGCCCGTACCCGCGTCCACGGCATTGGGTAGCATCGAATCGATGAGAGCGTTGAGCTTCGCTTCGGCCGCGGCGATGTCGGGCTGCGGTGCGATCGGGCGGCTGGAGATGCGGCGCAGTTCCTCGACGATCTCGGACAGCTCAGCGACGGTACGTAAATATGGGCTGGTCTTCGGACGCTTGGCCATGTGCCCCTCCGGTCACGGTCGTGATGCTTGGCTCGCCAGCGTCGCCGCGGAGCCTGGTTGCTCGACGGGCAGGCTGACCGGCCCGGCCGTCGAGGTGGTCTGGGGGATGAAGGGCCGGGAATCCCCGATCGGGGCAACCGGCATCGGTATGTCCTGAGTGGACGCTTGCGGAAGGGGCGGTTGGCTGCCGGTCAGCGGCTGGCGCTCGGGCGACGCCTCCTGGCTCTCGTACTCTTCGGGCACCACCCACAGCGGCAGCCGGGGGATCAGGTGGGGCAGCAGCGGGGCCAGGTGGCGACCGTCGCGGTGCGTGTGGACCAGGCCCTCCCAGTACGTGGCGGTGCGGGCGGCCAGGTACGCCGAGATGCGCAGGGCTCGCATCCGAGCGATCGACAGTCTACTTTGGACCGCGTCGCGGACGCGGTTCATCTCGACCTCGATCGCGTGCACCTGGCCGAGGATGCGCAGGTAGTTGGCTTCCGCGGCGGCAATGCGCTGTTCCCGTTCGGCCTCCCGCCGCAACCGGATGAAGGTCTCGCTGCGCAGCTCCTCGGCGTAGTGCCGCGCGGCCAGATCCTCGTCGGTGATCTCGGCGCGGGCCTTGATGCGTTGCTCCTCGGCCGGACCGAGCGCGGCTCGGGCCGCGGCGGCCTGGCTCTCCAGTTGCGCGAGCTGGGACCGGACGCTGGCGGTGGAGGCGATGTACCACAGCCGCTCGTGCTCCATCATGTCCCGGGCCCGGCTGAACAACATCTCCAGATAGGGCGTGGGCATCCTGGCCGGGCCGGGCGCCTCGAGGATCTCCAGGACCTCGGCCAGCGAGGGGATGCGGTTGCGGCCGTCGCGCAGGCCGTGGCGACGGTCGGCCCGCTGGGCCCAGCGGCCATACTCAATAGGCGGGGCGGGCTCGCGGTCCGCCTCGGCCGGTTCGGGCGGGTCGTTTCGTCGGCTCATGCGACACCATCACTCATGGCCGAGACTCACCTCAATCTGTCCTTCGTGACCTGCCTCGCATGTTGCTAAACCTCGTCAAGCGATCCGGGCCGCTGACGCCGCGCCCGGCCGACCGGGGCGAAATCGACGGCTTGTGACGGATGTGTCCGGCTGGCCCGAGCGGGTGGTGCCGCGGCCAGCCGGTCCCGGCGTCCGTGATCGCTGCGGGAGGGGGACGGGTCGCCGTGGCCCGGCCGACGGTGGGGCGAGTCACGCGCCTCGGCGGGCCCGACACGCGCGATAACCAGCGCCTGCGGCGGCCGGCCTGATAGGTTGGCCCCAGCCACGATCGCCCACGTGGGAGAGACCGGCAGGCCAAAGACCGCGTCGGCGCCGAAGGGGCAAGGACTCCCCGGAACCTCTCAGGCACCAGGGACCACGATGGGTTGGCGCTCTGGAGCGCGCGATGCCACCACGGCTCGCAGCGACAGAGGGGGAGACGTCATCGGTACGTCCTCACCTCGGGAGCAGGAGATGAGTGGTGATCAGGCCTACGGCGTTCCCTTCGTCGCCCGGCACATCGGACCCAGCCCTGATCAGCAGCGTCGGATGCTCGAGGTGGTCGGCGTCGGCTCGCTCGAGGAGCTGATGGATCAGGCCATCCCCGAGATGATCCGCTGGCGCGGGTCGCTCGATCTTCCCCCGGCGGCCAGTGAGCCCGAGGTGCTGGCCCAGTTGCGCGAGATCGCCGGCCGTAATCAGGTCGCGGTGTCGATGATCGGGCTGGGGTACTACGGCACCCACACGCCCGGCGTCATCAAGCGCAACGTGCTGGAGAACCCGGCCTGGTACACGGCCTACACGCCGTACCAGCCGGAGATCAGCCAGGGGCGGCTGGAGGCGCTGCTGAACTTCCAGACGATGGTGGCCGACCTGGCCGGCCTGCCCACGGCCAACGCCAGCCTGCTGGACGAGGCGACCGCGGCGGCCGAGGCGATGACCCTGGCCCGACGGTCGTCCAAGAGCACCAGCCAGGTCTATCTGGTCGACGCCGACACCCTGCCGCAGACGGTCGCCGTGCTGCGTACCCGGGCCGAACCGCTCGGCATCGAGGTGCGTCTTTTCTCCGGCGACGCGTTGCCCGACGAGGACTGCTTCGGGGTGCACCTGCAGTACCCGGGCGCCTCCGGTGAGGTCCGCGACCAGGCGCCGCTGATCGCGGCCGCGCACGAGCGGGGAGCGATCGTGACCGTGGCCGCCGACCTGCTGGCCCTGTGCCTGCTGCGGCCCCCGGGCGAGATCGGGGCCGACGTCGTGGTGGGCAGCGCGCAGCGGTTCGGCGTACCTATGGGTTTCGGCGGGCCCCACGCGGGATTCATTGCCGTACGGTCCGGGCTCGAGCGGTCGCTGCCCGGCCGGCTCGTCGGGGTGTCGCGCGACGCCACCGGCCGCCCGGCGTACCGGCTGGCCCTGCAGACCCGGGAGCAGCACATCCGTCGGGAGAAGGCGACCAGCAACATCTGCACCGCTCAGGTGCTGCTGGCCGTGATGGCGGGCATGTACGCCGTCTACCACGGGCCCGACGGACTGCGCGCGATCGCCGCGCACGCCCACCGCATGGCGAGCCTGCTGGCCGCCGGGCTGCGGCGCGGCCTTTCCACCGCGACCCCGGGCGTCACGGTGGTCAACGCCGGTTTCTTCGACACGGTGACGGTGGCCGTGCCGGGGCGGGCCGAGCAGGTCGTCGCGGCGGCGGCCCAGCGCGGGGTGAACCTGCGCCTGGTCGACGCCGACCACGTGGGGATCGCCTGCGACGAGACCACCACGGTGGAGCACCTGCAGGCCGTGTGGGCCGCCTTTGGCATGTCCGATGTGGACGTCGACGGGCTTTCGGCCGACTCCGGGCTGCCGGCCGGCCTGCGGCGGACGACGCCGTACCTGACCCATCCGGTGTTCCACGCCCATCGCTCCGAGACGGCGATGCTGCGGTACCTGCGTTCCCTGGCCGACAAGGACTACGCGCTGGACCGGGGCATGATCCCGCTCGGCTCCTGCACGATGAAGCTCAACGCCACGACCGAGATGGAGCCGATCACCTGGCCGGAGTTCGCGAACATCCACCCGTTCGCCCCGGCCGAGCAGACCCGCGGGTACACGGAGCTGATCACCTCGCTGGAGTCGTGGCTGGCCGAGTTGACCGGCTACGCGGCCGTGAGCGTGCAGCCCAACGCGGGCTCGCAGGGCGAGTTCGCCGGGCTGCTGGCGATCCGGGCCTGGCACCGGGCCAACGGTGACGAGCAGCGCGACGTGTGCCTGATTCCGGCCAGTGCCCACGGCACCAACGCGGCCAGCGCGGTCATGGCCGGGCTCCGGGTGGTGGTCGTGGCCACCGACCGGGAGGGCAACATCGACCTGGCCGACCTGGATCGGAAGCTCGCCGAGCACGGTCCCCGCCTGGCCGCCATCATGATCACCTATCCGTCCACCCACGGCGTCTACGAGGCCACCATCGCCGAGGTCTGCGCCAAGGTGCACGAGGCCGGGGGACAGGTCTATGTGGACGGTGCCAACCTCAACGCCCTGCTGGGCTTCGCCAAGCCGGGCAAGTTCGGGGCCGACGTGTCGCACCTGAACCTGCACAAGACGTTCTGCATCCCGCACGGCGGAGGCGGGCCCGGCGTCGGGCCGGTGGCGGTCCGGGAACATCTGGTGCCGTACCTGCCGAGCCCGCGGGGAGCCGTGGGGCCGGTGGCGGCCGCCCCGTACGGTTCGGCCGGCATCCTGCCGATCTCGTGGGCGTACATCCGCCTCATGGGGCCGGAGGGGCTGACCCGGGCGACCGGGATGGCGGTGCTCGCGGCCAACTACGTGGCGGCCCGGCTGCGCGACCACTACCCGGTGCTCTACACGGGCAACAAGGGCCTGGTGGCCCACGAGTGCATCCTCGACCTGCGGCCGGTGGTCAAGGCGGCCGGGCTGACCGTCACCGACGTGGCCAAGCGCCTCATCGACTACGGCTTCCACGCGCCGACGATGTCGTTCCCGGTGGCCGGCACGTTGATGGTCGAGCCGACGGAGTCGGAGGATCTCGCCGAGCTGGACCGGTTTTGCGACGCCATGATCGCGATTCGGCAGGAGATCGACCAGGTGGCGGCCGGGGTGTGGCCGGCGGACGACAACCCCCTGGTCAACGCCCCGCACACGGCCGAGATGGTGACCGCCGACGAGTGGCCGCACCCGTACCCCCGGTCGCTGGCGGCCTACCCCGGCGGGGTGGCGCCTACGACGAAGTACTGGGCGCCGGTGCGGCGGATCGACGAGGCGTACGGCGACCGCCACCTCGTCTGTGCCTGCCCTCCGCCGGACTCCTACGCCGACTGACGGGGCCGCGAGCAGAACAAGGCCCCGCGGGCACGAAAAAGCCCCCGGCGGTGGGGGCGAATGGTGACCGCGGGGCCGGTCCGGGCTCAGGAGGTGGCCGGGGCCGTCGCGGTGGGACCCCACCAGGGCGCGCCCGGTGGTCGACGGGTACCGGCGGATGGTCGCAGGGCGGCGTGGTCGGGGGAACCCGGCCACGCTCACACGGCTGACCACCGGGCGGGTGGGGTGAGGCGGATTCCGATGAGATGAACGGTCAGGAGCCCGCGGCGCCGGCCAGGGCGTGGAGCGCGGGGCCCCGGTGCGGTTGCACGGTGCTGCCGTCGGGCAGGATCTCACCGGTGTCTTCGAACACGATGACGCCGTTGCACAGGAGGCTCCACCCCTGCTCCGGGTGGTGGGCGATCACTCGGGCAGCGTCGCGGTCGATGGCATCCGCACTCGGACAGGGAGGATTGTGCGTGCAGTTCACGGGGGATCTACCTGGTCTCTTCCGACACTCTTGTTATCAAGGTCACCTGTGACCCATGACAAAGCTACTACCGATGGCGCCCATGGACGACGGCCAAACACGCCCCGGACCCGACTATCGACCTAACGGATGAGGACATTCGATCCGTACGGCCCATCGGCGGCCGATTTTTGCTCACGGACAGTAACCGGCTACTCGGCTCAGCGCGAGCCCGATGGGAGCCCGGTGGCCGCCGTGACCCCGCCCCCGACCGTGGTGGGGCGGGCCGGGGTGACGCCTGCTCCAGCCGGCGATTTCCTTCCTCTGGCGGCACTCGAGTGGTACCTGGGCGACGGCGGGGACCCCGCCATGATCCTTTCGTCGTTCCTGGCTCGCTGGGGTCTCGGGCTTCCTTCCGGCCCGTCTGTGCCTACGGAGAGTGAGCGATGTGACGGCTCCGGCGACGGCGTCGTCGGGGCTGTCGTGTTGTTGTCTGCCGCCGCGTCGGCCGTCATCGCGGGCGCTCCGCCGGGCCGAGCGAGCCCGGCCCCGTTGGTGCCCGACATGGTCGCTGTGGTAATGGGCGGGTCCGTGTCAGGAAGGACGCCCTCCTGCGCTTTATTGCCTAGGAGGGAGTCCTTCCTGACATCGGAGCCTTGGCGGTTGGGCGACTGGGAGGCGAGTTGGAGCCCGGCCGAGCACGCGTCGGCGGTCGAGGCGGTGCGGGCGGCGATCGGCCGGGGCGACGTGTACCAGTGCAACGTCGTCGGCCACGCCAGCGCCCCGTTCCGCGGCGACCCCTGGCCGGCCCTGCAGCGCGTCGCCGGGCTCCCGGGCGCGGCCTACTCCTGGCTGCTGGCCGGCGAGGGGTGGGCGGTGGCTTGTGCGTCGCCCGAGACGCTCCTGCGCGTCCGCGGTCGCCAGGTGGAGACGCTGCCCATCAAGGGCACGCGCCCCGCCACCCCCGAGGGGCGGGCCGAGCTGCTGGCCTCGCTCAAGGAGCGGGCCGAGCACGTCATGATCGTTGATCTGGAGCGGAACGACCTGGCCCGGGTCGCGCGCACCGGCAGCGTGACCGTTCCGACGCTCTTCAAGGTACGCCGTTGGTGCGACCTGTGGCAGGCCGAGTCCCGGGTCACGGCGACGCTCGCCGACGACGTGGACCTGGCCGCCCTGCTGCGGGCCCTGCTGCCGGGCGGGTCGGTCACCGGGGCGCCGAAGCTGGCCGCGACATCGCTCATCGCCGAGCTCGAGCCCGTGGGTCGGGGGCCGAGCATGGGCGCGGTGGGGTGGATCGACCGGACGGGCCTCGACCTCGGCCTCACCATCCGCACCGTGGCCGTCTCCGGGGACCGGGTGCACGTGTGGGCCGGGGGCGGCATCACGTGGGACTCCGATCCGGCGGCCGAGGTGGCCGAGGCGGCGGCCAAGGCGGCGCCGTTACGCGCCGCCTTGGCCGGGTGATGGAAGGATCCTTGCCACCGCCCGAGCGATGGCAAGGTCCCTCCGGTTGCCGTCGCCTTCGGCCTTACGCCACCGAGCCCTACACCACGGGAGCCCTACACCACGGAGCAGGGCTGGCCGTTGAGCCGGAACAGGCTGGGCTCGGGGTTGGCACCCGAGGTCGTGGCGATGAACCCGAAGGTCACCGTCTCGTTGGGCCGGATCCGTGCGTTCCAGCCCAGGTTCTTCACCGAGACGCTGGCCCCCTCCTGAGTCAGCTCACCGGACCAGATCTGGATGATCTTCTGGTCGCCGATGAAGGACCACGTCAGCTCCCAGCCGTCGATCGGGGTGGAACCGGTGTTGGTGATGGTGATCTGCGCGATGAAGTGCCCGGGCCACTGGCCGTGGTTGAGGTACTCCACCGAGCAGGCCGGCGCCGCGGGAGCGGCCCCGTCGCCCTGGTCGGCGACGAACGCGGCGACCCACGCCAGCGGCGCGTTCCAGTTGATGGTCAGCTCGTTCGTCGACCAGGACTCAATGTCGTCGATGTAGCAGAACTGCGGGGCGCAGCCGCGCAGCAGCGACTGGGCCAGCGGGTCCTGGATGCTCGAGTTCGGGCCACCCGCGAGGGTACCGACCGGCGGGTTGGGCAGCGCCGGGTTGAGCTGGTGCGCGTACCACCGGCTGTGCTGGTTGCGCGACGCCTTCTCGCCGTACCCGGTCACGTACGACTGGTTCAGCGCGTTGCGCCCGAAGATGTAGTTGATTCCTTCGAGCACGGCGTCACGGTAGGTCAGGTCGCCCGAGATGTCGTACGCCGCGGCCAACACGATCATGTTGTTGAGCACCAGGTTGTTGGAGCCCCACTCGAACAGACCGTTGGTCGGGGCGTAGGGCAGGCCGTACGCGCTCGCCGCGATCGCGTCGAGGTACTTCTGCGCCCCGGCGAGTACCGAGGCCTGGACGGCGTCGAGGTCGGACAGTCCATTGGGGATAGTCGCCAGCTGGAGCCGGCCCAGCGGCGCCGTCCACTGCCAGCTGAAGCCCTCGGGCCGGAAGATGTCGGTGCTGTGCATCGGCGACGCGTGGATGAAGTCGGCGAACTCCTGCTCCCCGGTCGTGATGTACAGCTCGGCCGCGGCCCAGTAGAACTCGTCCTCGACGAAGTCGTCGTCGTACGGTCCGCCGCCGTCGCCGTCGGCCGCGGTCGCGTAGATGGCCGGGTTCGCCTTGGCCGCCTCCCAGGCCGTGCGGGCCGCGGTCAGGCACCGCTGGGCGAACTCCGCGTCGTACGGGGCGTACAGGCGGGCGCACTGCGCCGCGGTGGCGGCCAGGTTCAGCGTGGCCGCGGTCGACGGCTTGTGCAGGTGCCGCGGCTGCGGGTCCAGGTGGGGCAGCAGCGGCAGGCCCGTCCAGTTGTCGTCGTGGATCTTGTGGTGGGCCATGCCGGCGTACGGCTTGCCCGCCGGAACCTGCATGCTCAGCAGGAACTCCAGCTCCCACCGGGCCTCGTCGAGTACGTCCGGTACGCCGTTGCCGCTCTCGGGCAGGTTGAGCGTGCCGTCGGCGAAGGCCTCCGGGCTGCCGGTCGCGGCGACCTTGCTGCGCTCGAAGGCGCTCATGAGCTGATGTACCGAGATGCCGCCGTTGACGACGTACTTGCCGTGGTCACCGGCGTCGTACCAGCCGCCGCTGACGTCGAGCGTGTAGTCGCAGCCCGGCCCGCCGCCGGCGGGGTATTCCTCCGGGCAGCCCACGGCGGTGTCGCCCTGGTTGGGCGCCACGTCCACGTGACCAGCCGGCCGCCCGTACCCGGGCCGCAGGCTGTCCAGGATCTCGATGCCGCTGCGCTGCGTGTAGTAGAACTTCAGCGCGTCCTGGCGCAGCTGCGCGTAGGCCGAGCCGTCGATGTCGAACGGGTGGCTGGTCTCGCCGTCGGCCCGCAGCGTGAAGTCGGTGCCGGCGCCGGTCCAGCTGCTGAAGTCGATGGAGTGGACGTTCTGGTCGGAGGTGGGATCCACCCCGCGCGGCGTCGTGGTGCCGGAGGCGACGACGGTGCCGGAGGCGTCCACCAGCTCCCACGGCAAGGGCTCGGTCGCCTCGGTCACCAGCGTGGCGTTCTTCGGCCCGTAGGGCAGGTAGGCGACCTGGTTGACCCGGACCCGCGGCCCGGTGTCCGGCTGGTACCCCTGACCGGGAGTGCCCCTCAGCGACACGTTGTCCACGCAGAAGGTCCACGGGTCGGCGCTCCCGCCGACCTGGAACGCCACCTGACCGTTGGTCGTGGTCTCGGCGGCGAAGAAGCTCTGTCCAAACGCGACAGTCTCGGGACCGAGCGGCGAGCTGATCGCGAAGTACGTGGTGTACGGCTCCACCGCCAGGCCAACGATGGCGCGGACCTGGCCGCCGGGGTCGCCGGACGCCTCGAACGCGTAGGTGTAGGCGCCGCCCTCGGTGAGCGGGATGTTGTTCTGGCCGACGATGGCGTCCCACGGGTTGATGGTTCCGCCGGGGATCTGGGCGCACAGGCGGCCGTCGACCACGCTCATCGACACGTTTCCGGTCGACCACCAGCCGCCGTTGAGTCCGTCGTCGAACGTGCCATTGACGACAAGTTCGACCTCTTCGTCTTCCTGATTCTGGGTTGGTTCATTCTCCTCGGCCTGCGCCTGCAGGGCGAGGACGCCGCTGGCGGTGAGGGCGAGCACCGCGCAGCCGGCGACGACTATGTGCCGTCGTTTCATCGGGGGACGTCCTTCTGCACACGGCTACATGGGAGCGCTCCCACGGCGGAGCGCTACTCATCCTCCCCACAGACTTCGTCGTGAGTCAACCCTTGATTGGCTCACCCATTCCCCTGTCACAATGGTTATCCTTTGAGGGATCGGCCGTACTGTCGTCATAGGGATGGCCTCGCTATGGGGGAAACCGTTGCGAAGAGCCGGATCGGCGATAAGCAGGTTCCGGGGCGGCGATAAACGACGTACGGCGATGCACTGGGCCTCGGTGGCGGACGATCGGCGTACCGCACCGAGTCGTAGGACGGGCCGGCCCGGTCGTCGGTGGTCGCGGCCGCTGGCCCATATCGGACGCACCGCACCTGCCCGTCGTCACGTCACGGCGGACGGGTGGTCGGGTTGTCCGCATCAGGGCCGACCGACGGCCGGCGGTGGTCGTACGCCCACCGCCGAGTGATACGGGGTCAGCCGAGACCGGCCATCGGGTTCGCCAGCGGGCACCACTGGTCCGCGGTCGCGTCGTCGGCCAGCCGCATGGCGGTCATCGCCTTGATCGGCAGGGTCTCCGTGAAGAGGTACCGGACGTCGGGCCCGTCCAGTGTGCGCGCGACGGCCGCTACCCGCTGCCACGCGCGGTCCGCCTCAAGCCCCGTGTGCCGGGTCAGCACGGCGATCACCTCGCCGAGCAGGGTGGACACGGCGCTGGCGAAGACCTTGGTCCGTAGCACCTCTGGGTCGTCGCTGGGGATGTCGCCGTGCAGCGGGGGCGGTTCGATGCCGTGCTCGCGCAGGCGCCGAGCGCTCACCCGCATCCCACCGACGTCGCGGTAGAGCAACCGGACCAGGCGTCCACCTCGGACCACGCCCAGCACGTTCTGTCCGTGGGCCTCCAGCGCGACCCCGAGCGCGAGCAGGTGCATCACCGGATCCAGCAGCACACCGGCGAAGTGCTCCACAAAGGACAGTGGATCGCCCTGGTAGCCAGCCTCGACGACGTCGAGCACGATCGGCGCGCCGGTGGCCAGGGACGGCGCGGTGAGCGCGGCGAGGGGGAGGGCGAGCTCACCCGGGGCCACCGTGGGCATCCGGCGGTGGATCATGGCGAGACGCCGGCTCGGCTCCCCGTCGACGATCACGGCCCCGCCGCCGAGCTCGGGCACCATCCACAGGCCCGGGTGCTGGAGCCGTACGGCCGTCATCAGCGACGACAGCATCTGTCCGTTGTGGATCGAGGCGGGGGAGACCGTACGAACTGCGCTGGTCATCTGGATGTCGACCGAGGTCTTGACGTGGTGACTCGGGTCGTCCACCAACGCCAGCGTGCGCAGCGCCATCAGCGGCCGTGACCGGACCTCACGCTCCACTGTAGACAACCACGGGTACTGATCGCGGACCCGCTCGTGCTGCCACGGGTGCAGCCACAGCCGCGGGGGACACCCAAGGCCGTACCAGTACTCGGGCGGTACCGCGACCTCGCGCAGGCGGACGGGGGCCGGACGATGCTCCGGGGCATAGGCGAGCACCTCGTCGGTGGACAGGCCCAGGCGGGTGCGGGCGCCGGGGTGCACCGGGTGTCCGTCCACAACGGACTGCTCCAGGAAAGCCAGGGGATCGGGGTGCCGGGCCGCCCGGACCAGCATGGGCTCGCCCCCGTCGGGCTCCGGCTGCCTGGCCCGGGCCAGAGCGAGGTTGGCAGCGCTGTTGTCCACTTCGGCGGCGAGGCGGGCGGCGTGCCGCCCCAGCCGGGGCGCGAGCATCCGGACCAGGACGCCCGGCTCGCGGACCTCGGACGGTTGGGGGGCGTCGGGGGTCGTCACGGCCACCGCGAACCCGGCCGGCGGTGCCGCGAAGGGCTGGGCCAGGGCCGCGTCCCCCGTCACGCGGGTGCCGTCGTTCCATCGGACCGTGAGCGTGCCCTGGCTGACCTCCCGGCCGGCGATTCCGGGCAGGGGCTCGCGGGCCAGGGCTCCCCAGAGGCGGGCGAGGATCGCCGCGTCGGCGGCCGCACGGGCCCCCGGGTCGGCCACCGGCCGCGTCGGGCTCTCGGTGACCGGCACGGCGTCACAGTACCTCGGTTCGGGGGCACCGCTATTCGGATGCCGACCACGTCGAACGCGGTCTGCGGCGACGGGCGGGTACCTGGGCGGCGACGACGAGTGCCTGCTCGTCTCGGCATAGCGGGTCTCACCGCCGGCGAGCTCCGCATCCGGATGGTTTGGCAACCAATCGGTTGACAAGAGGGTCGGCGCCGGCCAGACTGGTCCGCAACCAGATGGTTGAGAAAGGGAGACGGATGGCACGGGACCAGTTGTCCCGGGCGTTCGCGGCGCTGGCCGACCCGACCCGGCGTGACCTGGTGGCTCGGCTGAGCCTGGGCGACGCGACCGTGGGCGAGCTGGCCGCGCCGTACCGGCTGACGCCACAGGCAATCTCCAAGCACCTCAAGGTGCTCGAGGAGGCGGGCCTGGTGACCCGCAGGCGGGACGCGCAACGCCGACCCGTTCATCTCGAGGCCGAGGTGCTCGACCAGATGACAGCGTGGATCGAGCGGTACCGCGCCCAGGCCGAGGAGCGGTTCCGCCGCCTCGACGCAGTGCTCGACCAGATGGCGGCGGACGAACGTGCGGCTGATGACCGGGCCGCCGATGACCAGGCGGTCGGCGAGACCGCGGCCGACGACCCGACGGCCGATGACGACGGGCGCCGGATGGAGAGAGGGGACCGTACATGAGCAGCACCAACAAGACCCAGATCCTGGCCAGCGACAAAGTGCCGACCATCACGATCATTCGAGAGTTCGACCATCCCCGCGAGCGCGTCTTCCGGGCCTTCACCGACCCCGACCTCTACGCGCAGTGGATCGGTCCGCGCGCGCTCACGACGAAGATCACCAAGTGGACCGCCCGCACGGGCGGGGAGTGGGCGTTCGTGAACCTGCAGGACGGCCAGGAGGTGGCGTCGTTCTTCGGCAGCTTCCACGAGGTGCGGGCGCCCGAGCGTCTGGTGTGGACCTTCACGTGGGAAGGGGCCCCGGACGGGGTCAGCCTCGAGACGATGACCTTCGAGGAGCTTCCGGGCGACCGGACCCGCATCACCGGGTTGTCCGTGGTGGACTCCTTCGAGGTTCGTGACCAGATCCTGGCCAGCGGCATGGAGGTCGGGGTCGTCGAGGGCTACGAGAAGCTCGACGAGCTACTGGCGAAGACGGCATGAGCGTGCGTCTGGACCCGGCCGGCGAGCACCGCTACATCGCCGGCCGGTTCGCCGCGATCGCTGAGGCGGCGGCGCCCGATGACTGGGATTCGCCCTCCCCGGTCCCGGGCTGGACCGCCCGCGACGTGGTCGGTCACCTCGTCACCTGGCTGCCGGGCTTCCTCAACCGCGACCTGCCCGAGGTCGACCTGAGCGACCCCGCGGCGGCGTGGCGTCGGCGCTCCGCCGACGTGCAGGCGCTGATCGAGACCGCCGGCGACGAGGTGGTGCGGAACCGGCACACGGGTGAGCTGAGGCTGGCCGAGGCCATCCACCGCTTCTACACCCCGGACATCTTCATGCACAGCTGGGACCTCGCTCGGGCCCTCGGCCAGGAGCCCGACCTGGACGAGGCCCGGGCGGCGGAACTGCTCGCGGAGTCGGAACCGTACGAGGAACTCATGCGCTCCAGCGGCCAGTACGGCCCCCGTGTTCCCGTACCCGACGACGCAAGCGTCCAGGACAAGCTCGTCGCCTTCATCGGCCGGGACCCGGCGTGGCGGCGCCCGCCCCGGTGACCATCGGCGCCCCGCCCGAGACGCCGGGCCCGCGTGCCCGTACGACCGCCCGCGCACTGTCCCAACCGCATGGCCCCCAACCGTATTGGCGCGGTGCTGGTGTCAGGAAGGACGCCCTCCTGCGCTTCCGCAGGCTGGGCGACGTGTCGTTGGGGGCACGTGCGGCGGCTTCCGACGACTCAACTTGACATAACGTACGTTATCGAACTCATGGGGGTCGCGTGGGGAGGAGGCCCTCGGTCGCGTACGTGCCATCGAGACCTTGGAGACTTCTTCCCCCTATAGGGGGTACGGAACTCCAAGGTCAGCGTCTGGGCGGCGGTTGCGTCACGGCGCCGGTGCGGGCGTGACCGTGAACAGGGCGTAGCGGGCCGGTTCGGGGCTCAGGCAACGCAGCCGGGCCGGCCCCCACAGCCGCAGGCGTAGGCAGTCGCCCCGGATGAGGACGAAGTCGCCCTCCTTCTCGGCGCGTATCTCGGGGTCGTCGTCGGACTCGCCGGAGGCAGACGCCGGCCCCGACGGCGACGTCGCAACGAGCGTCACCTCGAGCGATCCGGCGATGAGCCATAGGTGCTGCTCAGCCCCGGGCAGCGGCGGGTCGTACGTCACGTCACTGCCCGGCAGCAGCTGGGCGTCGACGATCGAGCCGGCCAGGCCCGGGTACGGGGGCGAGACGACACGGCGTCGCCAGGCGTCCTCGCCGGTGACCGCCTGCTCGGCCGCCCGGACCAGGGATCGGGGCTGCGACTCCACCTCCGCCATGAGGCCGGACAGGGTCTGGTCGTAGGCGGCGGCGAGCCGAACCAGTACGTCGGCGGTGGGGCTGATCTCCCCGCGCTCGATCCGGGACAGGTTCGACCGGCTCACCCCGGTGCGTCGGGCCAGGTCCTGCAGTGACCAACCTCGCTCGGACCGCAGCCCGGCCAGGCGGGCGGCCAGGCGCTCGCTCACCACCTCGGCCTGGGCGCCACCGTCACCCTGAACCCGGCTGACACCACCGTCAGCTTCGGCACCAGTGTCAGCCTGGGCACGGGCGTCACCCCGGCCGCCGTCAGCCGGACGGTCAACGGGCGGCGGCTCCTCGACCGCCAGTTCGGGCTGACGCGCAGGGGCCCGGCGCCGCTCGGCCGCGCGTGGGGCCGGTGCTTCCTCGACCACCGGTGTGGGCTCCCGTCCGGGCGCCCGACGCTGCTCGCCTGCCGCTGGCCGGGGCTCGCGGACGGCGGCCGTGCGCTGCCGCTCCCGGACCCGCCGGCCGGGCTCCTTGCGGACGACACGGGGTGGCCGCGTCGCCGGCTCCTCCCGTTCCGGGGGTGGTTCCTCGGTGCCGGCGCGCAGGCGCTGCAGGCGTTCGCGCACGGTTTCGCCGGCTGTGTCCGGTTCGCTGGTGGGCTCCGACGACGGCTGACGGCGGTTCTCAGTGGCCATATCGGGGACAGCCTCCCAGATCCGGGAGTCGTAACCCCCCCAAACCACCCAATCCGTGCTCACTGTGCGTGACCGGGGTTACATGAGCGCGCCTCGGGATAGCCCCCGGGTCCCCAGGTGGTTGGACCCTACGCACGCCGGAACCCCGGTGTGTGGGACGCCCGCCGAGGCCCTCACCCCCGTGAGCGTGGCCCGTGGGCGACCTCCCCGAACGGGATCGCTGCGCCTTCGGGTGCTGTGGTGCCCCGGCTGGTCGGGGTGGATGTCAGGAAGGACGCCTTCCTAGGCACCAGGCGTCAGGAGGGAGTCCTTCCTGACACCAGCCCCCCTTGTGATCGACACCAGCCCAGAGGCATCGGCGGCACCGGCGAGTGGGCGCGCTCCCTGACCGAAAAGAGACGTGAGGACTGTGCTGATGACCCGCACGACGACGATCCGCAAGCTGACCCGACTGCAGACACTGTTCACCGGTGGCGCGTTCGTGATCGCCGGCCTGCTCGGCGGCACCACACCGGCGCTGGCCGCCGACACGACCCCCACCACCAGCGACCAGG
>Ga0310834_100191_pt1 | contig 98032 bp, 81 predicted proteins | sample SM_ome_2_FD_201314 | JGI IMG/M metagenome (GOLD analysis project Ga0310834, IMG submission 201314) | Sorghum-adapted microbial communities enriched on stacked mutant (SM) sorghum from Joint BioEnergy Institute, Emeryville, California... ...
ACACCGACCACCGTGATCGCGATCGCGGCACCCAGCCTGGTGGCGCGGCTGCTCGTGAAACCGTAGGCGAACTCGTGTCGGGTCTCGATCCGCACACGCCTCATCGTGGCACCGCGACGCCAGCCCGGCCCACCACGGCGGCCCGCCGGCCGTTCGCCACGGCCGGGCGCCGGCCGTACGCTGCCTGGTGTGGTGACGACGGCGAACGGCACACCCCGTGCGGGCGCAACCCGCGGCGCGGGCGGGACCTCCGGTGCCGGCGGCGCCCCCGGCCGGGGCGGAGGTGAGACCGCCCAGACCCTGGACCGGGGTCTCCGGCTGTTGCACCTGGTCGCCGAGGCACCCGGCGGACTCACCGTCACCGAGGCGGCGGCCCGGCTCGGTGTCGGCCGGGCGGTGGTGTACCGGCTTCTCAGCACGCTGACCGAACACGGGATGCTGCGCCGGGACGGTGCCGGGCGGCTGCGCCTCGGCGCCGGGCTGCTGCACCTGGCCCGGCGTGCCCAGCCACTGATCGCCGACGGGGCGCTGCCGGCGCTGCGCCGGCTCGCCGAGCAGACCGGCGCCACGTCCCACCTGACCGTGGTCGACGGCGGGGAAGGGGTGGCGCTGGCCGTCGTCGAGCCGAGCTGGACGACGTTCCACGTGGCGTACCGGACCGGCACCCGGCACCCGCTGGAACGCGGCGCCGCCGGCCGGGCGATCCTGGCCGGCCGGCAGGGCCGGACCGGGCCGGTGGCGAGCAGCGGCGAGCTCCAGGCCGGCGCGTACGGCGTCGCCGCACCCGTCCTCGGCGTACCGGGACTGGAGGCGAGCGTCGGCGTGGTGGCGCTGGCCCCGCTGGACGTCGACGCGGTCGGCGCCCGGGTCGCCGTCGCGGCCGCCGAGATCGCCACCGCGCTCTCCTGACACCGCCGCGCACACCGGCCGAGCCTCCGCGCACACCGGCCGGGTCACCCGCCCGCGCGCTCACCCGTCCTCCCGGGCCCCCTCACCACCGAGGTAGGCGTCCAGTGCCGCCGCGCCGGTGAGCATGGCCCGGGCGCGGGCCGCGAGACGGGAGCGCCAGTCGGCCAGCATCGACTCCAGCGGCGCGACGCCGCCGGCGGTGCGGACCTGGGCGATCAGCGGAGCGATCTGCTCCAGCAGGTAGCCGCCCCGCCTGAGCTGGTGGACCAGCCGGGCGTCGCGGACGTCGGCCGCGCGGTAGACCCGGTAGCCGGTCCGCGGGTCGCGGCGCGGCTGGACCAGGCCGGCGCGTTCCCACCTGCGGAGGGTGGCCGGGCGGATGCCGAGCCGCCGCGCCAGGGGGCCGACGAACGTCTCGCCGCGATCCTGCGGCACGGGGCCGATGTCGCGCAGCGCCGCCTCGACGGCCTGGAGGGTGCGACGGTCGTCGAGCAGCCGGGCGTGACTCTCGTCGATGATCCGCAGCGCCTCCTCCTCCGCGCCCCGGTTGACCGCCCTCATGATCGCCGCTGCTGTCTGGTGGCCGTGCCCGGGTACGAGGGCGAGGAACGCGCGCAGCGCCCACGCGTGCCGCGGGGTGTAGGTGCGGTAGCCGTGCGGCGTGCGGGCGGCCGGCGGCAGGATGCCGGCCGCCTCGTAGTTCCTGACCGCCTGTGTGGACAGGCCGTGCCCGCGCGCCAGGTCGACCGGCCTGAGGTGACCACGGCTTTGAAGGTTTCGCCGCATCCTACTCCAGAAACCGCGCAAAAAGTTTAAACCGTTGGTTCAACGATACCGTTCAAGGTATGCACAACGGGACCATCGCCGCCGCCCGCACCGTCGACGCCGCCGCCGTCATGGAGCTGCTTTCGGCCCGGCCACGGATCCTCGCCCTCGGCGAGCCCACCCACGGCGAGGGCGACCTGCTGGAGGTGCGCAACGAACTCTTCCGGGACCTCGTCGAGCGGGCGGGCTACCGGACCATCGCCATCGAGAGCGACTGCCTGAAGGGCCTGGTCGTGGACGACCACGTCACCTCGGGCACGGGCACCCTCGACGCGGCCCTGGAACGGGGCGTCAGCCACGGCTTCGGCGCCCTCGCGGCCAACCGGGAACTGGTGCGCTGGATGCGCGCGTACAACGCCGGCCGGCCCGCCGCCGAGCGGCTCCACTTCGCCGGCTTCGACGGCCCCCTAGAGATCACCCACGCCGCGAGCCCGCGGCAGGCCCTCACCGCGCTCCACGGCTACCTCGCCGCCCGGGTCGACGCCGACCTGCTGCCCTGCACCGCCGAGACGCTCGACCACCTGCTCGGCGCCGACGAACGGTGGACCGACCCCGACGCGATGCTGGACCCGTCCCGGTCCGTCGGGCGCACGCCCGAGGCCCGACAGCTCCGCCTGCTCGCCGACGACCTGGTGGCGCTGCTCGACACGCAGACACCGCACCTGGTCGCGACGTCCACCCCGGAGGACTGGCACCGGGCGCGCCTGTACGGGCGCACCGCCACCGGTCTGCTCCGCTACCACCACCGGATGGCCGACCCGGCACCGGGGCGGCTCACCCGACTGTGCGCGCTACGCGACGCGATGATGGCCGCCAACCTCCTCGCCCTGGCCGAGCGGGGCCCGGTGTTGGTGTACGCCCACAACAGCCACCTGCAGCGGGACATGAGCACCATGCGGACGTGGGAGGAGTCGCTGCGGTGGTGGAGCGCCGGCGCGATCGTCGCCGCCCACCTCGGCGAGGAGTACGCCTTCCTCGCCACCGCCCTCGGCACGATCCGCCACCGGGGGGTGGACACCCCGCCACCGGACACCATCGAGGGGATGCTGTACGCGCTGCCCGGGGAGCATTGCCTCGTCGACCCGCGCCGGCTCGCCGCGGCCCTCGCGGGCCGGAGGCCCGCACCCCGGGTGTCCCCCTGGTTCGGCTACGCGCCGCTCGACCCGGACCACGTGGCCACCGTCGACGGCATCGTGTTCGTCCGGGACACCGGGCCGCGCTAGCCTCCCGCCGAGCCCGGCCCCGGCGACCCCGAGCGGTACCCGGCCCCGGTGGCCGCGACCGGGCGGCGCCGGGGCGACGGCGGCCGGGGCACGGCGGCGGCGGCCGCAACGCCGGACCGGCTCAGGGGTGTGTCATCCGGAGCACGTCCAGGGCGTCGTCGAGCTGCTGCTCGGTGATCCGGCCGTCCTCGACGTGGCCCCGCTCGACCACCACCGCCCGGATCGACATCTCCTTGGCCAGGGCCTCCTTGGCGATCGAGGCCGCCTCGTCGTACCCGAGGTACCGGTTGAGCGGGGTGACGATCGACGGCGAGCCCTCGGCGTACGCCAGGCAGACGTCGACGTTGGCGACCAGCCCGACCACGCAGCGGTCGGCGAGCAACCGGCTCGCGGCGGCCAGCAGCCGGATCGACTCCAGGACGTTGCGGGCCAGCACCGGCAGCATCACGTTCAGCTCGAAGTCGCCCTGCGAGCCGGCGAAGCCGACCGCGGCGTCGTTGCCGATCACCTGCGCGCAGACCTGCCGCACCGCCTCGCAGACCACCGGGTTCACCTTGCCCGGCATGATCGAGGAGCCGGGCTGGAGGTCGGGGATCTGCACCTCGCGCAGACCGGCGCGCGGCCCGGAGCCCATCCACCGGATGTCGTTGGCGATCTTGTAGAGACCGACCGCGTACGTCCTGAGCTGCCCGGAGACCTCCACCAGGGCATCCCGGGCGCCCTGCGCCTCGAAGTGGTTACGCGCCTCGGTCAGCGGCAGCCCGGTCATCTCGCGCAGCGTCTCGATCACCCTCGGCGCGAAGCCGACCGGGGTGTTGATGCCGGTGCCGACCGCGGTCCCGCCGAGCGGCAGCTCGGCCAGGCGCGGCAGACAGCTCTCCAGCCTCTCGATCCCGTACCGCACCTGCGCGGCGTAGCCGGAGAACTCCTGCCCCAGGGTCACCGGGGTGGCGTCCATCAGGTGCGTCCGCCCCGCCTTCACCACCTCGGCGAACTCGTCCACCTTGGCCTCCAGGACGAACTGGAGGTGACGCAGCGCGGGCAGCAGGTCGTGCACCACCGCCTGGGTGGCGGCCAGGTGGATCGAGGAGGGGAAGACGTCGTTGCTGGACTGCGAGGCGTTCACGTCGTCGTTCGGGTGCACCTCCCGGCCCAGCTCGCGGGCGGCGAGGGTGGCGATCACCTCGTTGGCGTTCATGTTGGACGAGGTGCCGGAACCGGTCTGGAAGACGTCGACCGGAAACTGGTCGTCGTAGCCGCCGGCGGCGACGTGCGCCGCCGCCGTCGCGATCGCCTCGGCGACGTCCGCGCCGATCACCCCGAGCTCGGCGTTGACCCGGGCGGCCGCGCCCTTGATCTGGGCCAGGGCCCTGATGTGGGCGGGTTCCAGCCCACGCCCCGAGATCGGGAAGTTCTGCACCGCGCGCTGGGTCTGGGCCCGCCACAGCGCCTCGACGGGCACCTCCACCTCGCCCATCGTGTCGCGCTCGACCCGGTAGCCGGTGGCCTCTGGTGTGCTCACGGCTCCATCCTGCCCCGCGCCGACCCGCCCCGCAGATGATCGCGCCGACCTCACCATGCGGGGTCACGCCGCCTCCGCGGCAGTCCCACCACCCGGGGTCACGCCGCCTCCGCGGCAGCCCCACCACCCGGGGGTCACGCCGCCTCCGCGGCAGCCTCACCGTCCGGGGACGTGTCGCCCGCGAGAGATCGCGGTCACCCCACCCAGGATTCGTCCCGCGCCCCCGCCCGGCCGTGGCCGGCGACGACGGCGGCCTGCTCCAGCTCCCCGAGCCGGCGGCGAACCTCGTGCTGCTCCGGGGACTCCACCTGGACGTACAGGGCCAGCGCCCGGGTCCAGTACGACCGGGCGGCGGCCGGGTCGGTCGGGCGGAGGCAGGCGGCGATACCGTCCAGGGCCCGCGCCTGCTCCAGCAGGCACTCGATCCGCGTCGCCACGTGCAGGGCCTGCCGGTGCAACTCCAGGGCGGCGTCGATCTCCCCGAGGTCACACAGGTCCCGACCCAGCAGGTTCCGGGCCGTGCACTCGCCACCCCGGTCCCCGGCGTCACGCATCGCGGCCAGCGCCGCCCGGTGCCGTTCCGCCGCCTCGGCCGGCCGCCCGCGGGCCCGCTCGACCGCGCCGATCTCGTTGAGCAGGTCGCCCTCGGCGAAGTGGTTGCGCAGCGTCCGCAGCATCCGCAGGGCGGCGTGCATCCGGCTCAGCGCCGCGTCGTACGCGCCCATCCGGCCGTACACCGCGCCGATCGCGCCCAGGGTGTCCGCCACCACGTCGATCTTGCCGTGCTGCCGGGCCAGGAAGAGACGGTTCCGCAGCACCCGCAGCGCGTCGGCGTACCGCCCCAGCTCCATGTAGCCGTTGCCGAGGTTGGTCAGCGCGTTGGGCATGGTGCGCCAGTCGTCGGTCTGCCGAGCCAGGGCCAGCCCGTGCTCCAGCAGCCGCACCGCCTCGCTGGTCCGGCCCAGCATGAGCAGCGGCAGGCCGAGATTGACGTACGCCACCGACTGCCCGGCGAGATTTCCGAGACGTTCCCAGATCCCGATCACCACCCGGAGCGAGTCCGCCGAGCGCCGGAACTCGCCCAACCGGAAGTACGCCGAGGCCAGGTAGTTGTGCATGGTGGCGATGCCGCGGTCGTCGCCGAGTGCCTCCGCGGCCCGCAGTCCGTGCGTGTGGGTCTGGATGAGCTCGTCGAGGTGCCCACCGTCGAAGAGCTGCCGCCAGTTGGCCCTGGCGAGCTGCCAGCCGTACCGGTGCAGGCCCTGTTCGACCGCGAGGGTGACCAGCGGGACCAGGTTGCCCCGCTCGGCGTCCAGCCAGCTCCGCCCGCCCCGGGCGGCGACCGCGACCAGGTCGGGCCGGTCCGGCTCCCCGGACACGATCGAGTGCAGGTTCCCGGTCGCCTCGAACGTCTGGCTCACCTCGACGGCGGTGTGCAGGCAGAAGTCGAGCAACGCCCGCAGCGCCTCCCGCCGGTCCGGCTCGGCGTCGGCGACCGCGGCCAGCTCGGCGGCGTACTGCCGGACCAGGTCGTGGAGCCGGAACCGACCGGCGTCCAGTTCGTCCACCAGGTGGGCGTCGACCAGCTCGTCGAGGTGCTCCTGGGCGACCGCCAGCGGCAGCCCGGTCAGCGCCGCCACGGCACACCGGTCGAACCCCTCGCCGGGATGCAGTCCGAGACGCCGGAACGTCCGCCGCACCGGGGCGGGAAGCTGCGCGTACGACAGTGCGAACGCGTCCACCAGGGTGCGGTGCTCGACGGCGAACTCGGCGAGGACCGGCCGGTCCCCCTCGCCGAGTCGTTCGGCCAGGTCGGCGACCCGCCACCGGGGCCGGTGCGCCAGCCGGGACCCGGCGAGCCGGATCGCCAGCGGCAGGTAACCGCAGCGGCGCACCACGTCGGCGGCGGCCTCCGGCTCGGCCCGGATCCGCTCCGGGCCGGCGATGCGGGCCAGCAGTTCCACCGCCTCACCGGGCTCCAGCACGGTCAGCGACTGCGCCCGGACCCCGTCGAGGCCGACCAGCCGCCGCCGGCTGGTGATCAGGGTCAGACAGCCGGGGGCGGCCGGCAACAGTGGACTGACCTGCGCGGTGCTGGCCGCGTTGTCCAACACGACCAGCGCCCGCCGGCTGGCCAGTTCGGTCCGCCAGAGCGCCACCCGGTCGGTGGGGTCGGCCGGAATCCGTTCCCCCGGGATGCCGAGCTGGCGCAGCAGCACGGCGAGGGCGGTGGACGGAGCGAGTGGGCCCCGCACGCTGTGCCCCTGAAGATCGATGAACAGGTGCGCGTCCGGGTACCGGGGGCCGAGCGCGGTGGCCAGGTGGACGGCGAGGGTCGTCTTGCCGCTGCCCGGCATGCCGTCGACCACGTACACCGCCGAGACGTCCGGCTCGCTGTCCTCGATCTCCTTGCGCAGCCGCGCCACGGTGTCCTGCCGGCCCGTGAAGTCGACGATCGCCCGGGGCAGGCAGCGGACCGGCGGCCGGGACGTCACCGCGCCGTCCCGACGTACCGCGACGGCGGGGGTGTCGACCCCCGCCTCGTCTGCGGTGGTGGGCGCACCCCGACCCGCCCCGGCGCCCTCCCCGCCCGGATCCCCCTCGGCCACGCGGTCGGCGCTCTCCCCGCCCGGAGGGCGTCCGCCCGACTCCCCCTCGGGGAGGCGGTCGGCGATCTCCTCTCCGGTGTCCTCACCGGCGAGCAGCCGCCGGTGGATGGCCCGCAACGCGGCCCCGGGCTCGATGCCGAGTTCGGCGTGCAGGATCTCCCGGCCGGTGCGGAACACGGCGAGCGCCTCGGCCCGCCGGCCGCTGTCGGCGAGCGCCCGCATGAGCTGGCCGCGCAGCCGTTCCCGCAGCGGGTGTCGCTCGACCAGGTCGGTCAGCTCGGCGATCAGGTCGCCCGTGCCGCCGATCCGCAGCTCCACCTCGAAGCGCTCCTCCAGCGCGAGCATGCGCTGCTCGTCGAGGAAGGCGGCGCCGCGCCGGATCGCCTCGCCGGAGAGCCCGGCGAGAGCCGGACCACGCCACAGCGCGAGCGCGGCCCGGTACGTCTCGCGCGCCGTCGCCCACCGCCGCGCGGCGGCGGCCGCGCGGGCCTCGGCGACCATCCGTTCGAAAACCTGGGCGTCGAGGTCGTCGGGGCCGAGCACGACCCGGTAGCCGGCGGGAGCGGTGACGATGGTGTCGCCCGGCACCCCGACGCTGCTGAGGAGCCGGCGAAGTCGGGACACGCAGGTCTGCAGCTGACCCCGGGCGGTCGCCGGTGGCTTGGCCTCCCACACGGCGTCCACCAGATCGTCGACCGGCACCACCTTGTTGGCGTTCAGCAGCAGCACGGCGAGGACGGTCCGGTCCCGGTTGGCCGTCACCACCGACTCACCGCCGCCCACCTGGAGCGGGCCGAGGACCCCGAATCGCATGGCGGCTCCCCGAGCGTGGTCGTGTCCGGCTGCAGAGTAACCCGCCGGTCACAGCCCGCAGGAACGGAATGAGAGCGAGGTGGGAGCGGATCGATAGCGCGTGCCGGGACACTCCCTGCGGGACGGTTGACAGCACGCGACGAACACCGACGGGGGCGGTGCGTCCGGTCCTCGCCGCAGGCTGGTGGACGCACCGGGTCGGAGCAGCGCTTTCGTCGGCTTCCACACCTGAGGGAGACACCACTGATGGACGCCGCCGCCGCACCCGCGACGAGCCGGAGGGCACCGGCCGTCGGGGACGTCCTCCACTTCGCCGAGTCCGACTACTGCTACGGGGTCGGCCCACTTGTGTTGCGAGTCACCCGGGTCGGTGCCGACCCGCGACGTTATCCGCGGCTCGAATGGCTTTCGCTGCACGGCGTGGAGCTGCGTGAGGATGGCAGCGTTGGCCCCGAACGCCAGGTGCTGGTCCGCACCAGTGCACTGCCTCCCGCCGCCTGAGCCGTACCAGCCCGACCCGGGTGGGCGGTGACGGCGGCTCACCCCGCCGGAACTCCGAGGCTCCGCGTCCGCCCGACCCGGACGGCGGTGACGGCGGGCTGCCGGGCCGCTCGTGGGACGGCCCGGCAGCCGTGGCGCGGCATCCGGCCGGCGGCCACCGCCCTCGCGGGCCGGACGCCCGCCGGACGGGCGACCGAGTCCCCGGTGGAGCGACCAACGCCGGCCGGCGGGGATCAACAGTCGTCGACGGTCAGCAGCGGCCGGCCGACGACCGGTCAACGGCCGACCGGCGACCGGCGGCCGACCGCCTCCGGGGGGACGGCCGACCGGCGACCGGCGGTCAACCGACGGTCAGCGGCGCCCGATGGTCAGCACCGGCTTGGTGACCTCGGCGAAGAAGTCGTTGCCCTTGTCGTCGACGACGATGAAGGCCGGGAAGTCCTCGACCTCGATCTTCCAGACCGCCTCCATGCCGAGTTCCGGATACTCCAGCACCTCGACGTGCTTGATGCAGTCCTGGGCGAGCCGGGCCGCCGGGCCGCCGATCGAGCCGAGGTAGAAGCCGCCGTACTTCTGGCAGGCGCGGGTCACCTGGGCGGAACGGTTCCCCTTGGCCAGCATCACGTACGACCCGCCGGCCGCCTGGAACTTCTCCACGTAGGCGTCCATCCGCCCCGCCGTGGTCGGGCCGAACGATCCCGAGGCGTAGCCCTCCGGGGTCTTCGCCGGGCCGGCGTAGTAGACGGCGTGGTCCCGCATGTACTGCGGCATCGGCTCACCGGCGTCCAGCCGCTCGGCGATCTTGGCGTGGGCGATGTCCCGGGCCACCACCAGCGGACCGGTGAGGGAGAGACGGGTCCTGACCGGATACTTCGACAGCTCGGCCCGGATGGCGTCCATCGGGCGGTTCAGATCGATCCGGACCACCCCGGCGCCCTGGTCGAGGTCGGCGTCGGTGATGTCGGGCAGGAACCGCGCCGGGTCGGTCTCCAGCCGCTCCAGCCACACCCCCGACGGGGTGATCTTGCCCATCGCCTGCCGGTCGGCCGAGCAGGAGACCGCGATCGCCACCGGGCAGGAGGCGCCGTGCCGGGGCAGCCGGATCACCCGCACGTCGTGGCAGAAGTACCGGCCACCGAACTGCGCGCCGATGCCGAACTCCCGGGTCATCGCCAGCACCTCGGCCTCCAGTTCCAGGTCCCGGAAGCCGTGCCCGAGCACGGAACCCGAGGTGGGCAGGTTGTCCAGGTACTTCGCCGAGGCGAGCTTCGCGGTCTTCAGGGCGTACTCGGCGGAGGTGCCGCCGACCACGATCGCCAGGTGGTACGGCGGACAGGCCGAGGTGCCGATCGACCGCAGCTTCTCCTCCAGGAACTGCATCAGCCGGGTCGGGTTCAGCAGCGCCTTCGTCTCCTGGTAGAGGAACGACTTGTTGGCCGAGCCGCCGCCCTTGGCCATGAAGAGGAACTTGTAGGTGTCCGGGTGGCCGTCCGGGTCCTCGGCGTAGATCTCGATCTGGGCCGGCAGGTTGTTCCCGGTGTTGCGCTCCTCCCACATCGTCAGCGGGGCGAGCTGGGAGTACCGGAGGTTGAGCTGGGTGTACGCCTGGTAGACCCCGAGCGAGATCGCCTCCTCGTCGGACCCGTCCGTCAGCACGTGCCGGCCACGCTTGCCCATGACGATCGCGGTCCCGGTGTCCTGGCACATCGGCAGGACGCCGCCGGCCGCGATGTTGGCGTTGCGCAGCAGGTCGAGCGCCACGAAGCGGTCGTTCGGCGAGGCCTCCGGGTCGTCGATGATGGCGCGAAGCTGGGCGAGGTGTGCCGGCCGCAGGTAGTGGGCGATGTCGTGCATCGCCTCGGCGGTCAGCGCGGTGAGCACCGCCGGCTCCACCGTGAGGAAACGCCGGCCGCCCGGCCCGTGGACCACGTCGACGCCCTCGTCGGTGACCAGGCGATACTCGGTCTGGTCGGCGCCGACGGGCAACAGGGGAGAGTAGGAGAACGGCGCGCCACTGCTCATGGCTGGCAAGCCTAGGGCAGTCCCCCTGGTCCGGCCCACCCACCGGGGCGGCGCTGCGACACCGCTCTCATCCCACGCGTCCGACACGCCCACCTCGCCGCCACCCGGCCCCCGGGTCGCCGGAGGATCGGCGGCCGTCGACCGCCCGCGCCACGCCGCGGGTGCGACCGCCGTGCGAGGAGCAGCCGGCCGACCCTCAACCGGTCGACCCTCAGCCGGCCTTGCCGCCGCCGGCCGGCGGACACGCCGGCTGTTTCGGGCCGCCGCAGTCCTGCCCCGAACCGGGATCCGGATTCGGCCCACCCGGCTCACCGGACACGCCGCCGAAGCGGACGTACCCGAGGTCGCGGCCCTTCCCGATCACCATGCCGGCCCGTCCCACCGCCAGCACCTTCGCCGATGAGCGGACGTTGGCCAGTTCCCGTCCGCTGCGCGGCTCCAGCGCGACGATCCGCTGCGGCTCACGATCGATCACCACCGCGGCGTACGGGGCGAGCGCGGCGCCACCGTCGGGATGGACCGGTCGGCTCCACCGGGGCCGGTCGATGCCGAGTTCGTGGCCGGTCACCGTCCTCCCGTCGGCGGAGCGGGCCAGCGCGTACCGGTCGTCGACGGCGAGGAGCCGCTGGCCCCGGGCGCCGGTCCAGAGCATCCGCCCGTCGTACGCGTCGACGATCGCCTCCCGGCCGTCGCCGGTGACGCCGACGATGACGTTCTCCCCGCCCTGCGGATCCTCCCGCTGCGGGCAGCCGGCGCCGTCGGCGGTACGGAGGTTCAGCCCGTCGCGCCGCCACACCTCCTGCCCGGTCAGCGGGTCGCGCGCCACGACCGTGAAGTAGCAGGTGCCGTCCGCGGCACGCGCCTCGATCCGGAGCATCCGGCCGCCGACCACCACGATCCGGTCACGCGCCCCCGGCCTGACGTTCTGCACGGTACGGCCCGTCGCGGTGTCGACGATGTGCACCTGCCCGTCGACCGGGAACCCGATCAGCGGCGGCATCTCCACCGGGCCGGCCGCCCCGTCGTGGACCCCCCGGGTGGTCAGCCGCCGGGTGCCCTGCACCTCCGGATTGCCGGCCAGCGGCCCGGTCTCCACCCCGGGCAGGAAGGTGGTCCAGATCGGGACCGTCCCGCGTGGCTCGTACGCCGTCAACTGGCAGTCCCGCGGAGCGCGGCAGCGAACGTCGAGCACCGCGTTCCGGTACGTCCAGACGCCGGACGCCGCGCCGTCCCTGCGCCGGACCGCGCCGGTCTCGGGGTCCAGCAGTTCGTAGCCCCTGCTGAGCAGCTTGCCGACCGCGACGACGGCGTCCCGGTCGCCGCCGGCCACCGCCGCCCAGTCGGCCTTGCGTTCCCACAGCCGCAGGCCGGTGGCGAGGCTGCGCGCCTCGACCCGGGTGCGGTAGCGGACCACCACCGTGTTGCCGACGATGGTGACGTTCTGTGGCGTGCCGCCGATCCGCTGCTGCCAGACGACGTCGGGTTCGGAGAGCGGTTGATCGCGGTCGATCCACGACCACATGGTCGGAAAAGGGTTCCAGATGTTCGTGGCGGCGAGCACGATCACCGCGATCAGCGCGACGGCCAGAGCGATCTTCACGCCCAGACCACCGGCGCTCCCCTTCGCCATTCCGCTACCGTAAACGAGATCGCCCGGTTCGGATGGCTAGGACGGTCCGTGTCGCCAGGGCGAACGCCCAGCTCGCGCGCGCGGGCGGGCCGGGCGGGGCGGCGCCGGCGGACCGGTGTCCGCGTCGCGCGCGTCGGCGGGCCGCGGGCGCAGCCGGCGCCAGAGCAGCCCGGTCGCGGTCAGCGACGCCAGGCCGGCGAGCGCCATCACCGTGCCGGGCGCGAGCACCTCGGCGAGTGCCCCGGCGAGACCCGCGGCAACCCCCTGCGTGGTCATCAACCCGGTGCTGAGCAGCCCGAACGCCTGGCCGCGCCGCGATTCGGGCACGGCGGAGACGAAGCGGCGGGCCAGCCCGAGCTGGTAGCCGAAGCCGAGGGTGGACAGCCAGAAGAGCGCGGTGGCCGTCGCCAGTGCGGGCCGGGCGACGAAGGCCAGCATCGGCGCCCCGAGGAGAAGCGCCAGCCACGGCGTCAGCCGCTCCCGCCGGGCCGGCGCGAGCAGCCGGCCCACCGCGAGCTCACCGGTCAGCATGCCGAGCGCGGAGGCGGCGAAGAGGACGCCGGCGTCCGCCGCCCGGCCCAGCGCCGAGACGTACGGCACGATGACGCCCTCCGCGGCGACCACCAGTGCCCCGGGCAGCCACTGGGCCAGCAGCAGTCCCCGGATCCGCGGGTCGGCGAGGAGGAGACGGTTGACCCGCCAGGTCTGGCCGACCACCCCCGACCGCCCGCCGGCCGGGTCCCCTCCCGCGCCCGCCGCCGCGGTCGCGGACCGGGCCGGGCGCGCGGTGAGCCCGTACCGGGTCAGGAGTGCCGAGATCGCGCAGGTGGCGGCGGTCAGCCACAGCGCGCCGTACGGACCGACCAGGTTGAGCAGCAGCCCGCCGGCCGCGAACCCCAGCACCTGGGTCGCGCCGGCGGCGACCGTGAACAGGGACCGGCCCAGCACGTAGGAGTCCCCGGACAGCAACTCCGGGAGCAGGGCGTTCCGGGTCGCCGTACTCACCGGCGCCAGAAGGCCGACGGCGAAGACCAGCCCGAGCATCCCGGCCGGCGGCAGGACCCCGCAGGCGAGCAGCGCGGCGCTGGTCAGCCGCAGCAGGTCGTACCCGACCAGCAGGGCCCGGGGCGGCCACCGGTCGGCCAGGGAGATCAGGAACAGGCCGCCCACCGCGTGCGGCAGGAACCCGACCACGTACGCGAACGCGGAGAGCAGCGGCGACCCGGTGCGGTCGTACACCAGCACGGCGAGGGCGAGCATCTTCGCCGTCTCGCCGACCATGAAGACACCGAAGCCGGTGAAGAGCACCAGGAACTCCGGCACGGCCAGCACGGCCCGGAAGGTCGCCGGCCGCTCCCCGGCGCCCGGTCCGGCACTGTGGGAGGAGCTCACCGGGTCAGGGTCTCCGGGGGACGCCGAGCAGGCCACACTTTCGGCCAGGGACGAAACGTCGGCCGAGGGCGTGGCGGTGACGGCGATCCGGGCGGGGTCACCCGGACCGCGGCCCGGGGTGCCTAGGCTGCATGGCGTGCGGATCGAGGTCACGCCGGCCGACGTGGCGGCGAGCCGTTTCGCCATCTCGCCGCTCGGCGAGACGATGTCGGCCCTGCGGCTGCACGCCGGGCAGAACTCGTCGGCGGTACTGCGGCCGTGGCTGGCCCGGACCCGCGAGCGTTACCTGAGGCTACGCCGCGAGTACCCGGCGCTCGGCACACTGCTCGGCCTGCTGCGCCGCAACGGGTACAACGCCGACTTCATCCAGCCGCCCCCGGCCGGGGTCGGGATGAGCTTCGCCGACGAACTCGCCGTCGTCCGGGCCACCCCGGTCGCGCAGGCCCGCGACGAGCTGGCCCGGAACCTGGCCGGGCACCCGAGCCCGCCGGCGCACGCCCGCCAGATCCTCGCGGCACCGGACGTGGTGGCCCGGATCGCCGACGCGATCGAGGCGGCCTGGACGGCCCTGGTGGCGCCGGACTGGCCGCGGCTGCGGGCGATCCTCGAACGGGACGTGGTGCGGCGGGCGGGGCAGCTCGCCGCGTACGGCTGGGCGGCGGCCCTGGCCGACCTCGATCCGCGGCTGCGCTTCGTCACCGACCGGGACGGCAGCCGTATCGAGATCAAGAACCGGAACCGGGGCACCTACGCCCTGGCCGGCAGGGGACTGCTCTTCGTACCGAGCGTCTTCGGGCCGATGATCACCTATGTCGAACCTCCCTGGCCGTACGCGATCGTCTATCCCGCCCGGGGCGTCGCCGACCTGCTCGGGGCACCGCGCCCGGGACGCGCTCCGGACGCGCTGGACCGGCTGATCGGCCCGACCCGGGCGGCGATCCTGCGGGCCCTGGCCGTTCCCGCGACGACCACCCAGCTCGTCGCCCAGCTCGGTGCCGGCCTGGGCACGGTCGGCGGGCACCTGGCGGTGCTCCTGCGTGCCGGCCTGGTCAGCCGGGTCCGGGTCGGCCGGTCGGTCCGCTACGAGCGCACCCCGCTCGGTGAGGCGCTCGCGGGCGAGGCACCCGAGGCGGCGGGGTCGACGGGGTCGGTGTCGGTGGCCGGCCCGGCCGGTGCGGAGCCGGCCGGTGCGGAGGCGGCCGGTGCGGAGGCCGGGCTCGTGGACGCGGCCGCGGAGGCCGGACCGGATCCGGCCGGGGCGGTGCCGGTGATCGCGCGCAGCAGGGGCAGGACCCGGTAGGGGATCTTCTCGGCGAGCGCGATGATGCTCGACGCCCGGGCGATCCCCTCGTGCGACATGACCTGGTCGAGCACCCGCTGCAGGTCGGCGTTGGACCGGGCGACGATCCGGCACAGCACGTCGCCGGAGCCGGTGATGGTGTGCGCCTCCAGCACCTCGGGTATCGCCCGCAGGTGGTTCGTCACCGGATCGTGGCCGTGCCGTTGGTTGATCTCCAGCGTGACGAACGAGGTCACCCCGAACCCGACGGCGGCCGGATCCACGTCCGGCCCGAACCCCTGGATGACGCCCCGGGCGATCAGCTTGTCGAGCCGGGCCTGCACGGTGCCACGGGCGACCCGCAGCCGGCGTGAGCACTCCAGGACCCCGATCCGGGGCTCGGCGGCGAGGAGATCGATCAGCCTGACATCGAGCTGGTCGAGCTGGACATCTTGCATAGCTATCACGGTAGTTGGCCGTACGAAATGCACAACCTGATCAGCGAGTTGCGAATGTGTTGCCCAGATCGCACCCGGCCATGATGCTCACGGGAAGGATGGCCGCGCCACCGTCGCCAGACCCGGGCGGCGACGCGGCAGGCAGTCGCGGGGCCGCGGGTACGCCCGCGGGACCCCGCGCGGAGGACGGCCGTGCCGCCCACCCGGCCGGCCACGGTAGTCAGGGAGGCACGACGATGACCAGCGCACTCCAGCAGCCCGCCACCACCGACCCGGACGCCGACGTCGACGTCGACCGGCTCGTCGGCGCCGTCGCGCACGACGACTCCGCCGACCCCTTCCCGGTGCTGGGCATCGACCACGTCCGCTTCGTCGTCGGCAACGCGAAGCAGAGCGCGCACTACTACTCGACCGCGTTCGGCATGACCTGCGTCGCCTACCGGGGACCGGAGCAGGGCTACCGCGACCACGCGGAGTACGTGCTGACCAGCGGCTCCGCCCGGTTCGTCTTCACCGGGGCCGTCCGGCCCGACGCGCCGGAGGCGGCGCACGTGACCAAGCACGGCGACGGCATCCGCGACATCGCCCTCGCGGTGCCGGACGTCGACGCGGCGTACGCGTACGCCACCGCGCAGGGCGCGACCGGTCTGGTCGAGCCGCACGACCTGACCGACGAGCACGGCACCGTCCGGGTGGCCAGCATCGCGACGTACGGCGACACCATGCACAGCCTCGTCGACCGGTCCCGGTACAACGGGCCGTTCCTGCCCGGGTTCGTCACCCGGCCGCCGATCGTCGACCGGCAGCCGATGATCGACGCCGGGGTCCAGCCCAAGCGCTTCTTCCAGGCCATCGACCACATCGTCGGCAACGTCGAACTGGGCAAGATGGACGAATGGGTGAAGTTCTACCAGAGGGTCATGGGCTTCACCAACATGGCCGAGTTCATCGGCGACGACATCGCCACCGAGTACTCGGCGCTGATGTCGAAGGTGGTCGCGAACGGCACCCGCCGGGTGAAGTTCCCGCTCAACGAGCCGGCGATCGGCCGCCGGAAGTCCCAGATCGACGAGTACCTGGAGTTCTACCAGGGGCCGGGCGCCCAGCACGTCGCGCTGGCCACCAACGACATCCTGGCCAGCGTCGACGCGATGAAGGCGGCCGGGGTCGAGTTCCTGGACACCCCGGACTCGTACTACGACGACCCGGAGCTGCGGGCCCGGATCGGCACGGTCCGGGTGCCGATCGAGGAGCTGAAGAAGCGCCGCATCCTGGTCGACCGGGACGAGGACGGCTACCTGCTCCAGATCTTCACCAAGCCGGTGCAGGACCGGCCGACGGTGTTCTTCGAGCTGATCGAGCGGCACGGATCCCTCGGCTTCGGCAAGGGGAACTTCAAGGCGCTGTTCGAGGCGATCGAGCGGGAGCAGGCGGCTCGCGGGAACCTGTAACACTGTCCGGCGTGACCGACCACCCTGTGCACCCGGCACCGTCACTCGGCGAGGGCCGGCCGTCGGCCGGCCCTCCCGCCGCCACGCCCGGTCACGCCAGCCCGCCGGGCCAGCCCACACACGCGGTTCCCCCCGACCACGCCGGACCTGCCGCCGTCCCCGGCCAGCCCGGACCCACCCCTCTCCCGGGCCGGCCCGGACCCGTGCCTCCGCCCGGCCTGCCGCTGCCGCCCCCGCCGCCGACGAGTCCCGGCGGCCAACCACTCGCCTCGTTCGGTGACCGGCTCCTCGCCGTGCTGATCGACAGCGCCATCCTCGCCGGGGTCGGCCTCGTCCTGGCGATCCCCGCGGTGATCATCTTCGTCGTCGCCGTCGTGCCGGACCTCGGCGACGCCGGGTACGCGTCGGACGGCACCGCCGCCACGCCCGCCTTCCTCTCCGTCCTCCTGCCGTTCCTCCTGATGGAGGTCATGCTGATCGCGGTCCTGGTCGGCGTGCAGTACGTCTACCAGGTCGAGCTGTCGCGACGGACCGGACAGACCGTGGGCAAGCGGGTGATGAGGATCCGGATCGTGCCGCTGGACCCGACACGGCAGTTGACCCGGGGCATCCTCGCCCGGCGGTTCGTCGCCCAACTCGGCTGCAGCATGCTGCCGGCCCTGAACTATGTCGACGGTCTCTGGCAGCTGTGGGACAAGCCGTACCGGCAGTGCCTCCACGACAAGTTCGCTCAGACCGTGGTGGTTAAGGTTCCAGCGTGAACGTCAGGACTGAACCGAGGTCGTCGCGGTGACGGTGCAGCCGGGCTGGTACCCCGATCCCGCCGAGCCGACCACCCAGCGGTACTGGGACGGCGAGGGCTGGATCGGTGCGCCGTTGCCCGTCGACGCCACCCCGCCACCGGGCCCGCCGCCGGCCGAGCCGGAGCCCGGGTCGCCCGCCCCCGCGGGTGGGACACCCGCGGGCCCGTCCACCGCGCCGGGCACCCCACCCGGAACCCCCGGCTCCCCCGCCCCGCCGCAGGTACTCGGCCCCGGCGTGCCACCACCGCCGGTCGGGCCCGGCGTGCCACCGCCGTACGGACAGGGTCTGCCGCCGCACGGCGCCCCACCCGGCCCGCCACCGGGCTGGCCGCCGGGCAGCCCTCCGCCGCCGGGCTGGTGGCCGCACTGGACCGCACCGCCGCCGCGGCCCCACGGGCTACCGCTGGCGTCGTTCGGTGCCCGCGTGGTCGCCCGGATCATCGACATCGGCGTCGTGTTCCTGCTCAACGTCCTGGTCAACGGCTGGTTCGTCTGGCGGTTCGTCCAGGAGGTCGAACCGGTCTCCCGGGAGCTGAACCGGTGGCTGATGTCCGGCGGGACGGACCCGGCCACGGTGCCGCAGGTCAGCCGGCAGGCCGACTGGCTGCAGGTGGTCATCCTGCTCATCGCGGTCGCGCTCTGGTTCGCCTACGAGGTGCCGTCGGTGGCCAACACCGGGCAGACCCTCGGCAAGCGGCTGGTGGGGATCAAGGTCGTACCGGTGCTCGAGACCGAGCAGGTCAGCTTCGGCCGCTCCTTCCGGCGCTGGAACATGCTCGGCCTGCCGGTGTTCCTCTGGAGCTGCTGCGGCATCGGTTTCCTGATCCAGCTCCTCGACTGCGGGCTGTCGCTGGTCGACCGACCGCTGCAGCAGACGCTGCACGACAAGCGTGCCCAGACCGTCGTCGTCCAGCTTCCCCGCCGCACCACCACCCCCGCCGGCGCCGCCGGACCCACGACCCCCACCACCACCACCCCACCCGGCTCGCCCGCCGGTCCGACGACCCCCACCGCGCCGTCCGGCTCGCCCGGCTCGCCCGCCGGCAACGCCGACACCCCCACCGACCGCTCAGGAGGCACCGAGTCATGACCCGCCCGACCCCCGACCGGACCGTCCGACCCCCCCGACTGACCCGCCCCGACCTCGACGCACTGCCCAGCTACGTGCCGGGGCGCAACCCGGCGGACCTCGCCCGCGAGCTGGGGCTGCCCGAGGCGATCAAGCTGGCCAGCAACGAGGTGCCGTACGGTCCGCTCCCGGGGGTCGTCGAGGCGGTCGCCGAGGCGGTGGCGGGAACACACCGCTACCCGGACATGGGTGTGCTGGCCCTGCGGAACGCCCTGGCCGAGCGGTACGGGGTCAGCCCGGACCGGATCGCCACCGGCTGCGGGTCCGTGGCGCTCGCCGAGCACCTGGTCCGGGCCACCTGCCTGCCCGGGGACGAGGTCGTCTACTCGTGGCGCTCCTTCGAGGCGTACCCGATCATCGTGGCGACCAGCGGCGCCACCAGCGTGCAGGTGCCCAACGACGCCGACCACGGCCACGACCTGGCCGCGATGGCGGACGCGGTGACCGACCGGACCCGGCTGATCTTCGTGTGCAACCCGAACAACCCGACCGGCACGGCGGTACGCCGGGCCGAGCTGGACCGGTTCCTCGACGCCGTGCCCGACGACGTGCTGGTGGTGCTCGACGAGGCGTACCGGGAGTTCGTCACCGACCCGGAGGTGCCGGACGGGCTGGTGGCGTACGGCGACCGGCCCAACGTGGTCGTGCTGCGGACCCTCTCCAAGGCGTGGGGGCTGGCCGGGCTGCGGGTCGGGTTCCTGGTCGGCAGCCCCGAGGTGGCCGCCACGGTGCGCAAGGTGGTCACCCCGTTCTCCACCAGCCTGGCCGCCCAGGCCGGGGCGTTGGCCGCGCTCGGGCAGGCCGACGAGGTACGCCGCCGGTGCGCACTGGTGGTCGCCGAACGGGGGCGGGTCACCGAGGAGCTGCGCAAGCGGCTGCCGGCCGACGTGACGGTGCCGGAGAGCCAGGCGAACTTCGTCTGGTTGCCGCTCGGCGACCGGGCGGTGCCGTTCGCCCAGGCGTGCGAGGCACGTGGGGTCATCGTGCGGCCGTTCGCCGGTGACGGGGTGCGGGTCACCATCGGCACCCCGGACGAGAACGACGCCTTCCTCGCCGCCGCCGAGAGCGCCCGGTGACCGGGCGCGCCGTGACACCGGCTCAGGTGGCGGCGAGGATCACCGGCTGCTCGGCGAGGTAGTAGCGGCCGTCGGGGGCGCTCGGGTCGACCGGCTCGGCCAGCCGTTCCACCGCCACGAACCCGCCGGCCGCGTACGCGAACCCGGGCGACCAGACGGTGGAGTCCCGGCCGTACGTCAGCGGGAAGCGGGAACGTTCCGCACCGGTCGCCGTGTCGAGCGTGACCAGGTCCCCGGTCCCGGTCCGCAGGTGCAGCCGCCCCGGCTGGGTGGCGAGTATCCGGACCGGACCGCCGGCGTCCCACCGCCACCGCTCGACCCCGGAGGACACCGACCGGGCCACCAGCCCGGTCCCGTCCGGCGTCACCGCCAGCCCGTCGACCAGCACCGTCTCCGGCCCGTCCAACGGTGGGGCGGCCGACGGCACCGGACCGTCGACCAGCCACCCCCGGTTGACGCCGCCGACGGAGACCCGGATCGCCGCGCAGCGGGAGCGACCGACGACGCAGGCGAGCGGGGTGACCCGCAGGCCGGCCGCCGCCGGCTCCGCACCGCCGCGTGCGGGTCCGTCGGCGGGCGCCTCCCCGTTCGGGCGCCACCGGACGGCGAGCCGGCCGGTGGCCACGTCGACAACGTCGAGGGCGGGTACGTCGGCACAGGCCCGGGAGACGATGAGGTAACCGCCGTCGGTGGTCAGCCCGCCGGCCGGGTCGCCGTTCGCGCAGGCCGGGTCGGTTTCCGCCCGCCACAGCAGACGGCCGGAGTCGAGGTCGACGCCCCGGCGTTCGGTCGTACCGACGACGATCACGACCCGGGTGCCGTCCGTGGCGGTGGCGGTGAGCAGGCCGGTCGGGGCGTAGACGGTCGCGGCCCCGGTGCGCCGCCCGACGTACCCGTGCCCGGGGCGCGGCCCGGCGGCCCGCCAGCGGGGCTTCCCGGTGCGGGCGTCGAGGGCGACGAGCCTCCCGTCCGACCAGCGGGTCACCACCGTGGTCCCGGCCGCCACCACGCCGGCCACCTGCGCCGGCCACCGCCGGTACGCCCAGTACGGCGTCCGCCGGGTCCGCGCGTCGACCGGCCGGTCGGCCCAGACCGTCCGCCGGGTGGCGTAGACCCGCAGCCGATCGTCCACGATCAGCGGTGCCGCGTTCAGGGTGCCGATCACCGCGGGTGCCGGGTCCGGGACGGCCGGGTAGTCTCCCCGGGCCGGGGTGACCACCTCGGCGGGGGCGAGGACCCGGTAGCCGATCGCGACCGCGGCGACGACGAGCACGGCCGTGGCGACGGCGAGGACGATCCGTCGCCACGGCCTCCTGTCGGCCGATTCCGCACCACCGCGCGGCGTCGCCATTCCCGCACCTCCGCCGGCACCCTACCGATCAGCGCCGGATCGCTGCCGCGCAGGTCCGCGGGCCGCCGCAGCGTGCGGTGCGGTCAGTGGTGGAACCGTCCGGACCGGATCGCCGCCACGAAGGCGGCCCAGTTGGCGGGCGTGAACTCCAGCACCGGATCCGGGTCCTTCGAGTCGCGCACCCCGACGACTCCGGGAAGGTTGTCCGCCACCTCGACGCAGAGGCCCTGGTCGTTGGAGCGGCTGCTCTTGCGCCACACCGCGCGCGCACGGTCAAGCATCGTCGAACCCCTTCAGGCGGTCAGGCCCTCTCAGGCAGTAGGGCACCGTGTGGTCGGACGTCGTCCGCCGAGATGCTCAACGCGGCACGGAGATTCCTGTTACTCACCGCAGTCAACCAATCGCACACAGCGTGCGTGTGTCGACGTGGTCGACGGCACCCCGGCAGTCCGGCGGGTCTACGCCCGCCGGGCGCGGCACGCGCCGAGCGGCTCGTCGTCGACGCTCGCCGGGTCGCGGGAGTACCCGCCGGCGGGCCCGGCGGGACGGCGCAGGTCGTCAGGCCGGCAGGGCGGGGACGACGGTGCCGGTGACCTCGCCGAGGCCGACGACGGTGCCGTCCGGGCCCGGCGCGCTGCCGCTGATGGTCACCGTGTCCCCGTCGGCGAGGAAGGTCCGGGTCGACCCGTCCGGCAGCCGGACCGGCTCGGCGCCACCCCAGGTCAGCTCCAGGAACGAGCCGGTCTGGTCGCGCCGGGGCCCGGAGACGGTGCCGGAGGCGTACAGGTCGCCGGTCCGCAGGGCCGCGCCGTTGACGGTCAGGTGGGCGAGCTGCTGGGCCGGCGTCCAGTACATCGTCGCGAACGGCGGCTCGCTGACCCGGTGTCCGTTCCAGTCCACGGCCAGACGCAGGTCCAGCCCGCGGTGCGGCACGTCGCGCAGGTAGTCCAGCACCGGCGGGTCCTGCTCCGGCGCCGGAACCCAGGCGTGCGCCAGGGCCTCCAGCGGCACCACCCAGGGCGAGATCGAGGTCGCGAAGGACTTGCCGAGGAACGGGCCGAGTGGCTGGTACTCCCAGGCCTGGATGTCGCGGGCCGACCAGTCGTTGACCAGCACCACCCCGAAGACGTGCGACTCGAAGTCACCGACGCCGACCCGCCGGCCGAGCGGCGACGGCACCCCGACGACGAACCCGACCTCCGCCTCGATGTCCAAGCGGGTGGACGGCCCGAAGACCGGTCCGTCCGGGGTGGCCCGCTGGCCGGCGGGGCGGACGATCGGCGTACCGGAGACCACGACCGTGCCCGCCCGACCGTGGTAGCCGACCGGCAGGTGCCGCCAGTTCGGCAACAGCGGCGGCTGGTCGGGCCGGAAGATCCGCCCGACGTTCGCCGCGTGGTGCTCGGAGGAGTAGAAGTCGACGTAGTCGCCGACCGCGAAGGGCAGGACCAGCTCGACCTCGGCCAGCGGGCGCAGCAGCGGCGCCACCGCGGGCCGGTGCTCCTCGCCGGTGAGCAGCTCGACGATCCGGCGGCGCACCGTCGTCCACTGGGCGTGCCCGAGCGCCAGGAAGGCGTTGAGGGTCGGCTGACGCAGCGCGCCGCCGGCCAGGACAAGACCCGCCGCCTCCGCGCCGTCGAGGTCGAGCACGTGATCGCCGACGCGTACGCCGATCCGGGGCGCCCCGCCCCGCTCGACGAAGACGCCGTACGGCAGGTTGTGCACCCCGTACGGGGAATCCGCCGCCCCGGTCACCCAGGTCACGCCTCGTACCCTCCGTTCGTCCCTGTCCCACGCCGTGCGGTCACGCCTCGTGCCCCGCGCTGACCAACCCGAGCCGCACCAGGTCGGTGAGCGGCTCCGTGACGCTGCACGAGCCGAACCCCACCCAGAGCGGCCGGTCCTGTTCCCGCCGGGATCGGACCGCCTCCACCGGCGGTACCGGATCGGTCGTGGCCAGCAGCTCGGCCAGCTCCCTCACCTCGGCCCCGGCGTCGGCGGCGACCACCGCGGCCAGGACGTTGACGAAGCCGTGGTGCACGAAGCCGGTCTCCGGATCGGTGTGCCGGATCGCGTGGTGCAGCCCGGCGGTGACCTTGAACGGCAGCTCCCGGTCCCGGCAGGCGCCGATCACCGCGGCCAGCTCGGTCGGGGCGGGGAAGAGCTCGGCGGCGAGGCCACCGGTGCGGAACTTCGCGGCGATCCGCCTCCCGGCGGCTCGTTCGGCCGCGAGCCGGTCGAGCGCACCGTGCAGCCCCCAGCTCAGCGGGATCTCGGCGTAGACGTCGGTGCCGTCGAGGTGGTCGGGAAGGCCGACGAGCTCGGCCAGGCCGGGCTGCGGGTCCTCACCGCGCCTGGCCACCGCCGCCTCGACGCGACGGATCCGGATCCGGGGATCGACCTGGTCGCGGAGCTGGTACAGCCGGGCGATCGGCACGTCGGCGACGACACCGATCTCGATCCGCTCGTCGTCGCCGAGCAGCGCCGGAAGCTCCGGCAGGGCCGAGGCGGGGAGCACCAGCGGGCCGATCAGGTCGGCGTACCAGGCCGCCCGGTGCCGCCGGTGGGCGGCGACGGCCTCGGGCAGGGCGGCGCTGCCGGGCGGAAAGACCGCGGCGTCGTCGACCAGCCCGGAGAAGAGCCGAGGCACCTGCGTTGACACGAACAAAGAACTTACGGGACGCTACGTCTAGCGGACAACAGCGTCCGATTATCGGACACCATTGGCCGCTGACTGGGACGAAAGGGAGGCGACAATGCCGTACTACCGCAGGGTCGGCGAGGTGCCCCGCAAGCGCCACACCCAGTTCCGGCAGCCTGACGGCAGCCTCTACGCCGAGGAGCTGATGGGGCAGGAGGGCTTCTCGTCGGACTCGTCGCTGCTCTACCACCGCCACCTGCCGACCGCGATCGTCGCGGCCGAGGAGTTCACCCCGCCGACCTGGGCACGGGTGCCGAACCTGCCGCTCAAACCGCGTCACCTGCGAACCCACAAGCTCGACACCTCCGGCGCCGACGCGGTGCTCGGCCGACAGCACCTGCTGGTCAACGACGACGTCCGGATCTCGTACGTGGTCGCCGACCGCCCCTCCCCGCTGTACCGCAACGCCGTCGGCGACGAGTGCCTGTACGTCGAGTCCGGTGCCGCCCGGATCGAGTCGACCTTCGGCGTCCTCGGGGTCACCGCCGGCGACTACGTCATCATCCCGACCTCGGTGATCTACCGGGTCGTGCCGGTGGCGCCGGACCCGGTCCGGATGCTCACCATCGAGGCGACCGGGCACATCGGCCCGCCCTCGCGCTACCTCTCCGTGCGGGGCCAGTTCCTGGAGCACTCGCCGTACTGCGAGCGCGACATCCGGGGCCCGGAGGAACCGCTGCTGGTCGAGGGAACCGACGTCGAGGTGTACGTCCAGCACCGTCGCGGCTGGACCCGCCACGTCTACGCGCACCACCCGTTCGACGTGGTGGGCTGGGACGGCCACCTCTACCCGTGGGCGTTCTCCATCCACGACTTCGAGCCGATCACCGGCCGCATCCACCAGCCGCCACCGGTGCACCAGACGTTCCAGGGCCCGAACTTCGTCGTCTGCTCCTTCGTCCCGCGCAAGGTCGACTACCACCCGCTGGCCATCCCGGTGCCGTACAACCACCACAACACCGACTCCGACGAGGTGCTCTTCTACACCGGCGGCAACTACGAGGCGCGGCGCGGCTCCGGCATCGAGCAGGGGTCGATCTCGCTGCACCCGGCCGGCTTCACCCACGGCCCCCAGCCCGGTGCCCCGGAGCGGTCCATCGGCGCGGAGCGCTTCGACGAGCTGGCCGTCATGATCGACACGTTCCGCCCGCTCGACCTCTGTGAGCCGGCCCTGTCCTGCGAGGACAGCGGCTACGCCTGGACCTGGTCCCGGCGCACCCTCACCTGACCTTCATCCCCCCTCCGTCGATCGTGGGGTTGTCCCCGTCATCGCCACCGCGACCGGGGGCAACCCCACGATCAACAACGACGGGCGCGGCACGGCACGGCCCGCCTCACCGCTTCGTGCCGCCGTCCGGGTCCTGGACGAAGATGACCGCGAGTTCGGCGGCGGTGGCGGCGACCATCGCCAGCACGAGCAGCCACGGGCTGCCGACCACCGCGTAGAGCAGGATCAGCACCGGACCGGCGGCGGCCCCGTACACGGCGGCGGCGAGGGTACGGTCGCCCCGGATCAGCTCCGGCAGCCGTCCCCGATCCAGGTTCGGCACCCCGCGGACCAACCGCCACAGCAGGATCCCACCGGCCAGCGAGGCGATCCCGGCCCAGACCCGGCTCGGCAGCGGGTTCAGCCGGGCCATACAGGCGACCAGCACCACCACCACGATGGTGTAGCCGAGGGCGTACGTCACGATCCGGCGCAGCGCGTGGGCGATGGTGGCGCCGCCCACCCGGTCGGGGGCGAGCGCCGCGGCGTTGGCCAGATGCTCCAGGGCCTCGGCGTAGCGCCGCTGCTCCAGTCGGATCACGCCGATGTTGTGCTGCGCCTCGGCCAGCTCGGGGTCGAGTCGCAGTGCCTCCCGGTAGGCGCGCTCGGCCAGGTCGAAGAGCTCCATCCGGGCCGCCACCAGGCCCAACACCAGGTGCGCCTGCGGCTCCTCCGGGTCCAGTTCCACCGCACGCCACGCGGCGTTGAGGGCCTGCTGGCCGTTGCGTGCCTCGCCGAGGATCGCGGCGGCGCTGCGCTGGGCGTACGCGTCGTCGGGGCCGAGCGCCAGGATCCGGTCGGCGACGGCGGCCGCCTCCGGGAACCGGCGCAGGTCGACCAGGGCGTAGCCCCGGAGCACCAGCGGGTGGAACAGCTGCGGCGCGGCGGCGACCGCCGCGTCGGCGGCCTCCAGCGCCCGCGCCGCATCCCCGGCGGCGAGCCGGATCCGAGCCAGGGTCAGCAGCGCCCGCAGGTTGTCGGGTTCGAGCGCGAGTGCGAACCCGACCTCGGCGGCGGCCTCGTCGTACCGCCCGAGCTCGGCGAGGAGTTCGGCCCTCTGGACGTAGCTGTCGGCGGTGGCGGACTGGTCGGATTCGGCGTCGCTGGACACGTCTCGAAGCGTATCCAGGCGTGTCTCGTCCCCCGTCCCACCGTCCACCCCGGTCGCGGCCCCGCGCGGCCGGCCCGGCCGAGCGACACGCCGCGGCTTCTCGCACGACCCGCCGAAACACCCTCTCCCCATCGGCGCCAATCAGCGGTACCGTAGACGGGACCAAGCCTGGCGCTTCCCCCGTGGCGTCAGGCTTGGTCCTCGTTTTTCCTGATCATTTGCCTGATCACGGCTCACGGTCAGCCCGGGCCGATCGACGGCGGTCATCCCCGACCTGACGAGACGACCGTGGGCGACCATCCCGCTCACCAGCTTCGGGACGAACGTCGCGCCCGGCCGCGGCGTACCCGACCCGGCGGCGGCACGCCGGTCCTGGCGGAGATCGTGAACGCCGTCCCGGCGTACCCGGTCGGTCGGCGTGACCCGGGCGGGTGTCGCGGCGTCCGCCCCGCTCAGTCCCGCCGGTGGAGCAGGGCCACCGCGATGCCGGCCAGCCCCTCGCCCCGACCGGTCAGGCCGAGCCCGTCGGTCGTCGTGCCCGAGACGGTGACCGGAGCGCCCACCGCCTCGGTCAGCGTCGCCTGTGCCTCGGCCCGACGCGGCCCAATCCTGGGGCGTACGCCGATCACCTGGATCGAGACGTTGCCGATGGTGAACCCGGCGGCCCGAACCCGTCGGGCGGTCTCGGCGAGCAGTCGCACCCCGGAGGCACCGGCCCACTCCGGCTCGGCGACCCCGAAGTTGCTGCCAAGATCGCCCAGACCGGCGGCGGAGAGCAGCGCGTCGCACGCCGCGTGCGCGGCGACGTCGCCGTCGGAGTGCCCGGCCAGCCCGTCCACGCCGGGCCAGTACAGGCCCGCCACCCAACAGTCGCGCCCCGCCTCGAACGCGTGTACGTCGGTGCCGATACCGACGACAGGAACGGTCATGTGCGCCAAGCGTAGTGACGGTGGCCGGCGGGGATGATCAGGACTGCCCGGTGTCCGGCGCGACGCGCAGCAGGTGTTCGGCCAGGGTCAGGTCGAAGGGGCGAGTGATCTTCATGGCGTACTCGGAGCCGGGGACACACACGACCCGGACGCCCTGTTTCTCGACCAGGCCCGCGTCGTCGGTGAGCGGGTCGACAGCCGCGGCGTGCGCCGCCGTGAGGACCGCGCGCCGGAACCCCTGCGGGGTCTGCACGGCCCGCAGCACGGACCGGTCGACGGTGCCGAGCACCACCCCGTCGGCCGAGACCTCCTTGATCGTGTCGACGACCGGAAGCACAGGGATCACGGCGTCCTCCCCGCCCCGCACCGCCGCGGCGACGGACTCGACGAGCGTGGCCGGGGCCAGGGCGCGGGCCGCGTCGTGCACCAGGATGATCTCCGGCCCCGGAGGCACCGCCGCCAGCGCGGCGGCGACGGAGGCCTGCCGGGTGGCACCGCCCGGCACCACGATGACCGGGGCGACCGGTGCGAGCAGCTCCCGGACCGCCGCCACCTCGGCAGCCGGGGCCGCGACCACGATGGTGTGCACGGACGCGGCCGCGGCGACCCGGCGCACCGCGTGGGTCAGCAGAGGTTCGCCGCCGAGCTGACGCAGCGCCTTGGGAGCGCCGGGACCGAGGCGCACCCCGGCCCCGGCAGCAGGAACGAGGACCGCGACGTCACCGCACGGGTTGAGCTGCGCGGTCACGTCGCGGTCCTCGTCTGCTTTGTCGAATACGACACGGGCGGATCGTGCCGTCCGAGACCTATGCCTCGGCGAGCACCTTGTCGAGGAGAACCTCGGCCTCGTCCTTGGTGCTCTTTTCGGCGAGTGCGACCTCACCGACCAGAATGTCGCGGGCCTTGGCGAGCATTCGCTTCTCGCCGGCCGACAGGCCCCGCTCCCGCTCGCGACGCCACAGGTCACGAACGACCTCGGCCACCTTGAGGGGGTTGCCGGAAGCCAGCTTCTCCAGGTTCGCCTTGTAACGCCGCGACCAGTTGGTCGGCTCCTCGGTGTGCGGGGCGCGGAGCACGTCGAAGACCTTGCCCAGGCCCTCTTCGCCTACCACCTCGCGCACGCCCACGATCTCGGCGTTCTCGGCAGGCACCCGGACCGTCAGATCACCCTGCGCGACCCTGAGGACGAGGTACTGCTTGGGTTCACCCTTGATGATCCGAGTCTCGATTGCCTCGATGAGTGCGGCCCCGTGGTGGGGGTAAACAACGGTCTCGCCGACACTGAAAGCCATAGGTTCGAAACCCCTTTCGCTGTGTCTAGGGTAACACGCTCAGGCACCGATGTCCCACCACAGTCCTGACCGTTAGCGCAGCTCAGAGGCCCTGTGAGAGGTCTTTCTCAGGCTTGACAGGACAGCGATCCGCATATTTCGACACGCTGAGTGACGTACGGATCACGGGTCGACAAGGCGGGTCGGGAAAATCGGATCTACGGAGTCGCGGCCCTCTCAGCATATCGCTTCCGCACAGCCCACGTCCCCCACTGGCGGTACGCCCGCCGGTGGGGGACCCTGGTACCACACCGACACTCCTCAGCTGACGGCCAGGGGGCGCGCTATGAGCACGTCTGCCGACGGCGACGGACGACCGGACAACGGCGGCTACGACGACCTGCCCGACCTGCCCGACGACTGGGGCCCGGTGGTGATCCCCGACGATCCCGCCGAACTGGCCGCCGAGGCCGCTCAGGTACGTCGTGAGCTCCGCCGCCGGGCACGGCGGGACGCCTGGCGGCGACGTCTCGGGCTGAGCCCGACCGCCACCGGCCGGGCGCCGCTGCGGCTCGCGCTGTGGATCGTGTCGATCGGCGCCATCGTCACCCTGGTCAGTCTCTTCGCCATCACCTGGCCCGGCCAGCGCTCCGCGCCCACCGCCAGGGCGACCACGCCCCGCTCCTCCGGCAGCACCCTGCCCGCCCTGGAGCTGCTCGGCGAGGACGGCCGGCTGGTCCCGCTGCGCAGCCTGCTGCCCGCCATGATCATCATTTCCGATGGCTGCACCTGCGCCGAGGAGCTCGACGCGGCCCGCCGGGCCGCTCCGCCCGAGGTGACCGTGGTGATGGTCCGCACCCGCCAGAGCACGCCCGGCACCGGGCCGACGACCGCCCCGGGCGAGGGCCCACGCACGCGCACCCTCACCGACCCCGCCGCCGAACTGCGGACCTCACTGCGCCTGACCACGCCACCGGACGCCGCGAGCGCCCTGCTGGTGAGCCGGTCCGGCGAGATCATCCGGACCGTGCTGGAACTCACCCCGGCCGTGGACTACCGGGCCGACCTGGCGAGGCTGGCCACGGCAGGCTGACGATCGCCGTCGACCCGGGCAACCCGGATCCCGCCGCCCTGGCCGGCCCGGACGCGGTCGCCCCGGTGCGCAGCGCGACGATCTGGGCCGCCACCTCGACCGGCCGGCGGTCCAACCGCCGCACCACGACGCCCACTCGGTCACCGGTGGCCACAACCAGGATGGTGCGGAGATTTGTCGGACAATCCGCCACCTGTGCGAAGCCCCGCCCGGTGGCCTGCAACCGGACCTGCACCCGGCCCCGCCCGGAACAGAGGTACTGCACCAGGTAGCGGTGACCGGGGCGGCTGGGCGCCGTCCAGTAGACGACCCAGCGCCCCTCCAGCGCCGTCGCCTCCCGCCAGGTGACGCCGGGAAGCCGGGGCAGAAGCAGGCCGACCGCGGGACGCCCGCCGACCGCGCCCGCGCCGCCGCCGAGACCACCCCGCCAGAGCGCCCCGGCGGGCCGAGACGCCGGCGCCGGTTCGGCCGCCGACCGGGCCCACCACCAGCCGCCGGTCCCGACGGCCAGCACGGCGGCCATCGTCAGCGCGAGCCTGCGCATCCCGTCCCCCTTCCGCCCCGCGGCGGCCGTCTCACCCGGCCGTCCGGCCGCCGACCGGCCCACCCACCCCCGGAAGCCGGTCCAGCAGCGCCGCGTACAGGGTCAGTCCCGGTCCGAAGGCGAGCATCACCACGGTACGGGGCGCGGCGGAACGCCAGAGCCGATCGAGGATCAACAGCGAGGTCGGCGACGAGCAGTTCCCGTGCTCGTCGAGGATCGCCCGGGACGCTGCCAACGCCTCCGGGGGCAGGCCGAGCTCCTCCTCCACCACGTCCAGGATCCGGGGTCCGCCCGGATGTACCGCCCAACCGTCCACCTCGGAGATCTGCCGACCGTTGCGGGCCAGCAGTCCGTTGACCAGGCCCGTCACGTGCAGCGCCAGCACCTGCGGCACCTTCGGCGACAGCCCCATCCGGAACCCGGTGTCGGTCAGCTCCCAGGTCATGTGGTCCGCCGTCGAGGTGTCCGTCACCGCGGTCACCTCGCGGACGGCGTACCCGGGGCGGTCGCCGGGGACGACCACGACGGCGACGGCGGCGTCGGAGAACAGCGCGTGCGAGATGATCTGCTGGGTGTCCATCCGGGCCGACGCGGGCTGCAGGTGCAGGCTGGTCAGCTCCGCGCACAGCAGCAGCGCCGGACGACCCCGGGCCGCCACGAAGTCGGTGGCGGCGCCGAGCCCGGGAAGGGCCGCGTAGCAGCCCATGTGACCGACGAACATCCGCTGGGTGTCCGGGGCCATCCCCATGTCCCGGGCCAGCAGGATGTCCAGCCCGGGCGTCGCGTACCCGGTGCACGAGCAGACCACGAAGAGGCCGACGTCCCCGGCCCGCAGCCCGGCGTCGGTCAGCGCCCGTTCGACCGCCTCCTTGCCCAGCGGCAGCGCCTCGATCTGGTAGCGCCGCAGCCGGCGCTCGGTCGGCCACTCCGAGACGTCCTCAAGTAACGGATTAACCGCCGCCTGCCGCCGGCTGACCCCCGCGTTCAGGAATATCCGGTGCGCGAGTGTCCGGGTCGGCCCGGAGAAGTGCCGGGCGAAGAAGCCCTCCCACAGCTCGTCCTGACCGCACCCGGGAGGCAGCGCCACCCCCACCCCGGCGATCACCCCGGTCCCGTGGCCACCGTCACCGCTGCCCATGCCCACCCTCCGATCGCGACCGCGCGCCAGCTCGCTGGCCCCACCGAGCCCAACCCCGCAACGCGACCGGGGGACTCGCGGGCACCTCGTACCCGTCACCGGGCCCGCGACGCCCGCCCGCCGCGCGCACACCGTGAACCCATCGACAAGCGTCGCACCCGGCGGTCGGATGCGACACCCGCTTCACCGGGCGCGGCCCGCGCTCACCACCGGGGCGTCGCCGCGTCCCGGTCCGGGTCGCCGCCGAGCGCCGCCACGCCCAGCCAGTCCGCGCAGACATCCGACGTCGCCGGGTGCAGCGAGCCGCACCTCGCATCCCGGTAGAGCCGCTCCAGCGGATGCCCCCGGCGGGTCGCCGACGTGCCGGCCGCCTCCACCATCGACGCCGCCACCTCGGCCGCGGTCGTGCCGGCGAGCAGCTTGGCCCGCCACACCCACCGGTTCGTCTCCGGGTCACCGGGCGCCTCGTCGACCCGGCGCGCCGCCTCCGCCACCGTCAGCCCGGCCGCGGCGACGGCCGCGTCCGCCCGCCCCACCCGGGCCCGGACCGCCGGCAGCCCGTCCAGCCCACGGGCGGTCAGGTGCTCCACCGCGGCGTCGATCGCCGCGCGGGCCACCCCGACGTACACCGCCGCGTAACTTGCCACCAGCCAGTGCGGCAGCAGCTGCGCGACCACCAGCGCCAGCCCTTCCACCCCACCGAGCAGCCGGTCGGCCGGCACCACCACGTCCAGGTGCAGGTCGTGGGAGGCGGTGGCCCGCATTCCGAGAGAGTCCCAGGTCTGCTCCACCCGCAGCCCGTCCGAAGTCGCCGGCACCAGGAACTGCGAGACCACCGACGGGTCGGCGGCGCTGCGGGCCGCGACAAGGTACGCGTCCGCGTACCCCGCGCCGGAGCAGAAGGTCTTCACCCCCGTGATCCGGTAGCCCCCGTCCACCGGTTCGTACGTCGTGGTCAACCGCGACAGCCGCGAACCGACGCCCCGCTCGCTCATGGCCACGGCGTACCAGGCCCCGGCCGCCGCCTCGGCGAGCAACCGGTTCCGGGCGGCCAGCGCCGTGTCCGGTACGCCGAGTGCCTCCGCCAGCTCCTTGGTGAGTGCGCCGAGCGCCCCGGTCACCGAGGCGTGCATGTTGAACACCAGAGCCGTCGCCCCGTTGCCCCGGGCCAGCTCGGTGGCGACCGCCGCGTACCCGGCGAAACTGGCCCCGAGCCCGCCCAACTCGGACGGGACCATCAGGCCGAGGAGCCCGGCGTCCCGCAGATCGGCGAAATCCTCCACCGGGAAGCTCCCGTCGCGGTCGTACCCGGCCGCCCGGGCCGCCAGGCGCGGCACCAACCGGCGCGCCGCCGCCAGCGCGTCCACCGTCATCTGTCCCCCTCCCGCACCGGCCGGCTCACCCGCCGGGCCGCCGCACTAGCGCTCCTTGACTCCCCACCCCTGGTAGAGCACCGCCGCCGACCAGGTCGGCACGATCCGCGGCGCGTCGCCGGGGTCGTCCCCCGTCCGCGCCGCGCGGCGCACCGCCCGGCGGACCAGCCAGCGGACCAGCCCTCGGGCCGCCGGCCGGACACCCCGGACCCGCAGGGTGATGCCGAACCGGCCGCACTCACGGACCAACGCGCGGGCGTCGACGAACAGCCGCGGGTCGTGGATCCCCCGGGGCACCCCCGGCAGGCGCTCGGCCAGCCGTACCGCCACCAGGCGGCTCAGCGCGGTCGCGTTCAGCGTGTCGAGCACCAGCAGGCCGCCGGGGCGGAGAATCCGGGCCGCCTCGGCCACCACCCGAGGCCACCCGGGTACGTGTTCGAGGATCTCGCCCGCGGCGACCACGTCGGCGCTGCCGTCCGCCAGCGGCACGGCGGCGACGTCGGCCTGGACCGGACGCACCCCGTGCGTGGCGGCCTGCACCAGGGCGGACCGCACCAGGTCGACCCCGACGTGGCGGTAACCCCGGTCCGCCACCCAGGGCGCGAGCAGACCCGCCCCGCAGCCGAGGTCGGCCAGGACCGCCCCGGGTCGGCGGGCCGGCGGGATCAGCTCGGCCCGGGCCCGGGCCAGCCAGTGCAGCATCGCGAACGCGCCATCCGGGTCCCACCACTCGTCGGCCAGGTCGTCGTACTGCCGGGGGTCGTTGCGCGACAACCCCCGGCGGGGCCGCGGGCCACCCCCGGCAGCCCCGGCGCGGGCAGCCGAGGGTGCGGACTCCGCCACCTTCCCGGCCTGGTCGTCGCGCATGACACCGAGCCTGGCACGACCGGGTGGTAACCACCAGACTTCCCATATGTCGCAAGTGGTGTTAGGGCTGGTCCGGGCATGCCACCCGGAGCCGGCGGTCGCGGTGACCACCGTCGCCGCCCTGCTCGCCTGGGGTGTCGGCCACCCACCCGCCGGGATCGCCGCGGTAGCCCTCACCGTGCTCGCCAGCCAACTCGCCATCGGCTGGATCAACGACCGCCTCGACGCCGACCGCGACAGCGCCGTCGGCCGGCGGGACAAGCCGATCGCCACCGGCCAGCTCGGTCGCCGTACCGCCACCGTCGCCGGGGTGCTGGCCGCCGTGGTCACCCCGCTGCCGGCGTTCGCCCTCCACCCGGCCGCCGCGCTCTGGGCGACCGTCGCGCTGGTATCGGCGCTGCTCTACAACTGGCCGCTGAAGTCGACCGTGGCCTCCGTGCTGCCGTACGCGGTCTCGTTCGGGGCACTGCCGGCGTTCGTCGTCCTCGCGCTGCCCGGCGCGCCGGCCCCACCGGCCTGGCTGGTCGCCGCGGGCGCGCTGCTCGGGGCCGGGGCGCACTTCGCGAACGTCCTGCCGGACCTGGCCGACGACGCCCGGACCGGGATCCGGGGGCTACCACACCGCCTGGGGCCGACCGGCACCCGGGCGGCGGCGGTCGGGCTGCTCCTGGCCGCGACCGCGACACTGGTGCTCGGGCCGCCCGGACCACCGTCCTGGACCGGGCTCGCGGCGATCACGGTCGCCGCCGTGGTGCCGCCCGTCGTCTGGTACGCCAGCCGGGCCGCCCGCCCCCGGGCCGGACGCCCGGTCGCGGTCTTCCGGGCCGTGATGCTGGTCGCCCTCCTCGATGTCGTCCTGCTGGTGACGAACGGTCGGCTCGGGTGACCGCGCCGTCGTGACCGGCCGGATACCGGGTCCGCGTACGGTGGCCGATCACGGCCCACTACCCTGGAGCCTGTCAGGCCGGGGCGGACGCGTGCCGCAGGAGCGCCGCCGTCGGCGACCGCGACATGCGACCGGAACGCGACGAGGAGGACCAGTGACCGGGTCGTTCAGGAGGGTTTGGCGCGCCACCGCGGTGCTGGCCGGTCCGGCGGTCGCCACCACCCTGTTGCTCTCCGGATGCGGCGCCGGCCACTACGCCGAGACCAGCGTGCGGGTTCCCACCAGCGTGGGCACCAACGCCGAGTCGGCGGACAACCTCTTCAAGGTCCGGAACCTCTCGATCGACTACCTCGACACCACCGGGTACCCGGCCGGCGGCGACGCCCCGGTGACCGTCGCCCTCTACAACGACTCCAACCGAGACGTGACGGTCCGGGTCAGCAGCCCGAACGCCCGTGTGGTGACACTCGTCGACGCCGCCTCGGCGAGCCCGTCGCCGACCGCCAGTGCGCTCCCCACCGCCCCGGAGGGGTCGCCGTCGGCGACGCCCGGCACGGAAACCGAGAACTCGTCACCGGGCGCCTCACCGACCGAGACGCCCTCGCCGAGCCCCACCGCGGCACCCGAGGTGCCCGCCGAGATCCGGATCCCGGCCGGGCAGTTCGTCATCCTGAGCCGGGCCCAGGGCACCTGGCTGCAGCTCACCGGGCTGACCGCGGCGGTTCCCCCGGGCTCGTCCGTGCCGGTGACCTTCGACTTCGAGGGCACCCGGGTCGACGTCGGGGCTCCGGTGGCGGTGCCGCTGTCGCCGGCCCCGGCCGGCAGCCCGCTGAACGACGGGCTGCACGGCAGCGAGGACGACTGAGCCGGCGATCAGAGCCACGACGCGCCCGGCCCGGCTCGCCGCGGGGCGGGGCACGCCGCGTCGTACGGGTTGGTTAGCGTGCTGGGGTGACCAGCCGAGCGACCTCGCGTTCCGCCCTCGGTCGCGGCCGGAGCACCGCCCGCGACCCCCGGCCCGCCTACGAGTGCGATGCCTGCGGCTACCAGCCGCCGAAGTGGGTCGGGCGCTGCCCGGAGTGTGGTGAGTGGGGCTCCGTCGTCGAGTCCACGCTCACCGGGCCGACCGTGTCGGGCCGGGTGGTGAGCTCCCGTGTGCCGGCCGAGCCGGCCCGTCCGATCGCCACGATCAGCGCCGCCCCGGCCCGGGCGCGACCGACCGGGGTTCCCGAGCTGGACCGGGTGCTCGGCGGGGGCCTGGTCCCCGGAGCGGTGGTGCTGCTCGCCGGGGAGCCGGGTGTCGGCAAGTCGACCCTGCTGCTCGACGTCGCCCAGCAGTGGGCCGCCAACGCCGGCTCCCCGTCCCTCGTGGTCAGCGGCGAGGAGTCGGTGAGCCAGGTCCGGCTCCGGGCCGAACGGATGGGGACCCTGCACGAGCGGCTCTACCTGGCTGCCGAGAACGACCTCGGCGCCGTCCTCGGCCACCTGGACGCGGTCAGGCCGGGTCTGCTGGTGCTCGACTCCGTGCAGACCGTCTCCATCGCCGGCGCCGAGGGGGTGCCCGGTGGTGTCACCCAGGTCCGGGCGGTGACGGCGGCGCTGGTCTCGGTGGCCAAGGAGCGGGGCATCGCGACCGTGCTGGTCGGCCACGTCACCAAGGACGGCCAGGTCGCCGGCCCACGGGTGCTGGAACACCTGGTCGACGTGGTACTGCACTTCGAGGGCGACCGGCACTCGTCGCTGCGGATGATCCGGGGCGTGAAGAACCGCTTCGGCACCGCCGACGAGGTGGGGTGCTTCGAGATGCACGAGGGTGGGATCACCAGCCTCGCGGACCCGTCCGGGCTCTTCCTGACCCGGTCCGCCGACCCGGTCCCGGGCACGTGCGTCACGGTGGCGATGGAGGGGCGACGGGCGCTGGTCACCGAGGTGCAGGCGCTGATCGGCGCCACCGTCGCCGGCTCACCCCGGCGGACCGTCTCCGGGCTGGACAGCGCCCGGCTGGCGATGGTGCTCGCGGTGCTGCAGCGGCGCACCGAGCGGCTGACGCTGCACGACCGGGAGGTCTTCGCCGCCACCGTCGGCGGGATTCGGGTGGTCGAGCCGGCCGCCGACCTGGCGATGGCGCTCGCGGTCGCCTCCGGCGGGCTGAACCTCGCCATCGCGCCCGACCTGGTGGCGATCGGCGAGGTGGGGCTGACCGGCGAGGTACGCCGGGTGTCGGCGGTGCCACGGCGCCTCGCCGAGGCGGCCCGGCTGGGCTTCCGGTACGCGCTGGTGCCGGCCGGCTGCGGGCCGGAAGCCAGCGGGGTGACCCCCGAGAACATGCGGGTGATGGAAGTCACGGACGTCCGATCGGCGCTCCAGTGCGTCGCTCGGGTGTCGGCCGAGCAACCGTAAGGTCACTACAGGTGTTCGACCGTCCGCCGTACCATGCTCACACCCCCCACGCTGGCCGGTCAGCGTGGCACGGCAGGCTATGACAAGAGCCGCGACCAAGTACAGACTGGACCATCATCGCCGATGCCACTCGGGATACCGAGAACACACGCGACGGGAGGAACCGGCACGTGGCATGTCACAGTAACCGCAACAGCACCCAACGCAGGGCGGTCCTTAGAATGTCCGAGTGCCGATCGACCGCGACGCGACCCGAACCGCTAGCGCGGCTTCCCCTGCCCGCAGCACCACCGTCGGCTCAGCGGCGCGCCCCAGCAGCATCGGTGTGAGCATGAATGGCGGTGGACCGATCGGGGATCCGCTGCGAGCCAACCTCGCGCTGATGGCGCCGGGTACGGCGCTTCGTGACGGGCTCGAACGCATCCTGCGGGGCCGGACGGGCGCCCTGATCGTGCTCGGCTACGACAAGACCGTCGAGAGCATCTGCACCGGTGGATTCCCTCTCGACGTCGAGTTCTCGGCGACCCGGATCCGCGAACTGTGCAAGATGGACGGCGCGGTGGTGCTCTCCAGCGACGGCTCCCGCATCGTCCGCGCCGCCGTGCACCTGATGCCCGACCCGAAGATCCCCACCGAGGAGTCCGGCACCCGGCACCGCACCGCCGAGCGGGTCGCCCGGCAGACCGGCTTCCCGGTGATCTCGGTCAGCCAGTCGATGCGGATCATCAGCCTCTACGTCAACGGCCAGCGGCACGTGCTGGACGACTCGGCGGCGATCCTCTCCCGTGCCAACCAGGCACTGGCCACGCTCGAACGCTACAAACTGCGGCTGGACGAGGTCTCCGGCACGCTCTCCGCCCTGGAGATCGAGGACCTGGTCACGGTCCGGGACGCCGTCGCCGTCGTGCAGCGGCTGGAGATGGTCCGTCGGATCGCCGACGAGATCGCCGGGTACGTGGTGGAGCTCGGCACCGACGGCCGGCTCCTCGCGCTGCAGCTCGACGAGCTGATGGCCGGCGTGGACGCCGACCGCACGCTGGTGATCCGGGACTACCTGCCCAGCGGCCGGAAGGCCCGGACCCTCGACGAGGCCCTGGTCGAGCTGGACCTCCTCTCCGCGACCGAGCTGATCGACCTGGTCGCCGTCGCCAAGGCGATCGGCTACCCGGGCGCCTCCGACGCGCTCGACGCGGCGGTGAGTCCGCGGGGGTTCCGGTTGCTGGCCAAGGTTCCCCGGCTGCCCAACGCGGTCATCGAGCGGCTGGTCGAACACTTCGGCAGTCTGCAACGGCTGCTCGGCGCCACCGTCGAGGACCTGCAGGCCGTGGAGGGTGTCGGCGACGCGCGAGCCCGGAGCGTACGTGAGGGGCTGTCCCGGCTCGCCGAGGCGTCCATCCTGGAACGCTACGTCTGACCCACGCCGGGCGCCGCGCGACACCACCCGGCGGGAGGACGCCGCCGTCGGCCCGGCGCCACCCACCGCCCGGAAGGCGACAGGTTCCGCGCCGGACCGACGGTCGTCAGTCGGTGATGGTGATCCGCACCGGGTCGCTGTGCTTGTTGCCGAGCCGGCCGAAGAGCTGGTACGTGCCGGGTTCGACGAAGGGGCCGGCGGCCAGCCCGTTGTCGCACCGGGAGCTCCGCCGGCTGTTCCAGGTGACGGTGTACTCCTTCTCGTGGTACGGCGGGAAGGGCTGGACGTCGTTGGACTGTACGGTGCTGCAGGTGTCCGAGGACCAGATCTTGGTGGCCCCCGACTTGATGTACAGCTCCTGCAGGTCCGCGCCGACGTCCCGGTTGCAGGTGCGGTCCGACACGTTCTTGATCCGCAGCCGCAGCTCGATCGGCTCACCCCGCCGGGCGGTGGCCCGCATGGGTACCGGGATCACCGAGATCTCCTCGTCGGTGCACTCCTTGTCGACCTGCGGTGGCCCCTCCGGCAGTTGCTGCCCGCCGCCGGCGGGTCCGCCGGCCGGCCCTCCCACCGGATCGATCGGCGGCTCCGCGCCACCGCCGGCCGGAGCACCGGTCGGCTCCGGGGGCGGCGCCTCGGTCTCGGATCCGCCGCCGGCCGGGGCTTCGGACTGCGGAGCACCCGACTCCGGTGTGAGGAGTGTCGAACCCGGAGTCGGATTGCCCGAGGCGTCCCTGCCGGTCTCGTCTGTCTCACCCGGACCCGTGCACGAGTAGACCAGCACCGTCACGAACAGCACCACGGCACCGAGTACGACGGCGCGCCGCCGCCAGTACACGGCGGGCGGTAGGGGGCCAACCGTCAGACGCATAATGTGCTCACCGTATCGGGTGGCCGCGCCACCGATCCCCGCGACGCGCCGACGAATCGCGGGCTTCGGCGGGGCGACGGACCGGCGTGGGCGGCCCACCCACCGTCACAGATAGACCTTGCGCTGGTAGACGGCGTGTGCCCCGGCCACCCGGTCGAGAAAGAGCTTCCCGGCGCAGTGGTCGATCTCATGTTGCAGCGCCCGCGCCTCGAAGGCGTCGGTGACCAGCCGCACCTCGGCGCCCGTTCCGGGCAGCACCCCGCGCACCACGATCCGGCTGGCCCGCTTGACGTCCCCGGTGAGGTCCGGCACCGACATGCACCCCTCCCGGCCCAGCCGCCACCGGCTCGCCTCGACGACCTCCGCGTTGCAGAGCACGAAGGTGCCGTGCGAGGTGACGGTCTTGGGGTGTCGCGACACGTCGACGGCGAAGACCCGGGCCGGGACGCCGATCTGCGGCGCGGCCAGCCCGACGCAGCCGGGTGAGACCCGCATGGTGGCGACCAGATCGGCGGCGAGGCGTACGACGTCGGCGGCGAGTGGGTCGACGGTCTCGCTGGCCCGGCTCAGCACCGCGGCCGGCGCGTTGACCACCGGTCGTACCCGGCCGGGCTCACCGAGCACCTCCAGCGTCCAGTCACCCAGACCGGAGCCCTGCACCGCCACCTCGGACTTGTCCACCATCAGAGCAGATCCGACTCGGCTCGACGCAGGCTGACCTCGACGTCGAGGTCGGCGGCCACCGCACCGAGTCGCTCGGCGACCCGGTCGGCCACACCCGGCGGCAGCTCCACCTCGGCCAGCAGCACGTAGAGCGACCCCGTGAGCCGGGTGGTCAGGTCGGTGACGTTGCCACCGGCCTCGGCCAGGACCCGGGTCAGGGCGGCCACGATGCCGAGCCGGTCGGCGCCGTGCACGGACATCAGGTACGGCTCGCCGACCGACGTCCGGGCCGCCTCCGGTCCGACCGGGCGTACGGTCGCCACCAGTTGCCCGTCGCCGACGACCGGCGCGAGCGCCGCCTCCGCCTCGTCCGGGGTCGGTCCGGCGCAGACCAGGGTCATCGCGAAGTGGCCGCGGAGCCGGGTCATGGTCGAGTCTGTGAGGTTGGCGCCGACCCGGGCGAGCGCCTCCGCGACGTCGGCCACGATGCCGGGACGGTCCGGGCCGATCACGGTGATCGCCAGCTCGTTCATCAGGGCAGTCTGCCCGATCCGGCGCGGCTCGCTCAGCCCGGCCCGGCCGCCGCCCACGCTGCGAGACACCGGACACGCGGGCGGGGCCGGATTCCGGGCCGGCACCGGACCGCGGCGCGGGTGCGGGCCCGGTCCGGTCCCGCGGGGTGTCGACATGGCAGGATCGACGACGCCATGCCAGAAGCCGAACTCGCCGCCCTGGCCATCAGGTGGTACGACCAGAACGCCCGCGACCTGCCGTGGCGGAAGCCGGGCGTCGGGGCCTGGCCGATCCTGGTCAGCGAGATCATGCTGCAGCAGACCCCGGTGGCCCGGGTGTTGCCGGCCTGGCACGCCTGGCTCGCCCGCTGGCCCGAGCCGGCGGCGTTGGCCGCCGACACCCCGGCCGAGGCGATCCGGATGTGGGGCCGGCTCGGTTATCCACGGCGGGCGTTGCGGCTGCACGAGTGCGCGGTGGCGCTCGTGGAGCGGCACGGCGGCCAGGTACCCACCGACCTGGAGCAGTTGCTGGCGCTACCCGGCGTGGGCAGCTACACCGCGCGGGCGGTGGCGGCGTTCGCCTACGGGCAACGCCACCCGGTGGTGGACACGAACGTCCGCCGGCTGGTGGCGCGGGCGGTCGGGGGTCAACCCGACGCGGGCCCGGCGACCCGGCCGGCCGACCTGGTGGCGACCGAGGCGTTGCTACCGGCGGAGCCCGCCGTCGCGGCCCGGGCCAGCGCCGCCTTCATGGAACTCGGCGCGCTCGTCTGCACCGCCCGGTCGCCGCGGTGCGGCGACTGCCCGCTGGCCGGCCGCTGTGCCTGGCGCGCCTCCGGCCGGCCCGCGCCGACCGGACCGACCCGACGGCCGCAGCGGTACGCCGGCACGGACCGCCAGGTCCGGGGGCGGCTGCTGGCGGTGCTGCGGGAGTCCACCGGGCCGGTACCCCGGGAGCGGCTGGACCTGGTCTGGGCGGACGACGTCCAGCGGGCCCGGGCACTGGCCGGCCTGGTGGAGGACGGCCTGGTGCAGATGGTCGGCGCCGACGTCTACGCGCTGGCCGGCGACCGTGGCGGCGAGGCCGTGCGGCTGTAGCGCGTGACGCCCCGCTCCTTTGGCGCCGTGGCTGCGCGCCGCCGGCGGCGGTGCGGACGTCGCCGGCCGGGCTCCCCCTCGCCGGTGTACGGCCCTGGCGTCGAGGTCCCGGCACCGTACCTCGGGCGAAGACGCGGTGGGGCCGGGCGGCGTACGCCGCCCGGCCCCACCGGTCGTACCGCTGTTACTCGTCCGCGCCCGCGGCGGCGGTGTCGCCGAGGCTGGCGGGCACCGCGTCCGGCACCGCGACCGGCTTGTCCGCACCGCGGAACACCAGGCGGGACTTGTCGATGTTGTCCGGGTCGCCCTCGCAGTCCACGACCACGATCTGGCCCGGGGTCAGCTCGTTGAACAGGATCCGCTCCGACAGGCTGTCCTCGATGTCGCGCTGGATGGTCCGGCGCAGCGGCCGGGCGCCCAGCACGGGATCGAAGCCCTTCTTCGCCAGGTACTTCTTGGCGTTGTCGGTCAGCTCTAGGCCCATGTCCTTGTTCTTGAGCTGGGTCTCGATCCGCTGGATCATGATGTCCACGATCGACAGGATCTCGGCCTGGCTGAGCTGGTGGAACACGATCGTGTCGTCGATCCGGTTGAGGAACTCCGGCCGGAAGTGCTGCTTCAGCTCGTCGTTGACCTTCTGCTTCATCCGGTCGTAGTTGGACTCCTGGTCCTCCGACGCCTGGAAGCCCATGGACACCGCCTTGGCCACGTCCCTGGTTCCCAGGTTGGTGGTCAGGATGATGACCGTGTTCTTGAAGTCGACGATCCGACCCTGGCCGTCCGTGAGCCGCCCGTCCTCCAGGATCTGGAGCAGGGTGTTGAACACGTCCGGGTGGGCCTTCTCGATCTCGTCGAAGAGGACCACCGAGAACGGCCGACGCCGCACCTTCTCGGTCAGCTGGCCGCCCTCGTCGTAGCCGACGTAGCCGGGAGGCGCCCCGACGAGCCGCGACACGGTGTACCGGTCGTGGAACTCGGACATGTCGAGCTGGATCAGCGCGTCCTCGCTGCCGAACAGGAACTCCGCGAGCGCCTTGGAGAGCTCGGTCTTACCGACACCGGAGGGGCCGGCGAAGATGAACGAGCCCGACGGCCGCTTCGGGTCCTTCAGGCCGGCGCGGGTACGCCGGATCGCCTTCGAGACCGCCTTGACCGCGTCCTCCTGGCCGACGACCCGCTTGTGCAGCTCCTCCTCCATCCGGAGCAGCCGGGAGGTCTCCTCCTCGGTCAGCTTGTAGACCGGAATGCCGGTCCAGTTGGCGAGGACCTCGGCGATCTGCTCGTCGTCGACCTCGCTGACGACGTCCAGGTCGCCGGCCTTCCACTCCTTCTCCCGCTGCGCCTTCTGGCTCAGCAGCTGCTTCTCCTTGTCCCGCAGCTGGGCGGCCCGCTCGAAGTCCTGCGCGTCGATCGCGGACTCCTTCTCCCGGCGCACCTGGGCGATCCGCTCGTCGAAGTCGCGCAGGTCCGGCGGTGCGGTCATCCGGCGGATCCGCATCCGGGCACCGGCCTCGTCGATCAGGTCGATCGCCTTGTCCGGCAGGAACCGGTCGGAGATGTAGCGGTCGGCCAGCGTCGCGGCCGCGACCAGCGCGCCGTCGGTGATCGACACCCGGTGGTGTGCCTCGTAGCGGTCCCGCAGGCCCTTCAGGATCTCGATGGTGTGCGCCAGCGACGGCTCACCGACCTGGATCGGCTGGAACCGCCGCTCCAGGGCGGCGTCCTTCTCGACGTACTTGCGGTACTCCTCGAGCGTGGTCGCACCGATGGTCTGCAGTTCACCGCGGGCCAGCATCGGCTTGAGGATGCTCGCCGCGTCGATCGCGCCCTCGGCGGCCCCCGCGCCGACCAGGGTGTGGATCTCGTCGATGAACAGGATGATGTCGCCCCGGGTCCGGATCTCCTTGAGCACCTTCTTCAGGCGCTCCTCGAAGTCACCGCGGTACCGGGAACCGGCGACCAGGGCACCCAGGTCGAGCGTGTAGAGCTGCTTGTCCTTGAGCGTCTCCGGGACCTCACCCTTGATGATCTTCTGGGAGAGACCCTCGACGACGGCGGTCTTGCCGACGCCGGGCTCACCGATCAGCACCGGGTTGTTCTTCGTCCGGCGGGAGAGCACCTGCATCACCCGCTCGATTTCCTTCTCCCGCCCGATGACCGGGTCGAGCTTGCCCTCCCGGGCGGCCTGGGTCAGGTTCCGACCGAACTGGTCGAGCACCAGGCTGGTCGACGGGGCGGACTCACCCGACGCGGTGCCGGCGGCCGCCGGCTCCTTGCCCTGGTAGCCCGAGAGCAGCTGGATCACCTGCTGGCGGACCCGGTTGAGGTCCGCGCCGAGCTTCACCAGAACCTGGGCGGCGACGCCCTCGCCCTCCCGGATCAGGCCGAGCAGGATGTGCTCCGTACCGATGTAGTTGTGGCCCAGCTGGAGCGCCTCCCGCAGGGACAGCTCCAGCACCTTCTTGGCCCGCGGGGTGAACGGGATGTGCCCGCTCGGCGCCTGCTGACCCTGGCCGATGATCTCCTCCACCTGCTGGCGGACGCCCTCCAGGGAGATACCGAGGCTCTCCAGGGCCTTGGCCGCCACGCCCTCACCCTCGTGGATGAGACCCAGCAGGATGTGCTCCGTACCGATGTAGTTGTGGTTGAGCATCCGGGCTTCTTCCTGAGCCAGGACGACAACCCGCCGCGCTCGGTCGGTGAACCGCTCGAACATGCCCTCGTGCTCCTCACGTGCCGTGCGCACTCGATCTTGATCGTCAAGCATCGTGGCGGGGCCACCACTCGGACGTCCGGGCGGACGACCGTGCTCCCTTACTCTATCGCCGCGAGCCGACTCTCCCGAGGTCGTGTGTTGCTGCAATGAGCCACATACGCGACGTTTTGTCCAACCGCCCACGCTCAGCGGTGCTTCCCTGACCACCGTCTGTACGCGCAGAGCGAAATTCCCACCTTCCGACAGGACGACGCGACCCCACGTCGTCCACAGGCTGTGGACAACCCTGTCCACTGGTTGTGGACAACGCCTGGGCCGCCGAGATGTTCCCGGTCGGCGCCAACCGGCGGGCGCCGACCTCGGTGGCCGCGACCTTGGGTGGCCACCGCGGCCCGGGTGACGGGCCGCGCACCGGGGCCACCGCCGGGACGGGTCCCCCGTCGCAACACGCCCACGGAGCACAAATTCGGGCAGTTAGGATTATTTGCTCAGGTCACCTGGATGGTGTGATTTAGCAAGTAAGGTTGCCAAAACGACAATGCGGAGTAGATGGGCGACACCCATCCACTCCGCACCCGTCGGGTGGTGGCTGCGACTAACGACCGGCCTTGGCGTGGTACTCGTCCACGATCTCCTGAGGGATTCGCCCACGGTCGGAGATGTCCTTGCCTTCCTTCTTGGCCCAGGCCCGGATCGCCCTGTTCTGCTCGCGGTCGGCGGTGGCGCTACCACGGCCCCGGGCCGCCCGACCGCCGACGACCACCCCACCCCGGCCGACCCTGGTTCCGGCAGCGACGTATGGGGCGAATAGTTCCCGCAATTTGGTGGCGTTCTTAGTCGACAGGTCGATCTCGTACTGCACGCCGTCGAGCGAGAACTTGACGGTCTCGTCCGCGTCTCCGCCGTCCAGGTCATCGACCAGCTTGTGAATGATCTGCTTGGCCACGCGTCGCTATCCTTTCGAGCAAGGGTCTCTGCAAACAAGAGCACAATAGCTCGCGAGATGCTTGCTCCGTCAATAGGACGGCTAAAGTACGGGACAGGCCACGCACACTTCGCCGCCTCACCGTACCCCAACTCGCCGACGAGCCGCGACCGAAGTCGCCCACCGCGCGCCGGGACCGACTACTACTCGGGCCGGACCATCGGGAAGAGGATGGTTTCCCGAATTCCCAGGCCGGTGAGGGCCATGAGCAGCCGATCGATTCCCATTCCCATGCCCCCGGTCGGGGGCATTCCGTACTCCAACGCGCGCAGGAAGTCCTCGTCGAGCCGCATCGCCTCGTCGTCGCCCCTGGCCCCACGCTGCGCCTGGGCCACCAGCCGTTGCCGCTGCACCACGGGATCGACCAGCTCCGAGTAGCCCGTGGCCAGCTCGAATCCCAGCACGTAGAGGTCCCATTTCTCGGTCAGTCCCGGCTCGGACCGGTGTTGGCGAACCAGCGGGCTGGTCTCCTCCGGGTAGTCCCGGACGAACGTGGGCTGGCGCAGGCCCGGCACCACGAGCTCCTCGAAGAGCTCCTCGGCGAGCTTGCCCGGCCCCCACTTCGGGTCGACGGCCAACCCCACCTTCTCCGCGTAGCGCAGCAGGTCAGCCATTGGCGTCCGTACGGTCACCTCCTCGCCCAGGGCCTCGGAGAGCGACCCGTAGAGGGTCACCGACCGCCACTGCCCGCCCAGGTCGAACTCGGTGCCGTCGGCGTGCGTCACCACGTGCGACCCGGCCACCGCCAACGCGGCCTGCTGGACCAGGTGGCGGGTCAGTTCGGCCATGGTGTCGTAGTCACCGTACGCCTCGTACGCCTCCAACATGGCGAACTCCGGCGAGTGCGAAGAGTCGACACCCTCATTACGGAAGTTGCGGTTGATCTCGAAGACCCGATCGATGCCGCCGACCACCGCCCGCTTCAGATAAAGCTCCGGGGCGATTCGCAGATACAGATCGGTGTCCAGTGCATTGCTGTGCGTCACGAATGGCCGCGCGGTCGCCCCTCCGGGAAGCGTCTGCAGCATCGGAGTTTCGACCTCGATGAAACTTCGGGCGTGCAGCGAATCGCGCAGACTGCGCAGGGTCGCCGCCCTCGTCCGTACCATCTGGCGCGCCTGCGGCCGGACGATCAGATCCACGTAACGCTGCCGAACCCGCGCCTCCTCGCTCAACGGCTTGTGCGCCACCGGCAGCGGCCGGAGCGCCTTCGCGGTCAGCGACCAGGAATCAGCGAGCACGGAAAGCTCACCCCGCCGGCTGGTAATGACCTCCCCGGTCACGCCGACGTGGTCGCCGATGTCCACCAGCCGCTTCCACGCCTCGAGCCGTTCCGGGCCGACCCGGTCCAGCGAGAGCATCGCCTGCAATTCGGTCCCGTCGCCGTCGCGAAGGGTGGCAAAGCAGAGCTTCCCGGTATTCCGGATGAAGATCACACGCCCCGTGACGGCGGCGGTGTCGCCGGTGGCGGTGTCGGTCGGAAGATCCGCGTAGCGGGCCCGGATCTCGGCCAGGGTGGCCGTACGCGGATAACCCAGGGCATACGGTTCGACGCCGTCGGCGAGCATGCGCTCCCGCTTCTCCCGGCGGACCCGCATCTGCTCGGGAAGGTCGTCGGCAGGGTCGATGGGGTGGGAGGTCTGCTGGGTCACGGATGCTTCCTCGGAAGGTGTCGGCGTCAGTTCGGCCCCGAGCGTACTCAAGGGCCGGAACGGCAGGCAGCGGGATTAACCGGTGGCGTACCGGGTCACCGCCGACCCGCACCGTCCGCACCGGGACGGGGCGGATCGGGCGGGATCGGCTCAGCGGTTGCGCTCGTAGACCATCCGGAGCCCGATCAGCGTGATCATCGGCTCGTGGTGGGTGATGGTCCGGCACTCGCCGATCACCAGGGGGGCCAGTCCACCCGTGGCGATCACCGCCCGCACCCCGCCCAGTTCGTCGATCATCCGCTCGACGATCCGGTCCACCTGGCCGCCGAAGCCGAAGTACATGCCGGCCTGGAGGCACTCGACGGTGTTCTTGCCGATCACCGAGCGGGGCACCGTCGGCTCGACCTTCCGCAGCTGGGCGGCTCGGGCGGCGAGCGCGTCGAACGAGATCTCGATCCCCGGCGCGAACGCCCCGCCGAGGAACTCGCCACGCCCGCTGATCACGTCGAAGTTGGTGGTGGTGCCGAAGTCGACGACGATCGACGGACCGCCGTAGAGGGTGTACGCGGCCAGGGTGTTCACCACCCGGTCCGCACCGACCTCCTTCGGGTTGTCGATCGCCAACTGCACCCCGGTCTTCACTCCCGGCTCCACGATCACGTTCGGGATGTCGGCGTAGTACCGGGCCAGCATCGTCCGCAGCGAGCGCAGCGCGGCCGGCACGGTCGAGCAGGCGGCGATCCCGGTGATCTCGACCGTGTCCCCGGCGAGCAGGCCCCGGAACTTGAGTCCCAACTCGTCTGCGGTCGACCGGGCGTCGGTCTTGATCCGCCAGGAGTGGACCAGCTTCTCGCCCTCGAAGGTCGCCAGGACCGTGTTGGTGTTACCAATGTCGATACAGAGCAGCATGCGTCAGCCCCGAAGCCCTGAGGTCATGCCGGCCGGCCACGCCGCCCGGCCGAAGATCTGTCCCACCCGGTCGACACCGTCGGTCAGCGCGGCCGGAGATCCATCGCGATGTCCAAGATAGGCGAGGAGTGGGTCAGCGCCCCAACCGAGAGGTAGTCCACGCCGGTGGCCGCGTACTCGGCCGCGGTGGCCAGGGTCAGCCCGCCGGTCGCCTCCAGCTCGGCCCGGCCGCCGACGGCCGCGACCACCTCGGCCAGCAGCGCCGGTGTCATGTTGTCGCAGAGCAGGAAGTCGGCCCCGGCATCCACCGCCTCCAGCGCCTCGGCGACCGTTGTCACCTCGACCTGGATCGGGACCTCCGGAAACGCCGCCCGCACCCGCCGGTACGCCGCACCGACACCCCCGGCCGCCCGCTTGTGGTTGTCCTTGATCATGGCGACGTCGTAGAGGCCCATCCGCTTGTTGTCGCCGCCGCCGGCCCGGACCGCGTACTTCTCCAGGGCCCGCAGTCCCGGGGTGGTCTTCCGGGTGTCCAGCACGGTCGCCTTGCTGCCGGCCAGCACCTCGACCCAGGCCCGGGTGTGGGTCGCCACCCCGGACATCCGACAGAGCAGGTTCAGCGCGGTCCGCTCGGCGGTCAGCAGGGCCCGGGTCGGCCCGGTCACCGTCGCCAGTACGTCACCCCGACGTACCCGGTCGCCGTCGGCCACCGCCGTCGAGACCCGGACCGCGCCCGAGCCGGCGACGTCGAAGACGGCCGAGGCCACGGCGAGGCCGGCGACCACGCCGTCGGCCCGGGCCACCAGGTCGGCGGTGTCGACCTGGTCGGCCGGGATCGTCGCGACGCTGGTCACGTCGCGCCGGTCCGGGCCCAGATCCTCGTCCAGCGCGTTCCGGACGATCCGTTCCACCTCCGCCGGGTCCAACCCGGCGTCCCGCAGCGACCGCTGCGTCGCGTCCGTCAACATCATTTCAGCGCCTCCCAGCGCTGCTGGAGCCCGCCAGCCGAATCGATCGACCCGACCAGGTGCCCGAGCCACTCGTCCCGCGTTCCCGGATGATCCTCCCGCCAGTGGCACCCCCGCGTCTCCTCCCGGGCGTACGCCGCCTTGACCAGGGCGGCGGCGACGGTCACCAGGTTCGTCGCCTCCCAGCTGGCCGTCTGCGGCGTGCCCCGGGTCGCCCCGAGGGCCACCAGCTCGTCGGCGGTGGCCCGCAGCGTCTCCGCCGACCGGAGCACCCCGGCCCCCAGGGTCATCGCCCGGGCCAGCGCGGGCCGGATCCCCGGATCGACCACCCAGCCCGCCGACCCCAGCCAGGCACCGGTGGGCGCCGGCTGGGCCTGCTCCGGCAGCCTGCGGCTGATGTCCTCGGCGATCCGGCGGGCGAAGACCAGCCCCTCCAGCAGCGAGTTGCTGGCCAGCCGATTGGCGCCGTGCACCCCGGTGCAGGCCACCTCGCCACAGGCGTACAGGCCGGGAATGCTGGTCCGTCCGTGCAGGTCGGTCCTGACCCCGCCGGAGGCGTAGTGGGCGGCCGGCGCGACCGGGATCGGGTCGACCGCCGGGTCGATCCCGGCCGCCCGGCAGGAGGCGACGATGGTGGGAAACCGCCGCTGCAGAAACTCCTCGCCGAGGTGCCGGGCGTCCAGATACACGTGGTCGGCTCCCGTGGCCAGCATCACCCGGTGGATGCCCTTCGCCACGACGTCCCGCGGTGCCAGCTCGGCGAGCTCGTGCTGGCCGACCATGAACCGCTTGCCGTCGGCGTCGACCAGGTACGCCCCCTCGCCGCGCAGCGCCTCCGACACCAGCGGCTGCTGGGCGGCGGTGGCCGGATCGTCCGCCCCGGCCGGCCGGATCAGCGCGGTCGGGTGGAACTGCACGAACTCCAGGTCGGTCACGGCCGCGCCGGCCCGCAGGGCGAGCGCCACCCCGTCGCCGGTCGAGACGGGCGGGTTCGTGGTGGTGGCGAAAACCTGTCCCATCCCGCCGGTGGCCAGCACCACCGCCCGGGCCAGGATCGCCCCGACCCCGTCCTCGGTCCCCTCGCCGAGCACGTGCAGGGTCACCCCACAGGCCCGGCCGAGCCCGTCCGGCCCGTCACCGGACGCCCGGAGCAGGTCCAGGACGAGCGCGTGCTCGACGAGCCGGATCCAGGGATCCCGCGCCACCGCCTCGTGCAGGGCCCGCTGGACCTCGGCACCGGTGGCGTCGCCACCGGCGTGGACGATCCGGTTGGCGTGGTGACCGCCCTCGCGGGTCAGCATCAGCGAACCGTCCGGGTTGCGGTCGAACTCGGCGCCGACCCGGATCAACTCGCGCAGCCGCGCCGGCCCCTCCTCGACCAGGACCCGGACCGCCGCCGGGTCGCAGAGCCCGACCCCGGCCACCTCGGTGTCGGCGGCGTGCGCGGCGGGGGTGTCCAGCGGGTCGAGCACGGCGGCGATGCCGCCCTGGGCCCACCGGGTGGAACCGTCGTCGATGTTGACCTTGGTCACGACGGTGACGTGCAGACCCGCCGCGCGCAGGTACAGCGCGGCGGTGAGACCGGCGATGCCCGACCCGACGACCACCACGTCGGTGGTCTCCACCCAGCCCGGCGCCGGCGCGGCCAGCAACCGGGGCAACACCGGCAGGTCGAGGGTCGGAAGACGCATTCTCCCAGTCAACCCGAAACGGATTCGTCCGGTGGGCTGGGGGTGGAGAAAGTGGTCTGCGACGCTTCCCGGTCCGTGACCGGCCCGGCGGCCGTCAGCCGGTCCGTATCGGCAGCCCGTCGGGGCCGGCGCCCTTGAGCGACCGGGTCAGCCGACGGTCGGACGACCAGAGGTAGCAGCGCACCCCCCGGTCCCCGGCCTTCCAGTCGTCCGGTCGGGCGGGCAGCGCCACGACCGCGGTACGGAACCGGACACTGCTGTGCGGCACCTCGACGTACCGGGCGACGACCCCGTAACAGCCGTCGAAGAAGGCCTGCCAGTCCCGTTCCTCGTCCGGGTACCCGAGATCCTCCGGTGCCTGCCACACCCCGGCGAACTCGCTGTTGTGCGGCTTGTCGCAGTCGACGGCGGGCATCCGGTCGACCTGACGGTTCCGGTCCACCGTCGCCGCGTAGCAGGTGAGGTGCAGCGGACCGGGGCTGCGCAGCGCGCCTTCGAGACTGCCGGTCCGGCTGGTGGGCAGGCCGTTCTCCTCGACCTCGATCACCTCCACCAGGTCGCAGCGGAACCACCGGGCGCCGGCGAGCCAGGCCCGCTCCGACGGGATCGCCACCCCGAGCCAGAGCCGGGCCACCCGCCAGTCCGCGCCGAGAAAGCTCCGGGCCTGCCGATCGCACTCCGCGTACGCCGCGCGCCGCGGCGCCGAGCCCGCGGCCGGCGGTGTCGTGGCGTCGAGCGACCCGGTGAAGGTCCCGACGTGGATGGTCTCGACCTGGTGGCTGGCGGAGCAGTCGACGGGGAAGTACGACGACAGGTAGACCGTCTCGGCGAAACTGCCCGGGTGGCACGTCCGGGCCTCCGGGGTGAACAACGTCGGCTCGCCCATCGCGGCCCAGTCGTCGACGAGGTTGCCGTCGGCGCCGCCCGGCGCCCCACAGCCGCTCACGCCCAGGCCGACCGCCCCGGCCACCGCCAGAACCGCGATCCACCGCCGCATGCGTCCTCCCCACGGGCGACTGTCCGGTGCCACCATACGGTAGCCGGAACGGCCACCCATAAGGAAAGATCAATGCGCGGCGAGCGCGTCCCCCCGGATCGGGTCGCCGACGATCCCCGGCGCCGCCGCGGCGGGGTCGCCGCCCAGCTCGATGATCCGGTTCTGGGCGTCGACGTGGACGATCCGCGGCCGGTACGTCCGGGCGGTGGCGTCGTCCATCTGGGCGTACGAGATCAGGATGACCAGGTCGCCGGGGTGGACCAGGTGGGCGGCGGCGCCGTTGATGCCGATCACCCCGCTGCCCCGCTCACCCGGGATCACGTAGGTCTCCAGCCGGGCCCCGTTGGTCACGTCGACGATCGCGACCTGCTCGCCGGGGAGGAGGTCGGCGGCGTCGAGAAGGTCGGCGTCGACGGTGACCGACCCGACGTAGTGCAGGTTGGCCTGGGTCACCGTGGCCCGGTGGATCTTCGACTTGAGCATGGTGCGGACGAACATCGGCTTATCCCTCCGGGGTGACCGGCGCCAGTTCCACCGGCGTGTTGTCGATGAGTCGGGTGGTGCCGACCCAGGCGGCGACCAGCATCCGGGCGGGCCCGGTCGCCGGGGGCGGCCCGAGCTCGGGATCGGTCAACACCAGGTAGTCCAGCCGTGCGGCGCAGCCACCGGGCGTGCCGGCGCCGACGGAGGCCGCGTCGAAGGCCCGGCGGGCGGCGGCGAGCGCGCCGTCGGCACCCCGACCGGCCGCGGCGGCCTCCGCCCCGGCCCGCAGCGCGGCCGAGAGGCTCAGCGCGGCCCTCCGCTCGACGGCGGAGAGGTACCGGTTGCGACTGGAGAGCGCGAGCCCGTCCGGCTCGCGCACCGTCGGCACCCCGACGATCTCCACGTCCAGCTCCAGGTCGCGGACCATCCGCCGGACCAGCGTGAGCTGCTGGTAGTCCTTCTCGCCGAAGAACGCGACGTCCGGGCGGATCAGGTTCAGCAGCTTCAGCACCACGGTCAGGACCCCGGTGAAGAACCCCGGTCGGCTCGCCCCCTCCAGCTTCTCGCCGAGGCTTCCCGGATCGACCCGGACCATCGGTTCACCGTCCGGGTACATCTCCTCGCGGGACGGCGCGAAGACGTACCGGACCCCGGCGGCCGCGCAGACCTCCAGGTCGGCCTCGAAGGTCCGGGGATAGCGGTCGAAGTCCTCGTTCGGCCCGAACTGCAGCGGGTTGACGAAGATCGTCGCGATGACGTCGTCCGCCCGCTCGCGGGCCGCGCGCAGCAGCGCCTCGTGTCCGGCGTGCAGGGCGCCCATGGTCATCACCACCGCCAGCGTCCCCCGCCGGGACGCCAGCGCGGAGGCGAGTTCCGCCCTGGTCCGCAGTACCTCGGTCACGCCGCACCTCCCCGCGTCGCGGTCCGCCCGGACACACCCGCCCGGTCGCGGACGATGTCCCGGTCCCGGTCCGCCAGCACGCCGAGCAGCGGCTCGGCGTCGACCGGCCGGAGCCGGCCGGCGGCGATCGCCCGGTCGGCGGTCCGCCGGGCCAACGCGAGATAGCTGGGCACCGAGTCGGGCGCGGTCACGGCGAGCCGGTCCAGGTGTCGGGCGATCGTCCCGGCGTCACCCCGGGAGACCGGCCCGGTCAGCGCCGCGTCACCCAGCCGCAACGCGTTTCCCAGCGCGGCCTCCAGCAGCGGCCGCAGCACCTTCGCCGGGTCGCCGACCCCGGCGTCCCGCAGCCGGTCGGCCGCCTCGTTGACCAGGGTGACCAGATGGTTGGCGCCGTGCGCGAGCGCGGCGTGGTAGAGCGGACGGTCCGGCTCGGCGATCCACTCCGGTACGCCGCCCAGGTCGGCGACGAGCCGTGCCGCGTACGCCCGCAACGACGCGGGGGCGGTCACGCCGTACGAGATCCCCGGCAGCCGGGACAGGTCGTCGGCGGTGCCGGTGAAGGTCATCGCCGGGTGCACGGCGAGCGGGAGCGCCCCGGCCGCCAGGGCGGGCGCGAGCACGTCGGTCCCGTGCGCTCCCGAGGTGTGTGCGACCACCTGGCCCGGTCGCAACGACCCCGTGTCGGCCAGTCCGGTGACCACCGCGGCGAGCGCGTCGTCCGGTACGGCGATCAGCAGCAGGTCGGTGGCGGCCCGGGCCACCTCGTCGGCGGGCCGGACCTCGACGCCGGGAAGCAGCCGGGCGATCCGTTCCCGGGCGGTGGCCGAGGTGCCGGTGACGGCGGCGACCCGGTGACCGGCCCGGGCCAGGGCGGCACCGAGCACCGGACCCACCCGTCCCGCGCCGATGATCCCGACGGTGAGGCGTGGTCCGCGCACCGGGGCGGCGTGCTGCTGTTCCGGACCGGCGCCGGGGCCGGTCGGCGGGATCGCGGTCGCGGGCTCGACGCCGCGACCGGTCGGCGAAGTCGTGGTCGCGGGCTCGGCGGCGGGCGGCAGGGCCAGCCCGCGGGACGCGGCGGCGCCCGGGCGCGGCGGTGCGCTCATGACAGTGATCCAGTCCTCGACGTGTGGTACCGGTCGCCGCAAGTATGCGTCGCGGTGCCCGATCCCGACCAAGCGGTTGTGAAAACCTTCACCGCCCCGGCGGCCTCCCTCGCCGCACCCGGCCAGGCCGCCCGGGCGCCGGCCCCGGCCGGACGGATCCGGACACACCACCCGACCGGACCGGGACGGGCCCGGACACATAGCCTGGGCCGGTGGCGATCGGTTGGGCGGCGGCGATGTCGGCCGCGCTGTACGGCCCGGACGGCTTCTTCGTCACCGGATCCGGACCGGCCGCGCACTTCCGGACCAGTGCGCACGTGGTACCGGTGCTCGGCACCGCGCTGGTGCGGCTGGTGGAACGCCTCGACGCCGCGCTCGGGCGGCCGGACCGGCTCGACGTGGTCGACGTCGGCGCCGGCCGGGGTGAACTGCTCACCACCCTGGCCCGGCTCGTCCCGTCCCACCTGGCCGACCGGCTCCGGCTCACCGCCGTCGAGCTCGCGCCCCGGCCGGAAGGGCTGCCCGCGGCCGTCGGCTGGCGGTCCGACCTTCCGGAACGCGTGGCCGGGCTGCTGTTGGGCACCGAGTGGTTGGACAACGTACCGCTGGAGGTGGTGGAGTCCGGTCCGACCGGCTGGCGCCGGGTGCTGGTCGATCCCGCCACCGGCGAGGAGGTCGTCGGCGGGCCGGTGGACGCCGCCGAGGCCGCCTGGCTCGCCCGGTGGTGGCCGGAGCCGGAGCCGACGGGGGCCGCGGCGCCGGAGGCGGACTGTCCGGTGCGGGCCGAGGTCGGCCTGCCCCGGGACGACGCCTGGGCCGCCGCCGTCGCCACCCTCGACCGGGGCCTGGCCCTCGCCGTCGACTACGGGCACCTGCGCCGGTCCCGGCCGCTCCACGGCACCCTCACCGGGTACCGGGCCGGACGGCAGGTGCCGCCGGTCCCGGACGGCAGCTGCGACCTGACCGCCCACGTCGCCATCGACTCGGTCGCGGCGGCCGGGTCGGCGGTGGCCGGGCTGCCGTACACCCTGACCCGCCAGCGCACCGCGCTCCGGGCGCTCGGCGTCCACGGCGCACGCCCACCGCTCGCCCTGGCCTCGGCGGACCCCGCCGGGTACGTGCGCGCCCTCGCCGCCGCGTCGGCGGCGGCCGAACTGACCGACCCGGCCGGGCTCGGCGGCCACTGGTGGCTGTTCCAGCCGGTCGGGATCGCCGCGGCGGCGGTCCTGCCACCGTGGCCGGAGGACGCCCCGCCGTCCGGCTGAACCCTCACCCCGCGCCGCGGCGGCCGCGCCGGAGGAGGGTCGACGGCGGGGACGCCCCGGCCGCCCGCCGCGTGGCACGATGTCCGGCATGACAGCCGACACCGGGGCGCAGCGGGAACTGACCGTCGGCACCGGCACGGGTCTCGACACCGCCGACATGGTCCTCAACATCGGGCCGCAGCACCCGTCGACCCACGGCGTGCTCCGGCTGAAACTCGTCCTCGACGGCGAGCAGGTGGTCTCCTGCGAACCGATCGTCGGCTACATGCACCGGGGCGCGGAGAAACTCTTCGAGGTACGCGACTACCGGCAGATCATCGTTTTGGCGAACCGGCACGACTGGCTCTCGGCGTTCTCCAACGAACTGGGCGTGGTGCTCGCGGTCGAACGGCTGATGGGGATCGAGGTCCCCGAACGCGCGGTCTGGCTGCGTACCGCGCTCGCCGAACTCAACCGGGTGCTGAACCACCTGATGTTCCTCGGCTCCTACCCCCTGGAGATCGGGGCCATCACGCCGATGTTCTACGCGTTCCGGGAGCGCGAGACCCTGCAGGCGGTGCTGGAGGAGGTCTCCGGCGGCCGGATCCACTACATGTTCAACCGGGTCGGCGGGCTCAAGGAGGAGGTGCCCGCCGGCTGGACCCGCCGGGCCCGGCAGGCGATCGGCGAGGTCCGGCGCCGCATGCCCGACCTGGACCACCTGATCCGGCGGAACGAGATCTTCCTGGCGCGCACGGTCGGGATCGGCGTGCTCTCCGCCGCCGAGGCCGCCGCGTACGGCGCCTCCGGGCCGGTCGCCCGGGCCTCCGGGCTCGACATCGACCTGCGCCGGGACGAGCCGTACCTGGCGTACGGGTCGCTGGAGGTGCCGGTCGTGACCCGGACCGCCGGTGACTGCCACGCCCGGTTCGAGGTCCTGCTCGACCAGGTGTACGTCTCCCTCGACCTCGCCGAGCGCTGCCTGGAGCAGGTCGACCGGATTCGCGGGCCGGTGAACGTCCGGCTGCCGAAGGTGGTCAGGGCCCCGGAGGGGCACACGTACGCGTGGACCGAGAACCCGCTCGGCATCAACGGCTACTACCTGGTGTCGCGGGGTGACAAGACACCGTGGCGGCTGAAGCTGCGCACCGCGTCGTACGCCAACGTGCAGGCGCTGAGCACGCTGCTGCCCGGCTGCCTGGTGTCGGATCTGATCGCGATCCTCGGTTCGATGTTCTTCGTGGTCGGCGACATCGACAAGTGACGCCGCCGGCGGCGGCGTCACCTCCCGGTCGCGGCCCGGGTCCGCGTGGGCCCGACCCGCCGCGAGAGCGCGACGTCACCACCGTCGCGGGCCGAACCGCCGGCGGTCAGCGGTGGTAGCCGTGGTCGGCGTTGCGCCGGGCTCCCCCGGCCCGGTGCGCCCCGTCGGCCGGCGGGTAACCGTACTCCTCGTCGTCGCGGTGCCGGCGCCCCCACCGGGCCGGCTCCGGCTCCGCGGAGCGCCGCGGCGGCCCCCACTCGGCACCGGCCGGAGCCCAGGCGTCGGCCGGGTCGACACCGCCGGGCGGCAACGCGGGTGCCGGTCCGCCGCGCCGCGCCGGGCCACGTTCGACCGGCTCCGGCGCGTCCCAGGAATCCCGCTCCCGGCCAGCCCAGGGGCCCGCCCGCCGGTCGTCCTCGTCTCCCCTCCAGCGTCCCCCGCCGCGCGGATCGACCGGGTCAGGCTCGTCGTCCGCGTCCGGCCACCGCCGTCTGGGGTCATGCTCGTCGCCGGGCCACGGCTCGCCCCGGCGCACCTCGGCCCAGCGGTCCTCGACCCGCATCTGGATGCCGGACTCGTCGGCCCGCATCGAGGCCCGCCGCTCGCCCATCCGCAGCTCCTGGCCCTGGTCGTCGTCGCGAGCCACGGACCACCGGTCACCCGAGCGCAGCTCGGACCAGTAGGAGTCGTCGGCGGGGTCACCGGTCGCCAGGTCGGGGTCGGGCTCCGACCGGTGCCGCCACGGCATCTCGCCGAGTCGGAAGTCACCGATGCGCATGCCGGCGAAGCGCCGGCCGCCCGCGCCGCCGCGCGGCTGGCCACCCCGGCGTTTCCGGGACGACCGGCCGTCCGGCTCCTCGGCGTGCTCGTCGGGCTGCTCGTCGTCGGGGTCGTCGGGAGGATCGCTCCGGCCGCCGCCGTACACCCCACCGCCGTAGGTGCCGCCACGCGGCGCGCCGTCGCCATAGTCGCCGCCACGCGGCGCGCCGTCGCCATAGTCGCCGCCGCGGGGCGCACCGTCGCCGTAGCGGCCACCGCCGTAGACCCCGCCGGGCTGCGCGGACCCGTGGGCCCCGCCGCCACCCTGCCCGCTGCCGTAGGTGCCGCCGCCGTAGACGTTGCCGGTGCGGAGGTCCTCCTCGGCGGCGCCGACGATGGTGTGCCGGGTGGTCACCTGGACGGTCTCGGTGTGCTGGACGACACCGGGGCCGAGCAGGGGCAGGCTGCCGGTCGCCCCGTGCTGGGCCGCACCGGCCGGCGGCCACTGCGCACCGCCCGGGTACACCCCGGGCCCACCGCCGGGGTACGCCCCGGGGCGACCACCGGGGCGCCCGTACACGCCGGGCGCGGCCCCGTGGTCGGCACCGGGTGGCGGATCGGCCCGCTCGAACCGCCCCCGGCCCGGGCCGGCGCGGCGGTCGTCGGGGTGGTCGTCCTCGTCGTACCTGGAACCCGGGTCCTCGTCGTACCCGGGCCTCGGGCCGTCGGGGTGCGGCCGGCCGCGGGAGGAGCCGTACTCCGTGCCGCGCCCGGATCCGTACTCCGTACCCCGGGACGGGCCGCCCCGGCGCTGTCCCGTCGCCGCGGGCGGGGCGTCCGCCCCGGCGGGCGGCTCCTCCCGGCCACGTCTGGCACCGGCCGCCGCGGGTGCGTCGCCGTGACCGGGACCGGCGCCGCCCGGCTGCCGCCCGGCCCGGACCGCCTCCAGCTGGCCGCGCAGCGCCTCGACGGCACCCTGCACCTCGTCCAGTCGCGCGCCGAGCGCCTTGTGGGTGTCGCGGCTGGCGGTGGCGATCTCGCTGCGGAGTTCACCGCGGAGGTCGTCGAGCTCCTCCAGCAGGGTCTCCTCCATCTCCAGCCGGACACTGTCGGCGTCACCACGCAGGGTGATCGACAGCCCGATCAGGACGATCGCGATGACGGCGAGGACGGCGGCGATCCGCAACAGTCCGTTGCCGTCCCCGACCAGAAGCAGCAGGGCCGCCAGCGGTGCGAGTCCGACACCCGACCAGAAGAGCACGGTCGGCAGAAACTTACGGCGTGACTCGTCGGAGGGCTCGCGGGCCGACATGGCAGTGGAGCCTACCGAGAGTTGCCGCCGGGCGGGAGGCCGACGTGGCGGCGGGCGCCCGTCACCGTCGCCGCGCCGCCTCGGCCCGGCACGCGGCGGGCCCTCGGGCCGTCCGGCACGGCCAGCCACCACGCGGCCGGACGGTGGGCTCAGGGCCGCCGCAGGTAGTCGATGAAGGCGGCCCGCAACAGCGGCGCGGTCTCCTCGTAGCCGTGCCCGGTGAGCTCCCGCCAGAGCGCGACCGCCTCGTCCACGGTCGGGCCGACGGTGTTCGGTGCGCCGTCCAGGATCGCCGCCTCGTCGGCGTTGGGCAGGTGCCGCAACACCGACCAGAAGAACCTCAGGTCGCGGCGTTCACGAGCCAGGGCGAAGGCCCGCTCCCGCAGCTCCTCCGTGGAGAGCGCGTCCAGCTCGGCGAAGCTCGGCGGGGTCCGGCGCCCGGCGCCTGACTCGGTCATACCGCCGAGCCTAACCACCGTCTCCGCCGGCCGTACCGCTCAGCGCTCGGGGACGCCCCAACGGGGACCACCGAAACGGTCGTGGCTGTCGCGCCGGTGTCTCGGCGGCGAGCTGCCCCACGGCTCCGGCACCGGGTCGCCGCGGGTGCCGCCCCACCCGGAGCCGCTCACCCCCACCGACTCGGGCTGCCACTCCGACTCGGCCTCGCCCCCGGGCGGGCCGGGACGCCCGTACGTCTCGACGAGCCGGGTCACCACCAACCCGACCGCCACCACGACGGCGGCCACAGCGGCCGGGGCGATGTCGAGGTCCCGCTCGTCGGCGTACGAGACGAAGAGCGTGAGGGCGACGGCGGAGAGGAGCACGCCGGCGATCCCACCCCGGCGGCCGAAGGCGCTGACGCCGCCGAGCAGCGCGGCGCCGATCGCCAGCCCGGTCCACTCGAACCCGGTCGTCGGCGTGACCCGTCCGCTGCCGCCGGCGGCGAGCAGCACCCCGGCCAACACCGCGAGGATCATCGACAGCACCGTGCCGAGTACGACGATCATCCCGGCGGCCCCGCCGCGCCGTAGCGCCGGATCGGCGACCGGCCGGAACCGGCCGACCAGCCGTCGTACGGTCTTGACGCTACCGAGGAGACCGGCGATGACGGAGAGCGCCGCGAATCCGCCGAACAGGTAGAGGGCGTGCCGCCGCGGGTCGTACTCGCCCTGGACGTCGACCGGGCCGGTCCGCTGCTGGATGAAGACCACCACCGCCAGCGCGGCGGCGAGACTGGCCGCCCACCCGGGTACGTGGAAGCCCGCCACCAGCAGGGCGACCACCAGACCCCCGACCAGTGCGATCAGCACCGCCGGGACCAGGACCGCGACCACGCCGTGATCGGAGTTCTCGGCGAAGTGCAGCGCGGCGGCGACCGCGACCGGGCCGAGGGCGAGGTTGGGGGCGCTGATCCGGAGGGTCAGGGCGGCGGCGAAGGTGAGCAGGCCGAGCGCGGTGCCGAAGACCAGCAGGCCGGACAGTCGGTCACCCCGCAGCAACTCCGGGTGGTCACGGTTGCAGACGTAGAGGAGCGCTCCCACCACGACCAGCAGGACCATCTCCCACAGCACGTGGACGGCCATCCGGTCCCGACCGGGTTCGCCGTGCTCCGGGTCGTCGAAGACGTTCTCCAGGCCGGCGGGCGAGACACCCCGGCGCCGCGCCGGCTCGGCCGGCTCCGGGTCGGCCGGTACGCCGGACTCGTCGTCGGCGAACCGGCCCCGGTCGCGGGTGAAGCCGGTACGTGCCTCGTCCTCGTCCCGGTAGCCGGCGTCGCCGCCGTACCAGGACTCCTCCCGGGCTCCGACCGCGTCCCCGCCACCGACGTCCCACCGACCGTCCCACCGCCGATAGGTCGAATCGTCGTAAGCCATGTCGCCCGCGCCTCCTGGTCCCATCCGCCCCGTGTGGGCCCGGACCCGGGACGGCTGGGCGGTGCGGAGCGGTCGCACGTCGGGCCGACCCGGCGAACCGGTCCCCATCGCGTCGAACCGATGGATGGCCCGGTCGGCACCGTACTCGGCTCGGTCGCTCGACGTAACCCCCCGCTTGCCGGGAAACGCCGGCCGACAGGGTCGTCCCCCCGGCCCGAGGTGCGGGGCGGCGCGCTGTCAGCGCTGCTCACGCCGTTCCCGGTCCACCTCCTCGGCGTCCCGGTCGGGACGCTTCGGAACCCGGCAGGATCGTTCGAGCCAGAGCGCCGCCCCGACCAGGGCCAGCGACGCCGCGAGACCGGCGCTGGCGGCCGGGATGTCGTTCGAGGCGGCCCGGGTCCGTTCGACGAGCAGCCAGGCGTCGAGTCCGGCGTAGAACCCGGCGAAGATCGACCCGGCCAGCGCCGAGGCCTTCGCCAGCACGACGAACCGGGCCACGGCGAGCGGGTCGACGGGGTCACGACCCGGCTTGCGGGCGATCCGTGCCCGGGTGTTGACCGCGGCGTACGCCTCCAGCGCGGCGAGCCCGAGCAGGGTCGCGGTCGGCAGCCAGGGCAGCGGCGGGATCCTGCTGTAGAAGCTGGAGATCAACAGCCACGCCAGTGCCGCGGCGGCCAGGCCGGCCACCACAAGGGTGGCGGGGCGGGTGGGACCCATCCGGTTCCGGTCGGGCGCCGGCCCGGGCGGCGTGGCTCGCCGGTCGGTCACCGCCCACCTCCACGCTGCTGCGACCGGCTGCTCGTGCCGGCTTCGTCCCCGGTGTCTCGCTCGCCCTCCGACTCTAGCCGCAGATCCGGTCGGGGACGCAGGTCCAGGGCGTCGCCGGCGAGTGGCTCGGCGGAGAGCAGGTCGGTGAGCCAGCCGTGACCGGGCAGCCGCCCGTACGGCTGGATGTCGATCCACGGCCGGAGCACGAACGCCCGCTGGTGCGCCCGGGGGTGTGGCAGGACCAGCTCGGGATCGTCGCTGTACACCGGCTCGCCCTCGTCGGTCCAGACCGCGATGACGTCGACGTCCAGGGTCCGCGGACCGAACCGCCGCCGCGGGTCGCGGACCCGACCGGCGGCCTCCTCCGCGGCCCGGGCCCGGGCCAGCCAGTCGTACGGCCCCAGGTCGGGTGCGCCGACCAGCAGCGCCGCGTTGAGGTACGCCGGCTGGTCCGGATCCCCCCACGGTGGGGTCTCGTACACCCCGGACGCCGTCAGGAGTACGTCGCGCAGCTGGTCGACGGCGGTGCGCAGGTGGCCGAGCCGGTCCCCGAGGTTGCTGCCGATCGAGAGCAGGGCGCGGCTCATGTCGGCCGCCGCCGGGTGATGGTGACCGCCACGTCGGTGAACTCGTGCGCGATCGGCGCCTGTGGCTTGTGTACGGTCACCGTCGCGACCCGTACCCGGGTGTCGGCGAGGCAGGCCGCCGCGAGGCGCTCGGCGAGCGTCTCGATCAGGTTCACCGGCTCGCCGGTCACGATCTCGACCAGCCGGTCGGCGAGTTCGCCGTAGTGGACGGTGTCGGCGACGTCGTCGGAGCGGCCGGCGGGGGCGAGGTCCAGTTCCAGCTCGACGTCGACGACGAAGTCCTGGCCCCGGGTCCGCTCGACCTCGTAGACGCCGTGCCGGCCGCGGGCCCGCAGCCCGGTCAGGACGATCCGGTCGGTCACCGCCGGCCTCCCGTCCCGCCGGCCGGTGCCGGCGACCCCGGCGCGGGCGCCGCGTGGCCCGGCACGGGGGTCGCGTGGCCCGGCACGCTGACCACCCGGGGCCGGCCGGTGGCCTGCCAGACGGCCAGCGCGTCCACCGTCTCACGGACGTCGTGCACCCGTACCCCCCAGGCGCCTGCCGCGACCGCGAGCACGCTGGTGGCGACGGTGGCCGCGGTCCGTTCCCCGGTGGGCCGGGGCGTCCCGTCCGGGTCGGCCAGCAGGGCGCCCAGGTACGACTTGCGGCTGGCCCCGAACAGCAGCGGGTAGCCGAGGGAGAGCAGCTCGTGGAGGCGGGCGCTGATCTGCCAGTTGTGGGCGGCCGTCTTGGCGAAGCCGAGCCCGGGATCGATCACGATCCGGTCGGCGGCCACCCCGGCGGCCAACGCGTCGGCGATCCGCTGCGCCAGCTCGGCCCGCACGTCGGCGACCACGTCGGTGTAGCGGGCCAGCTCCTGCATCCGCTTCGCGTGCCCCCGCCAGTGCATGAGAACCCAGGGACAGCCCGCGTCGGCGACCACCTTCGCCATGTCCGGGTCGGCGAGTCCGCCGGAGACGTCGTTGACGACGGTGGCGCCGGCCTCCAGCGCGGCCGCGGCGACACTGGCCCGGTACGTGTCGATGCTCATGGGCACGCCCCGGGCGGCGAGCTCCCGGATGACCGGCAGTACCCGCCGGGCCTCGGTCTCCGCGTCGACCCGTTCGGCGCCCGGCCGGGTCGACTCACCGCCGACGTCCACCAGGTGGGCGCCGTCCTGGTGCATCCGTACGCCGTGCCGGACCGCGGCGTCGAGGTCGGCGTAGCGCCCGCCGTCGGAGAAGGAGTCGGGGGTGACGTTGAGGACGCCCATCACCACCGGCCCGGGGGTGCGGAGCAGATCGGCGATGGCGGTGGGTCCGGCACCGGGCGCCGCCCGGCCCTGCGCTGACTCGGTCACGGCTCGACGTTACCGACCGTGGTCCGCGCCCGGTCCGGCCCCACCCCCAGGCACGCTCGGCAAAACGGATGGTCGGGCCGGATTGGTGGCACTCGGTGCCGCTTGTTCTGAACACACCCGGGCCGTACGCTCGCATCAGCCAGACACCGAAGCCTAAGAGACGGACCAAAACAGGACAAAGGCGCCCAGAAACCATCACCGTACGCGGTGATTGCGGAACGCAGGGTCGATCAAACCCCACGATCGGCCCGGTTGACCGGGCGACGACAGACGTGCGGAGGCGACCGTCTCCGCACCGGGGAGGAATCTGATGTTCGCCATGGAGCTGCTGGAGACGGCGATGCCGACTGCCACGGCACTCCACTCCATCATGACCGTGGCCGGGGAGCAGCAGGGGCCCTCCGGCATCAACACCGATGGCGTCGTCAACTTCTTCGCCACCAACATCGCACCGATCCTGCTCGCCGTCCTCGGGGTGGTCTTCATCGGGCGCGCCAGCCGGGGTGAGATCTCGAAGGTGCTGACCAGTTCAGCCATCGCGATCCTCGGCCTCGCCTTCATCGCCGGCGCGGCGACCCTCTTCTTCGTCGGCGACTACCTGATCAACCTGATCTTCGAATAGCGACGCGGAACACAGATGCGGCTGCGCACCGACGACGACATCTACCGGGCCCGCCTGGTCTACCTCGGGCCCCCCGGTTACACCCTGCCGATCCACCTGCCCTACGCGCAGTACGGGTTGTTCATGGTGCTGGTGCCGCTCTACATGTTCATCCACTGGCTCTTCACGTTCGAGGTCGAGCTGATCCCCGCCTGGGAGATCGCGCTCGCGATCGTCACCACCTCGTTCGTCTTCCGGCACGTCGACCCCGACCGGCCCGCCCGGATGGTCATCCGCACCGCGTTGACCGACTGGCGGCGTACCCGTGAGCCGGCACGAGAGCAGCGCGACCCCCGGTTGGTCGCGTCCCGCATCAGGATCCGGGAGCAGGTGACATGAACGGAATGAGTCGACTCATTCTCCCTGCTCATGACGACGATGGACGGAGCGAGAAGACGTCATGAGCGAGCGGAGCGAGATGGTGACCCACCGCGGCGAGGCACAGGTATGACGCGTCCCTCACCGCCGGGTTCGTCGTACCCGGCCGGCCGACGGGCCGACAGCTACGGTCACGGTACGCGGTCCTCCGATTACACCATATCGGACAATCTGGACGAGACCGAGTACGACCCGGCGCTGCTCAGCAACACCGGGCACGGCCGCGTCGCCGTCTTCCAGGCTCCCCAGCCACCGACACGCAACCGCCCCCGCCCGACGCCCCAACCCACCCGGCCCCAGCCGGCTCCGGTCGAGCACCCGGACATCGACTCACCCTTCCTCGACCTCTTCGGCACCGGCCCGATCCCGCCCCCGCCCCCGGTCCCGGCCACGATCGCGCCGCCGCCCACCGTCGCCGCGCCACGGGTGGCGGGACGACCGGCCGTCCCACCGCCGCCGGTGGCCGGACAGCCAGCCGCGGCGCCGCCGGCGGCCGGGCCACCGCCCGTGGCGTCACCGGCGGCCGGAGCGCCACCGGCCGTCCCCGCGCCCGCCCGGGCACCGCGTACCCCACCGGCCCCGCGTCGGCCCTCCGGGCAGGATCCGGAGGCGGGACGACCCGTCGCGGGCGTCACTCCCGCGGGTTCCCAACCCGCGGGAACCGTCCGGCCGACGTCCGCTCCGCACCAGCGCCAGCCCGAGCACTCCGGGCCGCCGGCGGCCCAGCCCGTCGGCGACGCCGAGACACCGGCGCGATCGTCCCGGACCGCACCGACGGACGACCCGGAGCCGGTGACGCCGCAACCGGGTAAGGCGAAGAAGACCGGCCGGAAGGAGAAGTCGAAACCGACCCGGCCCAAGCCGGCACCGGTCACCAAGCCGCAGCGCATCCGCGCCCCGAAGATCCGGTTCGGCGACCGGGACCCCGCCGCCGAGCTGGCGATCAGCGAGATCGCCGGCCATCTCACCTTCACCCCGAACACCGTCACGGCCTGGTACTGGCTGCCGGAGGTCCGCTGGGCCTTCCGCCCGGACGCCGAGCGTGAGGCGCTGCTGCGGGCCATCTCCGAGCAGTACGCCGGCCTCGCCGGCTTCCGCCTCCACCTACGCCGGACCACCCGGCCGTTCCCGGCCGACGAGTGGGCCCGGACCATCGACGCGCACACCCCGGCGCCACTGCCCGACGTGCCCGGTGCCCCGAGCTGGTCGGACCACCTGGTCGCGGCGCAGCGCCACCTGCACTCGGTCAACTACGCCGAGGGGCAGACCTACCTGGGGGTCACCTTCGCCCGCCGGTCGCTCGGGAACAACCTGCTCGAACGGATCCTGCGGGCCTTCGGGCGGGGCGTCGCCGACGGGGAACGCCGCAGGCTCGGCCGGACCGTGGAGCAGTTCGACGAGGTGCTCGGCGCGTTCGGCATGCGGGGCCGGCAGGTCACCGCCGACGAGCTGGAGTGGCTGCTCTACCGCTCGGTCGCGCTGTGCATGGCGCCGCCCGGCGCCCTCTCCCCGGTCACCCACGGCCGGTGGGAGCGCGGCGACCTGCTCGCCCTGACCGAGGCGATCGAGCGCTACCGCACGCCGTACGGCTCCACGGTCAAGCTGGTCAACCGGATGACCGGCGAGGAGCGGCACGTCGCCGTCCTCACCGTCGGGCGGATGGAGCCGCTGGAGATCCCCGAACGCCACGAGCCCTGGCTGCACTTCCACGAGCGGCTGCCCTGGCCGATGGAGATCTCCAGCCGCGTCGACATCCTGGGGCCCAACGACTCGTTCCGGAACCTGGAGCACCGGCTCCGGATGATCCGGTCCCAGCAGCTCGACTACGCCGAGCACGGCATCGACGCCCCGCCGGAGCTGGAGCGGCTCGCCAAGCGGGCGTTGATCATCGGCGACGAGATGACCACCGGCCTGCCGGTCGACTCCGCCCGCGCCCACGGCTGGCACCGGATCGCGGTCGGCGGCCGGACCCGGGAGGAGTGCCTGGAGCGGGCCCGGCGTCTCATCCAGCTCTACTCGCGGGAGCTGCGGATCTCGCTGCAGCACCCCAAGCACCAGGACTGGCTGGCCCGGGAGTTCATCCCCGGCGAGCCGGTCGCCAACACCGGCTACCTGCGCCGGATGCCGGTCAACCTGTTCGCCGCCGCGCTGCCGCAGGCCGCCTCCACCGTCGGCGACCGGCGCGGCGACCTGATCGGCCGGACCGCCGGCACCTGCCGCCGACCGGTCTTCCTCGACCTGCACTTCCCGATGGAGGTCCGGGAGCGCTCCGGTCTGGCCGTCTTCGTCGCCGAACCGGGCGGCGGCAAGTCGACGCTGCTCGGCGCGCTCGGCTACCTGGCCGCCCGGCGCGGCGTCCAGGTGACCCTGCTCGACCCCTCCGGCCCGCTGGCCCGGATCTGCCAGATGCCGGAGCTGCGGCCGTACTCCCGGGTGGTGAACCTGACCGGCTCCGAACAGGGGACGCTGGCGCCGTACGCCCTGATCCCGACCCCGCGGCGCAGCGAGTTCCCGGAGGGTTCCGCCGGCGACCGGGAGTACCAGATCGCGATCTCCAACGCCCGGGCCGAGCGCCGGATGCTGGTGCAGGACATCTGCATGATGCTGGTGCCGCCACAGGTGGCCCGGGAGGCCTCCACCGCGACGCTGTTGCGGCACGCGGTCCGGCAGGTGCCGGCCGAGGAGAGCTCCACCCTCGACGACGTGGTGGCCTGCCTGAACGGCCAGGAGGAGGAGGGCCGGGAACTGGCCAACCTCCTGCTCGACACCGCGGAGATGCCGCTGGCGCTGCTGTTCTTCGGCCGCCCGCCGCAGGACATGATCGGCGGCGACGCCACCCTCACCGTGATCACCATGGCCGGGCTGCGGCTGCCGGACCTGAAGATCGAGCGGGAGTACTGGTCGGCCGAGGAGGCGCTCGCCCTGCCGATGCTGCACACCGCGCACCGGCTCGCGGTGCGGCGCTGCTACGGCGGATCGATGTCGCAGCGCAAGCTGGTCGGCCTCGACGAGGCCCACTTCATGGAGGGGTGGCGCTCCGGCCGGTCGTTCCTGGTCCGGCTCGCCCGCGACTCCCGCAAGTGGAACCTCGCCGCCCTGGTCGCCTCGCAGAACCCGAAGGACATCCTCGGCCTGGACGTGCAGAACCTGGTCTCCACCGTCTTCGTGGGCCGGATCGCCGAGGACGAGGAGATCGCCTCCGACGCGCTGCGGCTGCTCCGGGTGCCGGTCAACGACGGGTACGAGGCCACCCTCGCCTCGCTCTCCGCCGTCGACGCCAACTCCGCCGACCGGCTCGGCTTCCGCGAGTTCGTGATGCGCGACGTCGACGGCCGGGTGCAGAAGGTCCGGGTCGACGTCTCCTACGTACCGGGCCTGCTCGAACACCTCGACACCACCCCGGTCGCGGTCAGGAACGCCGGCTCGCAGACCCCCTCCCCCGCTGCGGACCTGGAGGACTGAAGCGATGGGCCTCTTTCGACCTCCGCCGGCGGACCGCCGTCCCGGCCGGCGCCGCGCCGACCAGGCGGGACAGGGGCCGGCGGCGGGGGGCGCGGTCCGCGTCGCCGCCCTGCTCCTCGCCATCGGGGTGCTCGCCGTCGCCACCGTCGTCTGGCCGGTGCTCGGCACCCCCGCCCCGGCGGCCGCCGCCCCGGTCCCGACCAGGGAACCGTCGGGGCTGTGCACCACGGCCGAGTGGGAGGCCAACTTCCGCAGCTGCGTCGACCGGCTCGCCGACGTCAGCGAGGCCAACCTGCACTGTCTGAACGCGCCGGTGCCGAGCGAGCCGGACTCCGGCGTCGCCGGCTTCTTCGCCACCCGCCCCGAGGCCAGCGAGAAGCCGGGCCTGAAGGGTCTCTACACCGAGTACGGCCACGCCGGCTACAGCTACGAGACCTACGACGACAGCGGTGGTTGCGCCTCCAACGTGATCGACCCCGGCAGCAAGGTCGTCAACAAGCTCGCCGACTTCGAGATCCGGCTCGCCGGCGGGATCATCGGGGCCTCCAACGCGCTGCGCGAACGGGCCTGGGACCCGGGCAGCATGTGGGACTGGGCCGACCCGCTGGTCGCGCAGGCCACCCGGGCCGTCTACGACCGGGTGTTCAGCGTCTTCGGCCTGATCACCCTCTGCGTGGTCGGCCTCTACCTGCTCTGGCGGTCCCGGCAGTCCGACATGAGCAACGCGGTCACCACCGCCGGCTGGGCCCTCCTGGTGATGGTCGCGGTCACCGCGATCGCCAGGTGGCCGGTCACCTCGGCGAACCTCGCCGACCAGAGCCTGGTCACCACCCTGAACGTGATCCACGAGGCGGTCGGGCCGCGCCCCAAGACGATCCCGCCGGAGCAGTGCGCCGCGCCGAGCGGGGCCACCTGCGCGGACAACCGCCCGCCGGCGCTGCGTGCCAGCGACACGGTCACCGAGTCGATGCTGTACCGCAACTGGCTGCGCGGCGCGCTCGGCTCCGCCGACAGCGAGACGGCCCGCAGGTACGGTCGGGCGCTCTACGACGCCAAGTCGCTGACCTGGGAGGAGGCCGAGCGGGTCCGGGCGAATCCCGGGACCCGGGCGGCCACCGTGGAGGCGAAGCAGAACCAGTGGCGCAAGGTCGCCGAACAGATCCGGATCGAGGATCCCGAGGCGTACGAGTACCTGCGGGGTGCCCGGGACTCCGACCGGGTCGGCGCCGGGCTGATCGCGATCCTCGCCGCGGTGCTCTTCGCCCTGTTCGACCTGACCGCCTCGGTGCTGGTGCTCGTCGGGTTCCTCCTCTTCCGGTGGGCGGTGATCGCCGCCCCGATCCTGGGCACGATCGGGCTGCTGCGGCCGGCGAGCGCCGGGCTGCGCCGGCTCGGCAACGCGGTGGTGGCGGCGATCTTCAACATCGCGATCTTCGGCACCGGCGCCGCCGTCTACCTCTTCGCGGTCGACCTGGTGATGAGCACCCCGACCATTCCCGGCTGGCTCCAGGTGGTGCTGGTCTGGCTCTGCGGCGTGGTGGGCTGGCTGCTGTTGCGGCCGTACCGCCGGATCACCCAGCTCGGCGGCAAGGACAGCGCGCAGGTGATCGCCTCGCCCGGCTCCTGGCACCGCCGGTTCTTCCGGGACGTCCGGTCCGGCGGTCAGCTCGGCTCCGAGGACGGGGACGTCGTGGTCGAGGTGAAGAACCGGTCGCTCACGATCCAGACCATCCGGCCGGAGGCCCGGCGGGAGGACCCGGCGCACACCGCCGACTCCCGCCAGAGGCGGGCCGAGCCGGACACCGAGCCCGCCGTCACCCGCTCCGCCGAGCTGGATCCCGAGGTCGAGGCGGAGACGGGTCGCAGCCGGCCGGTGCGGCGCCGCCCGACGGACTGGACCGAGCCGGACGTGCCGGCGGAGAACCCGTCGTACGTCATCTACCGGCCCGACTCCCGACCGGCGGAGCCGACGCCACCGCCGGTCCGGGCGCCGCGGGTCCGTTCCGAGGCCCGGTGACCCGTGCGCCGCGTCGTCGAGTACCTCACCACCCGGGTGCTGCGCTCCCGGTTGGGGGTGGCGCTCGGCATCGCCGTCCTGGTGCTCGGGGTCGTCGGCGTCGCCCGGGTGGTCGCCGGTTCCGAGGAGGGCCGGTCGCCGCTGCCCGGCGGGGCCGTACCACCGATCAGTACCACCGACGCCGAGGCGAGCGACGACGGGCTGAGCGTGGTCGAGGAGCCGAGTCCGTGGACCAGTCCGGGTGCCCCGGAGCCCACCGAGGTCGCCCGCTCCTTCGCCGAGGCCTGGCTGCGACACGACGGGGTCACCGCCGCGCGGTGGCGGGACGGGCTGCGGCCGTACGCCACCGCGGAGCTGCTCGACAAGCTCGCCAGGGTCGACCCGGCCGGCGTACCGGCGGAGCGGATCACCGGAGAGCCGCGCACGGTGCCGGTCAACGACAGCCTGGTCGAGGTGATCGTCCCGGTCGACACCGGCGAGCTGCGGCTCGGCGTGCAGGCCGAGGAGGGCCGGTGGCGGGTCGACACGGTGAACTGGCAGCGGGGCTGACGTTCGGGGGAGGTGGTACGCGATGGCGTTTCCCCGCCGGTGGCCGGTGCGCCGCGCCGCCCTGGCTTTCGGGTTGACCGCCGTGCTCGCCCTGCTCTGCTGTGCCGGCGGTACGGCGGCGTTCCTGATGACGATGTACGCCGCCGAGGAGGACAACCCGTACGCGCTCACCCTGGGCTGTGGCACCGAGGGGCGGATCGACGTCAACGGCGAGCTGCCGCTGGTTCCGCCGTTCGACGCGCAGCAGATGCGCAACGCCGCGATCATCATCAACGTCGGTATCGAGCTGGACGTTCCACCCCGGGGCTGGGTGATCGCGGTGGCGACGGCGATCCAGGAGTCGACGCTGCGCAACCTGGGACATCTGGGCGCCGCCAACGACCACGACTCGCTCGGCCTCTTCCAGCAGCGCCCGAGCATGGGCTGGGGCACCCCGCAGCAGGTGCGGGATCCGGTCTACGCCTCGACGAAGTTCTACGAGAAGCTGCTCACGGTGCCCGACTGGCAGCGGCTTCCGCTGACCGTGGCGGCCCAGGCGGTGCAGGTCAGCGCCTATCCGGACGCCTACGCCGAACACGAGCCGAAGGCGGAGGCGATCGTCAGCGCGCTGACCGGCGGGGCGGGCCGGGCCGACGGCGCCAGCGTCGAGCTGTCCTGCGCGGACGGTGCCGACATCGCCGCCTCCGGCTGGACCGCGCCGATCCCGGGCACCGTCGGTTCCGGTTTCCGGACCGCCAGCCGGCCGTCGCACAACGGCGTCGACATCGCGGCGGCGAAGGGCACCCGGATCCGGGCCGCGGCGGCGGGCAAGGTGATCGTCGCCCGGTGCGATCCGGACAACCGGGGCCGGCTGAGCTGCGACGTCGACGGTTATCCGGGCAAGGGCGGCTGCGGCTGGTTCGTCGACATCCTGCACGCCGATGACGTGATCACCCGGTACTGCCACATGGTCAGGAAGCCGATGGTGAAGCAGAACGACACGGTACGGGCGGGTCAGGTGATCGGCCTGGTCGGGTCCAGCGGCAACTCCTCCGGCCCGCACCTGCACTTCGAGGTCCACCTCAACCGGGACCGCAGCAGCCGGGGCGCCATCGATCCCGTGCCGTTCATGCGGGCCCGGGGCGCCCCGTTCACCGCCGAGGGGTGAGGCGCCGCCCGTCGGCGGCGGCCGGTGCCGCATGGGGCGCCCGAGCGGCCGCGTGCCGCCGCCCGGGAACCTACACTGGGCGCGTGATGCGCTGGTGAGTCACGATCCGTTTCCCGACCCGTTCGCCGGGGGGTCCGACTGGGCTCCGGCACCGCCCCGGCCGGTGCTGATGGTCGCCGCCGGCGAGCGGAACGAGCTGCGCGGCCGGCGGGTGCGCATCGGGTTGCCCGGGTTCGGCTGGCGGGCCGACCTGCGCGCGGACGAGCGGGTGGTGCAGGGCAGCCGGACGTACGTGCCGGTCCTGCCCGAGCAGGAGTGGTACCGGGCCGAGGCGGAGCGGGTCGAGGTCTTCGCCCCGCTGATCCCGGTGGAACGGGTCTGGGTGGAGGTGCTCGGCGACCCACCGCCGCCCGGTGTCGGCGGGCTTTCCATCCCCCGACCGGCCCGCGGCGACGTCGTCTCCCGACTGGTGTCGCTGGACGCGCCGAGCCATCCGCCGCCGGTGCCGGTCGTCGAGGCGGACGCGGTCTCCGGCCGCCGGGTGGTCCGGGTGGACGAGACCGGCGAGCAGCGCGACCTGAGGGCGGTCACCGAGGTCTACACCAGCACCGAGGGGGACATCTGCGTCCGGGTCGCCACCGAACTGGACTGGTACCGCTGGGCGTGGAGTGGCCGGCCACCGACCACGCAGGAGGTTCCGGTCCATCTTCTGTGGATCGAGTAACCTCTCGCGCGGCTCGACCGAGGCGGGCCCGCGCGGCGTCCGCCGCACCGGCGACGGGGTGGAAGCGGTTTGGTGGAGCAGACGGCGTACCAGGACTGGGCGTGGGTGCGTCCGATGCTGTCGCTCGGGTTCTGCCTGACCGTGGCACACGGCCTCGATCCGCAGACGCTGGCGGACCGGCTGGGTGTGGCGCCGGAACGGGAGGTGCTCCGCCGGGATGAGGCGGTGGACTGGTTCGGGGTCACCGAGCCGGTGGTCCGGGTCGGGCGCGTGGCCGGTTGGGCGTTCGCGTTCCAGGAGTACGGTGCCGAGGCGGGCCGACCGGACGCGCTCCGGGCGGCCGCCGTCGGAACCGAGGCGGTGACCGTGTGGCGGACCGCCTCGGCGCTGGGTTGGTTCGGGTACGCCCGCGACGGCGAGATCGTGGTGGCGTTCGAGTTGGACTCGCCGCACCGGCGCACCGGGTCGGCTCCGCAGGAGCTGGTGGACGTGCTGGCTCGGGTGGGCCTGCCCACCGAGCAGGCGTGGCCGGCGCGGTCGCCGGTCAGCCCGGTGCTGCCCGGGCTGGCGCTGCTGACCGCGGTGAGCGGGGTCCGGCTGACCGGGGCGGACCTCGACGGCCCACTGCTGACCGGCGAGATCACCGGGTGAGCGTGCCCGGCCCGGCCGGCGCGGTCAGCCGACGCGGGTGGCCTCGCAGACCCGCCAGCCGTCCTCGTCGCGGGTGACGAACCGCCACGGCTGGTGGTCGACGTAGGAGAGGTTGTCCACCTGGTACGAGATCAGCAGCTCGACGGTGACCTCGGCGACGCCGTCGCGAGCCTGTACGTCCAGCGGCCCCCACTTGACCACGAAGGTGACCTGGAACCGCTGCTCGCGGGCGGCCAGGTCGGCGCGGAGCTCGCGCAGCGGGGCGAGGCCGGCGGCGGCACCGTCGCAGGTGAACTGGTCGGCCAGGACGTCGTTCTCGTCGACCAGGAACGCCCGCAGGTAACCGTCGACGGTGACGTCCGGTGCGCTGCGGTCCGGCGCGGTGAACCGGTCGTAGAGGGTGTACGCGATGGCGGCCCCGGCCAGGCAGAACAGCGCGGTCGCGGCGGCGAGCGCCACCAGCAGGCGTCGCCACGGGAGGCGGCGGCGCTTCGTCGGCGCCGGAGCCACCGCCGGTGGCGGGGCTGTCGGTGGCGGGGCCGCCGGCTGCGCCGCGGTCGGTGGTGCCGCCGGTGGCGCCGGTGTCTCGGCCGGCGGCTCGGGAACAGCCGGTCCGGCCGGTGTCCGCTGGTTCGGGACCCGGGACACCTGGGAATCGGCCGGGGGGTGTGCGGACTCCACGCCCTGAGGCTATCGGTTGGTGCCCCGGTGCCCAATGGGCCCGAGTTCCAGGTTGGTAACTATAAGCGGTCAAGTTATAACTTTCTGCTATCAATGTGGGCAGTCCCGGCCCGCCGACCGGCCACGGTCCACGACGGAGCCGGTCCGCTGGGATACCGTTTCCATCCGAGCGGGGCGCCGGCCACGCTCGACGGCGGAGGAGTTGGGTGCGGTGGACACCTGGAAGGAACGGGTCAGCCACGCCGCCACGTACCGCTGGGGGCCCGGGAGCGTGGACCCCGCCGCACTGCACCGGCGGGCCGCCGCCACCGCGGACGCGGCCGCCGGCGTCCTGGAGACGATCCGGTCGACCCCTGCCGGCCAGCGCGAACAGCACGAGCTCGCGGAACGGCTCCGGGCCGCGGCGAGTCGGCTCGCCCCCGGGTGGCTCGGTGCTCCCCTGGACGCCCAGTCCGCGAGCGCCCCGCTGGGCGGCCCCGGACTACCCGCCTTCGTCCGGGTCGGCGTCGCCCAGCCGCTGGACGACGCGCGCTTCCCGGTGGTGGTGCCGCTGCTGGGCACCGGCCACCTCACCATCGACGCGGACAGCCGGGACGTGCGGGTGGCGGGCCTGCTCCAGGCCGTGCTGCTGCGCCTGCTGGCCGCCGCACCACCGGGGTCGCTGCTGGTCCGCGGTGTGGACGCGGCCACCGAGGGGCAGCTCTTCGCCTCGTTCGCCCCGCTTGCCGACGCCGGGCTGATGCCACCGCCGGCCACCGACCAGACCGGACTGCGGGCCGTGCTGACCGAGGCGGAGCAGTGGGTACGACCGGTCCGCCCCACCGCCACCCGCTGCCAGCGACACGACCGGACGCTGTTGCTGGTGATCGGCTCGCTGCCCGAGCTGACCGAGGGCGAGGACCTGACCCGGATCGGCGCACTGGCGCGCCGGGGGCCCGAGGCCGGACTGCACCTGCTGGTGGCGGGCTGGCCTCCGCCGCCGCTGACCGAGGAGACGACCCAGCCACCCCTGCCCCGCAGCACGATGATCTCGGTCCGCAACCCGTACGCGCTGGTCGGCGACCCGCCGGGTGGCTCGTTCACCGCACCCGGTGCCCAGCCGCCTCCCGCCGGGCTCAACGCGCCGGTCTTCCTCGACGACGCGCCACCACCGACCCTGGTGGACCGGGTCTGCCGGGACCTGGCCGCGCGGTTGGACCCCGACTACCGGCACACCCTCGCCGACCTGCTGCCGGAATCGCCCGAAAGGCTCTGGGCCGAGCGCGCGGCCGACGGACTCAGCACCCCGGTCGGGCACGACGGCGACCGGATCGTGACGCTCGGCTTCGACGACCGCACCCCGCACTGGCTGGTCAGCGGCCGGGCCGGAGCCGGCAAGAGCGCCTTCCTGGTCAACGTGCTCTACGGGCTGTGCGCCCGGTACCACCCCGACGAGCTGGTCATCTACCTGATCGACTTCGCCGAGGGGGCCGCGTTCGCCGAGTTCGTCCCCGCCGAGCGCGGTTCGGACCCGGTGGCCGACGGGTTCCTGCCGGAGAACGAGGAGCTTCCCCGCGACGACGAGAGCTCGGCGGAGCGGTCGTGGCTGCCGCACGTGCGGGCCGTCGGCATCGAGGCCGACCGGGAGTACGGGCTGGCCGTGCTCCGCGAACTCGACGCGGAACTGGACCGGCGTACCGCGGCCGCCGGACCGGCCGGTGCCGACACCCCGGGCGTCGACCCCGCCGCCGGTGCTCCCACCGCGTCACCGCGGATCGTCTGCCTCCTGGACGAGTACCCCGTGCTGCTCGCCGGCGACGACGCGGTGGCGGCCGAGGCGCTCACCCGGCTGGAGTCGGTCGCCCGCCGGGGACGCGCCGCCGGCGTACACCTGATCCTCTCCAGCCGGCCGACGGCGGCGCTGGCCCCGCTGCGCGACCGACGGGACTCGGTCTTCGCCCAGTTCCCGGTCCGGGTGGCGCTGCCCGGCGGCACCGACGTGCTGGAGGCGGCCAACGACGCGGCGGCCGGCCTGCCCCTCGGAAGCGCCGTGGTGAACACGGCCGGCGGCCTCGGCGGACCCCGGGGCGTCACCCGGGGGCACGAGCGGGTGGTCCGGTTCCCGGACCCCCACGCGGACGAGGAGGCCCTCACCGCGCTCCGGCGCCGGCTCTGGGCACGACGCCCGGCGTCGGCGCCCGCCCCGGTCGTCTTCACCGGCTACCTGGCCCCGCCCCGCCCCGAGGAGCCACCGACGCTCGCCGACCGGGCGGCGGACGGTGCGCCGGTGGCCGTCCCGGCACCGCGAGCCGCCGACGCGACGGAGGTGGCCACGGGGGTGTCGAGCGGTGCGGGGACGGCGACGACACCCGACGCCGGCGAACCGGCCCCGACCGCCGGCCCCGTGGCCGACCGGGTGGGTGCCGCCCCGGCCGCCACCGCCGCCGAACCGGTCGCCCCGGTCGACGTGGACGCGGCGAGCGGGGGTGAGGACCCCCGGTCGGCACGGGCCCTGCTCGGCCGGGTGGTGGACGTACCGCTGCGGATGGCGGCGGTCCCGCTCGACCCGGCGCCCGGCCGGCATCTGGCCGTACTCGGGCCCGGCGACGCCGGGGCGGACGTCCTGGACGCGGCGGCGCGGAACCTGGCCCTCCAACACCCGGCCGGCAGCGTCCGGTTCGTGATCGCCGCGCTGGCCGAGCAGGGCCGGGCGGTGGCGGACGCGCTCGGCGCCGACCTCGCGCGGCGACACCGGGTGGAACGAATCGACGGGGGTGACCTCAGCGGTGCGCTGGAGCAGGACCGCCCCGCGTACCTCGTGGTGTTCGGTATGGACGAGTGGCGCGGCGAGGACCTGCCGCCGGAGCGGTTCCGCGCCGCCCTGCACAACGGGCCGGCCCGGGGCCTGCACCTGATCTCGTGGTGGCGGGCGGCGAGCCGGTTCGCCGCCCGACTCGCAGCAGGTTCGAACCCGGGCTCCCGGTCGAGGTCGGCGGAGGGATGCGAGCCGCCCATCGACAACCTGGTCTTCCTCGACGTACCCGAGCGGGAGGTGGAGATGGTGCTGGGCCGCACCGTGCCGTGGCGTCCCCGCCCCGGCCGGGCGCTGCTCTACGACCGACGTACCGAGCGGGCGACCCTGATCGTGCCGTTCGCCGCTCGCCGGCCGAGGCGGACGTCATGAGCGACGACGCCTGGCGGGAGTACCTCACCGCCGCGCAGCACCTCGACGCGGTACGCCGCAGGGTGGCCGCCAGCGCGGGTGAGCGGGCCCGACTCACACACGTGGCCCAGGAGGAGCTGGTCGCGATCCGCGCCCGTCTGGTTCCCCAGCAGGCCCGGCTCCGCGGCCTCGGCGTACCCGAGGTGGAGCTGGTTCCCACGGAGCCGGAGGTGGCGGCGGCGGCCCAGGCGATGGCGGGTGGCCCGGAGGCGGTACGGGCGGCACTGGCCCAGGCCCGGATGAGCCTGGACGCGGCGGACGTCGCGATCCGGCGCTCCCAGACGCGGTCGCTGCTGGCCCGGCTCGACACCTGGTGGCAGGTGCTGCTCGTGGCCGTGATCGGCCTGTCACTCCTCGCCGTGTCCGCCGTGCTCTGCGTCGGCGGGTTCTACCTGCTGCTGCGCTGAGCCGGTACGGACGACCCCACGGGCGCCGGGTGACCGGGGTGGTGTGGCCCCGGTCAGGAACGAAGAACCAGCGACATCGCCTCGGCACGCGACTTGGCGTCCCGCTGCAACAGCCCGCGCACCGCCGAGGTGATCGTCTTGGCGCCGGCCTTGCGGATGCCGCGCATCGCCATGCACATGTGCTCGCACTCCAGCACCACCAGCACGCCGCGCGGCTGCAACTGCTCCATCAACAGGTCGGCGATCTGCGAGGTGAGCCGCTCCTGCACCTGTGGCCGCCGGGCGTAGACCTCGACCAGCCGGGCCAGCTTGGACAGGCCGGTGATCCGGCCGTTCTCGCCCGGGATGTAACCGACGTGGGCCACGCCGTGGAACGGCAGGAGGTGGTGTTCGCAGAGACTCATCACGTCGATGTCGCGGACCAGCACCAGCTCCTCGTGGTTGGCCTCGAACGTCGTGGTGAGCACCTGGGCGGGGTCGACCCGTAGCCCGGCGAGGAGCTCGGCGTACGCCCGGGCCACCCGCGCCGGCGTCTGCCGCAACCCCTCGCGGTCCGGATCCTCGCCGACCGCGAGGAGGATCTCCCGGACCGCACGTTCGATCCGGGCCAGGTCGACGCTCTGCTCGACCGGCCCGCCGGTGAGCCGACCGTTGACCAGCCGGGCCGCGAGGTAGTCGAGTTCGTCGTCCGGCTCGGTCGAGGAGACCGGCGACGAGGACGGGGACGGGTCGTCGGCGCCCTCGCCGACGACCCGGTGCTCGGCGCTCAGTGGGACCCGTCCGAGTTGTTCGGCGACGGCGAGGAGGGGTTGTTCCCCACGGTGGCCTGCATGCCGTCCGCCGCGGCCTGCGCCTTCAGCGCCTCCTTCTCGGCGGGCGTGAGCACGGGTGGCAGGCTCGACGGCTGCCGCTTGCCGAAGCCGTTGTACGGCGCCATCGGCGGCCGCTTCACCACCCGGGCGCAGATCCGCGCCATGTCGGCCGTGGAGAGGGTCTCCTTCTCCATCAGTTCGAGGACGATGTTGTCCAGGACGTCCCGGTACTCCACCAGGATCTCCCAGGCCTCGTCGTGCGCCAGCTCGATGAGTGCCCGGATCTCGGCGTCGATCTCGGCGGCCACCGCGTCCGAGTAGTCCCGCTCGTGGCCCATGTGACGGCCCAGGAACGGCTCGTCCGGGCTGGTGCCGTACTTGATCGCGCCGAGCTTGGCGCTCATGCCGTACTGCGTGATCATGGCCCGGGCCAGCGCGCTGGCCTTCTCGATGTCGTTGCTGGCGCCCGTGGTCGGCTCGTGGAAGACCAGCTCCTCGGCGGCGCGCCCGCCGAGCGCGTACGCCAGCGTGTCGATCATCTCGGCCCTGGTCTGGGTGTACTTGTCCTCGGTGGGCAGCACCAGGGTGTGTCCGAGCGAACGGCTCCGGGAGAGGATCGTGACCTTGTGCACCGGGGCGGAGTGCGGCAGCGCCCAGGCGACCAGGGCGTGCCCGCCCTCGTGGTAGGCGGTGATCTTCTTTTCCTTGTCGCTCATCACCCGGGTCCGGCGCTGCGGGCCGGCGACCACCCGGTCGATCGACTCCTCCAGGGCCTCGTTGGTGATCGCCCGCTTGTTGCCGCGGGCGGTCAGCAGCGCGGCCTCGTTGATCACGTTGGCCAGGTCGGCACCGGTGAAACCGGGGGTACGCCGGGCCACCGCGTCGAGGTCGACGTCCGGGGCGAACGGCTTGCCCCTGGCGTGCACCCGCAGGATCGCCTTGCGGCCCTCCATGTCCGGGGGGTCGACCGCGATCTGCCGGTCGAACCGGCCGGGCCGCAGCAGCGCCGGGTCGAGGATGTCCGGCCGGTTGGTCGCGGCGATCAGGATCACGCCACCCTTGGTGTCGAAGCCGTCCATCTCCACCAGGAGCTGGTTGAGCGTCTGCTCCCGCTCGTCGTGGCCACCGCCCATCCCCGCGCCGCGGTGCCGGCCGACCGCGTCGATCTCGTCGACGAAGACGATCGCCGGCGCGTTCGCCTTGGCCTGCTCGAACAGGTCGCGGACCCGGCTGGCGCCGACACCGACGAACATCTCGACGAAGTCGGAACCGGAGATCGAGTAGAAGGGCACCCCGGCCTCGCCGGCCACGGCCCGGGCCAGCAGGGTCTTACCGGTACCGGGCGGGCCGAAGAGCAACACGCCCTTGGGGATCTTGGCGCCGAGGGCCTGGTACTTCGCCGGGTTCTGCAGGAAGTCCTTGATCTCCTGCAGCTCCTCGACGGCCTCGTCCGCGCCCGCGACGTCGGCGAAGGTGGTCTTCGGCGTGTCCTTGGTGATCATCTTGGCCTTGGACTTGCCGAAGTTGAGCACGCGGGAGCCGCCACCCTGCATCTGCGACATGAAGAGCAGCAGCAGGATCACCAGGATCGCGATGGGCAGCAGGTTGATCAACAGCGACACGAGCAGGTTGTCGCCGGAGACCTCGGTGTCGGCCGGTCCGGTGATCCGGTTGGCCGCCTTCGCCGCGAGCACCTGGTTCCAGATCTCGTCGCCGACCTCGTACGGGAACTGGGTCTGGATCCGGTCGGTCTCGGTGTCACCGAACTTGGCGGGCTGTGCCAGGTCGAGCTTGAGTGTCTGCTCCTTGTCCTGGAAGACAGCCTTCTCGATGCCGCCCTTGTTGAGCTGGTCGAGCGCCACCGTGGTGTCGACCTTGTGGTAGCTCGGACCACCGCTGAAGAATGAGCTGAGCGCGATCGCGCCGATGATCACCAGGATGATCCAGACCACCGGCCGGCGGAAGAAACGCGTACGTTCCATGCTGTTGTCGAGCGCCGCGACGCCCGGACCCTCCTGATCGACGTCCTGATCGTCTGGTTTGCCTACCTGTCGCCGCCGGAACCTCCCGTGCGGGGCGGTTCCGACACCGGGCGCTTCGTGTCGCGCCGCGGTCATTCGACCGTACACCGTGAACGCGAGGAGCGAGCCCGCGAGCCCCCGGGGTGACAGGTCCCCGCGCCCGGTGGCGACGGAACCCGGCCTCGGTCACCGGCCCTCGCCGCCGGCACCTGTCCGGCTCGGCGGGGCAGGAGACCCGGCGCGGGGTGCTCCGCGCCACCACCGCATACCGTAACCGCGATTCCTGGGAACGCGCTGAACGTCCCCCCACATGTCGGCGACGGTGACCAAGACGGTCAGAACGGACCGAACCGCGCGACCAGGAGACGACGGGACGACGGCGTCAGGATCGGTTGTACACCTCGGGCTTCAGCACCCCGACGTACGGCACCTCGCGGTACCGCTCACCGAAGTCGAGGCCGTAGCCGACGACGAACTCGTTCGGGATGTCGAATCCGACGTACCTGAGCGGCACCGAGACCTTGATCGCGTCCGGCTTGCGGAACAACGCGACGACCTCGACGCTGGCCGCCTTGCGCGACTCCAGGTACCGAAGCAGCCAGTTGAGGGTCAGGCCGGAGTCGATGATGTCCTCGACCACGACGACGTGCCGGCCGGTGATGTCCCGGTCCAGATCCTTGCGGATGCGCACCACGCCGGAGGAGGTGGTGCCCTGGCCGTACGAGGAGAGTGCCATGAACTCGATCTCGGTGGGCGGCCCGTGCCGGCCGAGCTCCCGGGCGAAGTCGGCCATGAACATGGCGGCGCCCTTGAGCACCCCCACCAGCAGGAGACCGTTGTCCACCGAGGCGTAGTCCGCCGCGACCTGTTTGGCCAGTTCCGCAATCTTTTCCCGGATCTGTTCCTCAGAAATGATCACGCGGTCGATGTCGGCGTCGTACCAGGAGCCCTGAGCCATGCTGCCTAGCCTGCCGTACGGCGGTTCGGGCCCGTCGCCGGGGCGGCCGTTCCCGACGTCGCTCCCGTCGCGGTAACCAGGCGGCTACCGCACGCACCAGACACGCGGCCCCACCGCTCGCCGCGCCGGGCGACTCAGCCGGCGACCAGCCGGTCGCCACGCCGGCCGACTCAGCCGGCGACCAGCCGGTCGCCGCACCGGCCGACCCGGATGCCGCCGGGCAGCGACACCGGCCCCTGGCCCCGCCACGACATCACCAGAGCATCGAGCGCGGCGACGTGCCGGTGGGACAGCGCGGCCGGCGCCGCTCCCAGCTCCCGGGCCCACCGGTGCAGGACCCGGGTCCGCACCGCCGGTGCCAGCCCGGCCAGGACCGCGACGGCCAGCGCGGCGGGGGGCCCGTCCGCCCGGTCCGCCGGAGTCGACCCGGTCCGCGCCCGCGCGTAGCCCGCCGCGGCGAGGTCGTCGAGCACGGCGTTGTCGGCCGCGACCAGCCGGGCGGTCCGGGCCAGGTTGTCCAGTACCTTCGGGCCCAGAGCGCGGACCAACGCGGGCAGGGCCTCGGCCCGGACCCGGGCCCGCGCGTACCGGTCGTCGACGTTGTGCGGGTCCTCCCACGGGGTCAACCCGAGCAGCGCGCACGCCGCCCGGGTCTGCTCCCGGGAAACCTCCAGCAGCGGTCGGGACAGCACCACGCCGGAGACCTCCCGGCGCGCCGGCATCCCGGCCAGGCCGCGCGGCCCGGCCCCCCGGGCCAGCGCCAGCAGCACCGTCTCCGCCTGGTCGTCCCGGGTGTGCCCGAGCAGCACCGTGGAGGCGCCGTACCGGTGCGCCAGCGCAACCAGTGCCTGGTAGCGCGCGTCCCGCGCCGCCGCCTCCGGCCCCCCGGGCCGGCCGGCGACCTCGACGGTCGCCACCTCGGCCGGCGAGAAGCCCTGCTCGGCCGCCCACTTGACCACCTGGGTCGCCCGCTGGTCCGAGCCCGGTTGCAGGCCGTGGTCGACGCTGACCAGTCCGGCCGTGATCCCCAGTCGCGGGGCGACGAAGGCGGTGGCGGCGGCCAGGGCCAGCGAGTCGGCCCCGCCGGAGCAGGCGACCAGGACCGGCCGTTGCGGCGGTACGCCGACCAGCGCCCGCCGGACGGCGACCCGCACGGCCGCCACCGGTGGCGGTACGGTGGCCATCGCCGCGCCGCTCAGCCGGCGGCCGGGGCGGCCGAGCCGTGCACCCGGGCGACCCAGGCGTCGGGATCACCGAGTTCGTCGAGCCGGGGCAGGGTGAGCGGCGAGCTGAAGACCTTGTTGAACCCGTCCATCCCGACCCGCTCCACGACGCCGTGGACGAACTTGCGGCCCTCGGCGTACTGCCGCAGCTTCACGTCGATGCCGAGGAGCTTGCGGAGCGCCCTTTCGAGCGGGTTGCCCGACTCCCGGTGGCGGTTGAACCTGGCGCGGATCGTCTCGACGCTCGGGATGACCTCCGGCCCGACGCCGTCCATGACAAACTCCGCGTGCCCCTCAAGCAGCGTCATCAGCGCGGTCAGCCGATCCAACACGGCACGCTGGCCAGGCGTCTGGACGAGGTCCAACACGCTGACCCGGCCGTCGGGGTCGCGGACCGCGTCGGCGAGCGAGCCGATGCCCCGGCGGAGCCGGTCGAGGAAGCTGTCGCCGCCCGCCTGTGCCGCGTCGACGAACGCCTGCACCTCGCCGAGGAAGTGCCCGCGCATCCAGGGCACGGCGGTGAACTGCGTGCGGTGGGTGACCTCGTGCAGGCAGACCCAGAGGCGGAAGTCCCGCGGCTCGGCCCGCAGCTTCCGCTCGACCTCGACGATGTTCGGCGCGACCAGCAGCAGTTGACCGGGATCGGCCGAGAAGACCTCGTACTGGCCGAGCACCCGGCCGGAGAGGTAGGCCAGCACCGTGCCGACCTGTGCGCCGGTCAGCCGCGACCCGATCACGTCCGTGAACGCTCCCGGCGGCTTGTCCCCGGAGAGACGGGTGATCAGCGGGTCGACCACCTCACGCAGTCCGGCGATGTTGGCCGCCGCCCAGTCCCGCCGGTCCACCACGCGCACCGGCGGATGCGCGACCTGGGGGCGCAGCCCGGTGTACTCCAGCACGTGACCGGCGGCCTCGTCCGTCAACCGCCGCAGATCGGCGACCACCTCGGTGGCCTCGTCAAGGGAGACCCGTGGCCCCGACTTCCCCAACGCGCCGGCGGTGGCGGCGGCCAGACCCCAGTCCACGAACTGCGCCATGCACCCACCGTACCCGGCACGGGGTAACCCCACCGTGGCGCGACGAGCGTCGGATCCGGTGGGCGGGACGGCGCGGGCCGCGAGGCGGACCCGAGCCGGGCCGGCCGGCGTAGCTTGTCAACGACAGCCGCAGGCGGCGAGGGCGGAGGCGATCCGGTCCAGCGCCACCCGGGCCTCGTCGGTGCCGCCGGGCACCCTGTCGGCGAGGATCGCGAAGACGAGCAGCCGACCGTCGGCCGTGGTCACCACTCCGGAGATCGCATGCACCCCGCTCAGCGTGCCGGTCTTGGCCCGGACCGTCCCGGCGCCCGTGGCGGTCGGGTGCGCGTCACCGTAGCGGTCGCGCAGTGAGCCCGACCAGGCCGCCACCGGCATGCCCGAGAACAGGGCGCCCAGCTCGGGCCGGGTGCCCCGGGCGGCGAGGGTGAGCAGGTCGGTCAGCAGACCGGGGGTGAGCCGGTTCGCCCGGGACAGGCCGCTGCCGTCGACGAGGTGACTCTCCTCGGCGGGAAGCCCGAGCTCGGCGACGACCTCGTTCATCGCGGTCGCCGCTGCCTCGAACGAGGCCGGCCTGCCCCGGGCCAGCGCCACCTGCCGGGCCAGCGCCTCGGCGATCACGTTGTCGCTGTCCTCGAGCATGAACTCGACCAGGCGGAGCAGTGGCGGCGACTCCACCCGACCCAGCTCGGTCCCGGGGGCGGGGACGTCCCCGCCCGGACCGGGCCCGGTGGAGGCCGTCGTGCCCCCGGCCGGCGCGGTTCCCTCGGCCACCGCCGAGGCGGGCAGTCCGAGCAGCTTGGCGAAGGCCCGGCCGGCGGCCATGTCCGGATCCGAGTGGCGGGCCTGCCCCCGGCCGGGGTCCTTCGGGTTGATCCGGGCGCCGTCGGTCATGAACGCCGTGATCTTCGCACCGAACCCGCCGGTCGTCGCGTCAGAGTCCCAGCCGGGTCCGACCTCCGGACCGGAGAAGAGGCTGCCGTCGACGATCACCCTGGTCGGCTTCGTGGCACCGAGGGCCTTCTTCACCTGCTCGGCGAGATCGTCGAGCCGGCCCGCACCCGGGTACCACCCGGTGCCGGTGACCGCCAGGGTCGGGTCCCCGGCGCCGACGACCACGACCTCGCCCGGCCGCGCTCCGGCGACCACCCGGGTCGTGATCCGGTACGCGGGGCCGCGGGCGACCAGCGCGGTCGCGGCGGTGACCAGCTTCGCGGTCGACGCCGGGACGGTCGGGGTCTCCTGGCCCTGTTCGTACAGCACCACCCCGCTGGCCGGGTCGACGACCGAGATGTTCACCGCGTCACCCAGGGCACCGTTCCCGACCAGGGGATCCAGCGCGGCGCGTACGCCGTCCGGGGTCGGCGCCGGCGCGTTCGCGGCGGCGGGCGCCAACACCGGCGGGGGTGGTGGCTCGGTCGGATCGGCGTCAGCCGCGCGTGTGGTGGGCGAGGTGCCCAGCCAGGAGGCGACCGGGCCGGAACGGACGACGGCCACACCAGCCGCGCCGAGGACGAGAACAAGAACGCCTGCGAGCACGACGACCAGCCGGTTGGGCCGGCGCGGCCGTTGCGGCGGCGGGGCGTCGGCAGGGCCGGCACCCGGCGCGGGCGGGACCGCACCCGAAACCGGAAACGCCACCGTACGCTCGCCGTCCGACCCGGGCACCGCCACCGCACGGTCACCCTCCGAGGCCGCCCCCGACACCCCAGACCCGGCAGCAGACCCGGCACCCGAAACCGGAAACGCCACCGTGCGGTCGGCATCCGAGGTGGCCGCCGGTTGGGTTTGTGAATCGTCAGCTTCGGAGGTCACCGCACGATCCCGCGCCGGCGGCTTCGCCGGATCGTCGTCAGTCATGCCCGAGTGTGAATCTTCACTCCCCACCGGCCCCTCCTCCCCGTCGTGACACGACTAGGTGACACTACTTTGGTCCGAACACCGCACGGCCGCCGCCGCGGACGGCGAATTCGCCAGATCACCCGCGCCGGTGAGTGCCGTTGTGGTTCCGTTGGCCAGCGCCGGCAAACGAGGGAGCGTGCGAGATGGATTTCGACGTCACGGTTGAGATCCCCAAGGGTCACCGCAACAAGTACGAGGTCGACCACGCGACCGGCCGAATCCGGCTGGACCGAACGCTCTTCACCTCGACGCAGTACCCCGCGGACTACGGCTTCATCGAGGGCACGCTGGGCGAGGACGGTGATCCTCTCGACGCTCTGGTGCTGGTCCCCGAACCCACGTTTCCAGGCTGCCTCATCCGCTGCCGGACCATCGGCATGTTCCGGATGAAGGACGAGAAGGGCGGTGACGACAAGGTCCTCTGCGTGCCGTACGAGGACCCGCGTCAGGAGCACCTCCGGGACATCCACCACCTCGGCGAGTTCGACCGGCTGGAAATCCAGCACTTCTTCGAGGTGTACAAGGATCTTGAGCCGGGCAAGTCGGTCGAGGGTGCCACCTGGGTGGGACGCGTCGAGGCCGAGGCGGAGATCCGCACCTCGTTCCGCCGGTACCAGGAGAGTCTCGAACGGGGCAAGACGGCACACTGAGCCAACAGGACGCCCGAACGGCCGGCACACCCGAGAGGGTGCGCCGGCCGGTTTCGTCCCTGGCCGCGAGCGGTACGAACGGCTGGCCGCGTCAGCCGACCAGGCCGCGGGCCCGGCCGTACAGACCCAGTACCGCGCAGGCGACCGGCACCACCGCGACCACCATCAGGGTGTCGAGGATGTCGGCGGCCCGTCCCAGGTACGGCCCCGGCTCCCGCTTCGAGTACGTCGCCCCGGCCGCGACCACGACCAGCGCCGCGACCAGACCTCCGGCGGCGAGCAGGAGCAGGCCGGTCTCGTCGAGCCGCAGCAGCAGCGCGATCCCGAGCACCACCGCGGAGACCACCCCGGCGACCACCAGCGGGACCCGCTGCCGGATCGTGACGAAGAGCCGGGAGCGCAGCAGGAGGGCGACGGCGGAGACCGCGACCATCAGGCGGCCGGCGAAGCCGCCCGAGACGACCAGCAGCAACGCGGCCGTCACCGCCAGTACCGCGTGCCCGACCAGCATGCCGGTGAGCATCTCCTCGGTCCGGGCGACCGCCGCGAAGACCCGCGCCCGGTCGGGCCGTTCCCTCACCCCGCTCTGGTTGCCAGGACTGGCCGCCCGGAACCCCTCGGCGGCCTCCGCGCCGGTCGGCAGCGTGATCGGCGGCATCGGCAGCTTGCCGAACCGGATCGCCAGCAGCGGCAGCAGGCCGATGGCGCAGACGAGCGCCGCCATCAGGATCGCGGCCGCACCCCCGGCCGGAAGCACGAAGCCGAGCAGCGCGGTCAGCGCGCCGAGCAGGCCGACCGAGACACCGGCGGCGAAGACCCGTAGGCCGGACGCCACCCCGACCATCCCCAGCACGGCGCTCAGCAGCAGGGCCACCGAGCCGGCCAGCGCCTCCGGGGCACCGAGCCAGCGCAGCGGTGCGAGGACACCGACCGGGTCGCCGGAGGTGACCAGCAGGGCGCCGCCGAAGAAGGCGAAGGGCATCGCGTACGCGCCGAGGGCGCCGCCGGCGACCGCGTCGCCGTACGCCCGCGAGGCGATCACCGCGCCGAGCATGAGCAGGACGGCGGCGCCGAGCGCCACGAAGGCGCCGAGCTCCCACCCGGGAGCGCCGGCGATCACGGTGAACAGCCCGACGGCGAGCAGGCCGCCCGCGGCGCTCAGGGTGGCGATCCGGGTGTTCCGGCCCGCCCAGGCGCTGCCCCGGCGGCGTGCGCCGTCGGCGATCGCCTCGACGACGTCGTCGTACTCCAGTTCCGGCCACTGTGCACGGGCCGGCACGAGGTGCAGGATGTCGCCGTCGCGCACCCCCTGCGGCAGCAGGGCCTTGCCCGGGGAGAGCGGCTCGCCGTCGGTCCGGCGCAGCAGCCAGCCACCGTGTTTCTCGCCGTCGTCGGCGAGGCCCTCTCCCGCGTGCCGGAGCACCTCGGGCAGCAGCTCTGCCAGCGGCAGATGTTCGGGCAACGCGACGTCGACCCGTCGTTGCGGTGCGCTGATCGTGACGCGGGCGAGCCCGGTACTCATCGACAGTCCTCCATAGAGGGGGCAACCCATGGCTGCGCGGACGACCGCACTTTACCTAGGATGGTGCTCGCTCGTCCGACCGAGCACGAGGACATCCGCGACGAAACACCGTCGCTTCGCCCGCCCGCACCGGAACGTCGACTCCATCGGCGCGGGCCCAGGGGAGGTCTCACATGGACACGGGGAGCCCGCGGCCGGGTGACGCCGTACGCGCCCGACGGCGCGGCACGGTGCCCCGGACGCGCGATCGGTCACGGCACGACACCGCAGGTCGGCTCGGCGGAGGTGCGCGATGACCACGGTCGTCATCAAGCGCCCTCCGCGGCGTCCCGCTCCGGAGATCCCGACGGGCGAACTGGTGGTGGAGGCCCCGCCGGAGATCCCCCAGACCACCGGCGGCCGCTGGCAGCAGATGATGATGGTGCTGCCGATGCTCGGCGGCTCCGTCGCGATGGCGATGATGTTCGGCCGCGGCGGCGGCACCTACTCGTACGTCGTCGGCGCGATGTTCGGCATCTCCACACTCGCCATGGTGGCGTCGTCGTGGGGCAGCGCCGCGGGCTCGCCGAAGAAGTCGGAGATGATGGCGGCCCGCCGCGAGTACCTGCGGCACCTGGCGACCCTGCGCCGCCGGGTCCGGGAGACCGCCGCCAAGCAGCGCGAGGGCCTGTTCTACCGGCACCCCGACCCGGCCCAGCTCTGGTCCACCGTGGGCAGTTACCGGGTCTGGGAACGCCGGCCCGGCGACGGCGACTTCGGCGTGGTCCGCGTCGCGGTGGGCCCGCAGACCCTCGCCACCCCGCTGGTGCCCCCGGTGACCCGGCCGCTGGAGGACCTGGAGCCGATGACCGCCGGCGCGCTGCGCCGGTTCCTCGACGCGTACTCGGTGGTGCCGGACCTGCCGGTGGCGCTCTCCATGCGCGGCTTCGCCCGGGTCTTCATCCGCACCGCCCCGGGCGGTCGCGACCAGTCCGGTGACCCGGCCGGCGGCGACGCCCAGGCGCTGGTCCGCGCGATGCTCGCCCAACTGTCGGTCTTCCACGCTCCCGAGGAACTGCTGATCGCGGTCTGCGCCGGCCCGGAGCGACGCGCCCGCTGGGAGTGGGTCAAGTGGCTGCCACATGCCCACCACCCCACCGAGGTCGACGCGCTCGGTCCGGTCCGTCTCGTCGCCAGTTCCGGGGTGGAGCTGGAGAAACTCATCGACGACGTGGTCGGCAACCGGTCCCGGTTCAGTCTGTCCGGCCCGGCGACCGACGGCCCGCACGTCGTCATCATCCTCGACGGCGGCGACCTGAACGGTGCCAGCTATCTCGGCGGCGACAGCGGTATCGACGCGGTCACCATCATCGACCTGGACAGCCCGCCGCCCCGGCTGCTGGACCGCACGATGCTGGTCCTCGAGATCGCCGACGGGCGGCTGTACACCTACTCGATGGACGGTCAGGCCGAGGTCGGCATCCCGGACCGGCTGAGCGTCGAGGAGGCCGAGGCGGTCGCCCGGCGGCTCGCGCCGCTGCGGCTCGCCGCCGCCTCGAAGGCATCCTCCGACGCCCCGCTCACCACCGAGATGACCCTCGGCGACCTGCTCGGCATCGGTGATCCGGAGACCTTCAGCGTCGCCCAGGCGTGGGCGCCGCGCCCCAACCGCGACAAGCTGCGGGTGCCGATCGGTATCGGCGCCGACGGCGGTGCGATCGAGCTCGACCTGAAAGAGTCCTCACTGGACGGTATGGGTCCGCACGGCCTGCTGATCGGTGCCACCGGTTCCGGTAAGTCCGAGCTGCTCCGCACCCTCGTCCTCGGCCTTGCCACCACCCACTCCTCCGAGGTGCTCAACTTCGTCCTGGTCGACTTCAAGGGTGGTGCGACCTTCGCCTCGCTGGACCGGCTGCCGCACACCGCCGCGGTCATCACCAACCTGGCCGACGAGCTCCCCCTGGTCGACCGGATGGTCGACGCGATCAGCGGTGAGCTGAACCGGCGACAGGAGCTGCTGCGCAAGGCCGGCAACTACCCCAACATCATCGAGTACGAGCAGGCACGGGCCGGCGGTGCCGCGCTCGCCCCGCTGCCCTCGCTCCTGATCATCTGCGACGAGTTCTCCGAGCTGCTCACCGCCAAGCCCGACTTCATCGACCTCTTCGTGCAGATCGGTCGGGTCGGTCGGTCGCTCGGGGTGCACCTGCTGCTCGCCTCGCAGCGCCTGGAGGAGGGTCGGCTGCGCGGCCTGGACACCCACCTGTCGTACCGGATCGGTCTGCGGACCTTCTCGGCCCTGGAGTCCCGCGCGGTGCTGGGCGTTCCGGACGCGTACGAGCTTCCCCGCGCGCCGGGCCACGGCTACCTGAAGTACGGCACCGAGCCGCTGCAGCGGTTCAAGGCGGCGTACGTCTCCGGCCCCTACCGCAAGGCCAGCGGCAGCGGGCCCGGCGCCCAGGGCCACACCGGGCCGAAGCTGCTGCCGTACTCGACCCACTACGTGCCGGTGCCCAAGCCGGTGGTGCCGGAGAAGCCGCAGCCGGCCAAGGAGGACCCCACCGCGCCGACCCTGCTCGACGTCATCGTCAACCGGCTGGTCGGCCAGGGACCGCCGGCCCACCAGGTCTGGCTGCCGCCGCTGTCGCAGGCACCGGCGCTCGACGAGATCCTCGGTTCGGTGGTCACCGACCCGGCCCGCGGACTCACCTTCAGCAACCCCGAGCTGCACGGCGCCCTCCAGGTACCGGTGGCGCTGGTCGACAAGCCCTTCGAGCAGCGCCGCGACCTGCTCTGGCTGTCGCTGGAGGGCAGCGCCGGGCACGTCGCCGTGGTCGGCGGCCCGCAGTCCGGCAAGTCGACCCTGCTGCGGACCCTGATCTGCGGTCTGGCGCTGACCCACACCCCGGCCGAGGTCCAGATCTACTGCCTCGACTTCGGTGGTGGCTCGCTCGGCACACTGCGCGACCTGCCGCACGTCGGCGGTGTGGCCGGCCGGATGGACAGCGCGGCGGTGCGGCGTACCGTCGGTGAGATGACCACCCTGCTCGCCACTCGTGAGCAGCGCTTCGCCGAGCTGGGTATCGAGTCGATGGCGGCGTACCGCAAGCGGCGTGCCTCCGCCGGCGGGGTGGGGGTCGGTGCGGACCCGTTCGGCGACGTCTTCCTGGTCGTCGACGGTTGGCCGACCCTGCGGGGCGAGTACGAGGACCTGGAGGGGCCGATCACCGACCTCGCCACCCGGGGCCTGTCGTACGGCCTGCACGTGGTCGCCACGGCACCCCGCTGGATGGACTTCCGGCCGGCGATCCGGGACCTCTTCGGTTCCCGGCTGGAGCTGCGCCTCGGTGACCCGACCGACTCGATGATCGGCCGTAAGGCGGCGGCGAACGTGCCGCAGGTCCCGGGTCGCGGCATCACCGCCGAGCAGTTGCACTTCCTCACCGCGCTGCCGGAGCTGTCCAGCCTCGGCGGGCAGACGCCGGCGCTGGTGAAGGCGGTCGCCAGCAACTGGAGTGGCGCCCGGGCGCCGCGGGTCCGGCTGCTCCCGCCGGTGCTGAACTACAGCGACCTGGACATGTCCGGGACCTCCGGGCTGCGGATCCCGATCGGTATCGCCGAGACCGACCTGCAGCCGGTGGTGGTCGACTTCGCCGCGGAGCCGCACTTCCTGCTCTTCGGCGACGCGGAATGCGGCAAGTCGTCCTTCCTGCGGGCGCTGGCCACCTCGATCACCAACCGGTTCGCACCCGAGCAGGTTCGGGTGATCCTGGTCGACTACCGGCGCAGCCTGCTGGGTGCGATCCAGACCGACCACCTGATCGGGTACGGCACCGCCGCCGCCGGCACGGCCGAGCTGATCGAGTCCGTCGCCGGCTACATGCAGCGCCGGCTGCCCGGGCCGGACGTCACCCCACAGCAGTTGCGGGACCGCTCGTGGTGGCAGGGGCCAGAGCTGTTCGTGCTGGTCGACGACTACGACCTGGTCGCCACCGGTCCGAACAACCCGCTGCTGCCGCTGGCCGAGTACCTCCCACAGGCCCGGGACGTCGGGTTGCACCTGGTGATCACCCGACGCTCGGGTGGGGCGTCCCGTGCGCTCTACGAGCCGATCATCCAGCGGCTCCGGGAGCTCGACTCGCCCGGCCTGGTGATGTCCGGCAACAAGGACGAGGGTGCGCTGATCCAGGGGGTCCGGCCGTCGCCGATGCCTCCTGGCCGCGGTCGGCTGGTCACCCGGAAGGAGGGCGTACGCCTGGTGCAGCTCGCGTACCTGCCACCCACGTGAGCCGCACCGGCCTCCCGCCACGGGAGAGGGTGGGCGGTTCGTGCCTTCGCGTCGGCGGGGTTTCGCCCGCCACGGGGGTGAAACGGGGTAATCTCCGTGCATCATGTGTCCCCCGTGGTGAAATGGCGAGGCTGTGACCAGGCTGTCGCATCGAGACCGACGTGCCGTCGCCCGGATCACCGGGTCGGCGGTGCTCGCCATCGCCGGGGTCGTCACGTCGCTGGTCTGCCCGGTTCCGACTGCCGCCGCCGCGCCCGGGCCCGCCGCCGTGCCGGCGACGTACCTCGTGGGGTTGCCCATCCCGACCGACGCCATCCGCGACGAGCAGTGGCAGCTGGACCTGTTCCACGCCAGGGACGCCTGGCGGGTGTCGACGGGCGAGGGGGTGACGGTCGCGGTCGTCGACTCCGGTGTCGACGCCGGTCACCCCGACCTCGCCGGGCAGGTCCTGCCCGGCATCGACCTGGTCGCCGGAACGGGTGACGGCCGGACGGACCCGGTGGGACACGGCACCACGGTGGCCGGACTGATCGCCGGCCGTGGTGACGACACCCGCGGTGTCGTCGGGCTCGCCCCCAAGGCCAAGATCCTGCCGGTACGGGTCCTCGATGAGGAGAACCGCTACGACGACGCCCTGATCGTCGCGAGGGGCGTCCGGTGGGCGGTCGACAACGGTGCACAGGTCGTCAACCTGTCCCTCGGCGGCGTCGGGAAGAGCCCCGCGCTGGCCGCCGCGCTCGACTACGCCTTCGCCCGGGACGTGGTGGTGGTCGCCTGTACCGGCAACATCAGCGCGTCGTCCGGCAGCGACGTCTGGTACCCGGCGCGGGAGCCGGGAGTGGTCGCCGTGACCGGGCTGGAACGGCAGAGTGACACCCTCTGGTCCGGTGCGATCACCGGCCCGGAGACCGTACTCGCGGCTCCGGCGACCGGCCTGACGGGGGCGCGACCCGGCGGTGGGTTCTGGCGGGTCCAGGGGACGAGCTTCGCCGCACCGCTGGTGGCCGCCGCCGCCGCCCTGGTGCGGTCGCACTGGCCCGACATGTCCGCCGCCGACGTGGTGAACCGGTTGATCAGCACCGCCCGGGACGTCGGGGCCCCCGGCCGGGACGACCTGTACGGCTTCGGCGTCGTCGACCCGGTCGCCGCCCTCAGGGGCCAGGTCTCGGCCGTCGAGCGCAATCCGCTCGACGACGACGCCGCGCCGCCGGGCGTCGCCGGTTTCGGCGCCGCGCCGGGCCACGAGTCGTCCGACGAGCCGGCGGACGACGAACGTGACCAGATCGGCGCCGCCGCCTCCGGTCGCTCGGGTACCTGGGCGGCCGAGCCGGCCGGCGACCGGAACCCGGGCATGCCGGGCGGACTGGTCGGCAGCGGCGCCCTGGTGATCCTGGCCGTGCTCGGCGCCGCCGTCACGGTCCGCCCGTTCGTCCGCCGACGGCGCCGGACCGGCTGACCGCGGCGACGGGCACGCGGATCGAAGGGGCGCCACGCGAACGGCGCGGCGGACGGACACCGGCTCAGGTGCAGGCGCCGGTGCTGATCGACCGGGTACGGCCCAGGCCGGCCACCGCCGTGGACCGGGCCTCGTTGGCGGTCACCGCGAACCCGGTGTTACGGTCGTCGGCCGCCGCCGCGAATATCACGCCGAGCACGGTGCCGTCCGGGGCCACCAGCGGCCCGCCGGAGTTCCCGCTGCGGACCAGACCGCGGATCGTGTAGATCTCCCGAACGACCCGTCCCGACTCGTAGATGTTCGGGCCCGGAATCTCGCCCACGTCACGGATCCGGGCGGGTTGCGCGTTGTACGGACCGTCCAACGGGTACCCGAGCACGACGGCGTCGTCCTCGATCGCCGCCTGCCGGGTCGCGAACGGCATGGCCGGTGCCGACAGCCCGGGTACGTAGAGCACGGCGAGGTCCCGGTCCGGGTCGTAGACGACCACCCGGGCGCTGTGCCGGCTGCCGTTCACCTCGATCGAGACGCTCCGGGTGCCGGCGACCACGTGCGCGTTGGTCATCACCCGCTGGTCGGCGTAGACGAAACCGGAGCCCTCGATCCGCCGCGAGCAGCTGGGGGCGTTGCCCAGCACCTTGACCACGGACCGCCGGCCGTTGACGACCACCTGCGACCCGGCCAGCGCCGGGTCGGGTGACGCCACCTGGCGGGACCGGGTCGGGGTGAGCCCGCCGAAGACCTCCGGGAAGCCGTTGGTGTCGATCGCGTCCCGCAGCGCCCGGGACAGGGCCTGCGCCTGTGACGGCAGGCTGCGGTCCACCACGTTCAGCACGACGCTGTTGCGTACGGCGCTGTTCAGCCAGGGCAGCGAGGAGGAGGCCAGGGGAACCGCGACCAGCCAGGCCACCAGCAGCACGGCGAGCAGTGAGACGATCGCGCCGCCGATGTCGTCCAGGGTCCGGCCGGTCCTGCTGCTGATCGCGTGTCGCAGATGCGAGCCGAGCCAGCCTGCGGCGGCCTGCCCCAGCACCGCCAGTCCGAAGACCGCGACCAGCGCGATCACCACCCGGGTCGCGCCGTTGGAGACCTGCTCGGCGACGAGCGGGGCGACCTGCAGCCCGATCAGCGCGCCTCCGGAGAAGCCGGTGAAGGAGAGCAAGCCGACGAGGAAGCCCTGCCGGTACCCGCTGATCGCGAACAGCAGCATGAGCAGGACCAGGACGACATCCACCACCGACACCTGTTCAGGGTACGGGGCGGACCTGAGAATCCAGCCCGCCGTGCGGCGTAGACCGATCCGTCGCCTCGCTACCGCTGCCCGGCGGCGTGAGGACCGATGGGCGCGCCCGATCCGGTCGCCGGGGCCGCCGTACCCGTCGGCGGCAGGTTCAGCACCCGGTCCTGCGGCCAGGGCCGGGCCCACCCCGCCATGTCGAGCAGGGTGGCGAGCACCCCGGCGGTGAACCCCCAGACCAGCATGCCGCGCACCTGGAAGGCGGGGCCGACCCAGCCGCTGGGGTGGCGTACCCGGACACGGTTGGCCGGCTCGGCCAGTTCGGCGACGGGCAGCCGGGCCACGTGCGCCACCTCGGCGGGTTCCCGGGGATGCACCGGGTGGGGCCGGTGCCACCAGGCGAGCACCGGGGTGACCACGAAGTTGCTGACCGGGATCCACAGCCGGGGCAGCTCGGCCAGGACGGTGACACTGCCGCGGTCGAGCCCGACCTCCTCGTACGCCTCGCGCAGCGCGGTCGCCGCCGCGTCCGCGTCGCCCGGGTCGCTGGCCCCGCCGGGGAAGGCGGGCTGCCCGGCGTGGGTCCGGAGCGTGGCGGCCCGCTGCAGGAGCAACACGTCCGGCCCGTGCGCCGGGTCCTCGCCGAGCAGGACGAGGACGGCGCTGGGCCGCCCGCCACTGGCCGGGGTGCGCAGCCGGGTGAAGTCCTCGGCCCGAGCCGACCGGACCCGGGTGAGCAGGGGCTCGCACCAGGGTGGGAGTTGGCGTTCGGTCACGACGGCACCGTCACCCCCAGATGCTGGCGGACCAGGCGGGCGAGTTCCGCGTCGTCCAACGCGCCCGTCTGGTCCTGGTGTCGGATCCGGCCCTGCTCGTCGACGAAGAAGGTGGCCGGCAGGAGCGGGCGCGGGGCGTGGCGCAGCAGTCGCTGGTCGGGGTCGAAGAGGCTGGGAAAGCGGAGGCCGAGGTCCGCGCCGATCGACTGCGCCGCGGCCCGGTCGTCCCGGGTGTTCACCCCGATCACGCGTACCGTGCCGTCCGCCCGAGCGAAGAGACGCTGGAACGCGGGCAGCTCCCTGCGGCACGGTGGGCACCAGGAGGCCCAGAGGTTGATCACCGCTGGCCCGCGCAGCTCCCCGACCTGCACCTCGGAGTCGCCGACCAGGCAGGGCAGGGACAGCGCGGGCAGGGCGCGTACCGGCGGGGTGGCCCCGGTCGTCCGCCCCGCCGTGACGGTCCGGTCCGGTTCCGGTGTCTGGCTCGGTGCGGGGGGCCGGCCCGGCGCACTCGGTGGCACGGCCAGCGTGGCGCAGTCGGCGAACGTGGTGACCGCATCACCCTGGGTGGCCGGGGCGGACCGCCGGGGCGACGGGTCGGCGCCCGAACAGCCGGTGGTGAGCAGCAGTGTCGTGACGAGCGCGCCGCCGAGCAGCAGGGACCGTCTCGGCCGCCGGCGGGCCGGGCGACGGTACCCGGGTCGGCGGCTCACGGCGTGTCGCCGGCGGCGACGGCCTTCGCCGGCACGAGGTCGGGGTCGAGCCCGGCCTGGGCCGCGAGTTCCCGGGCCCGAGGACCCTTGAGCAGCTTCGCCGCGGCGACCGGGTCGGTGGGGCCGGTCCCGTAGGAGGGACAGAACCGCGCCAGGGTGCAGGCGCCGCAGGCGGGCTTGCGCGCGTGGCAGACCCTCCGCCCGTGGAAGATCACCCGGTGCGACAGCATGGTCCAGTCACGTCGCTCGAACAGGGCGCCGACCGCGTGCTCGATCTTGACCGGGTCGGTCTCCGTGGTCCAGGCCCAGCGCCGGACCAGCCGCTGGAAGTGGGTGTCGACGGTGATCCCCGGGACGCCGAAGGCGTTGCCGAGGATCACGTTCGCGGTCTTGCGCCCGATTCCCGGCAGGGTCACCAGGTCGGCCAGCCGGCCCGGCACCTGACCGTCGTACCGCTCCACCAGGTCCTGCCCGAGCCTGATCAGCGCGTTCGCCTTGTTCCGGAAGAATCCGGTGGGCCGGATGATCTCCTCCAGTTCGGCGCGGTCCGCGCCGGCATAGTCCGCGGCGGTCGGGTACCGGGCGAAGAGCTTCGGCGTGACCTCGTTGACCCGCTGGTCGGTGCACTGGGCGGAGAGGATGGTGGCGACCGCCAGCTGCAGCGGCCCGTCATGGTCGAGCTCGCAGTGGGCGTCCGGATGGGTCTCGGCCAGCAGCCGCCCGATCCGCCGGGCCCGCCGCGTCAGCCCGAGGTCGGATTCGACGGTACGCCGCGACCGCCGGGCGCCGATCCGGGCGGTGCCGGCTCCGGCCGCCGCGGTCGCGGGGCCGACGGTATCGCCTGTCGTGCTCACGTCGGCCAGCCTACGCCGCCGCGCCGCGGCCGCCGTTCGCGCCGGGCCCCGGGGCGTCACCCGGCCCGGTTTACCGGCACGGTCAGGTGTCCTGACGAGGTGGCGAGATCGTGCCGTCGGCGGCGAGCCGCGCGCCGGTCTTCGGGAAGTCTGCCTTGGACAGCTCCCGGACCAGCCCCAGGGCCCGTTTCTGGGTGTCGACCGTCGGCTTGCCCGCGCCGTCCATGTAGGTGGAGATCAGTTCCCCGCCGGCCCAGGTCCCGTCGGCCCTGAGCGACACCTTGAGGATGGCGCCCCAACCGAGTCGCCCGCTGTTGCTGAGCGTGTTTCCGCCGCCGGCGAAGTTGCCGAGGCTGTAGGCGATCAGTCGGCCCTTGTAGAACTCCATCCCGCGGAGCACGTGTGGGCCGTGGCCGACGATCAGGTCCGCACCGGCATCGATCATGGCGTGTGAGAACGCGATGGGGTCGCCCCGGTTCTCGCCGAGGAACATCTCGGTGCCGGGTCGGACCCGGGTCCTGTCGGAGCCCTCGGCCCCCATGTGCACCTGCACGACGACCAGGTCCGCCATCGTCGTCGCCTTCTCGACGACCCTCCTCGCCGCGTCGATGTCGGTCAGGCTGTTGGACCACGGGTACGACGAGAAGCCGGCGACCGCCACGGTGACGCCCTCGACGTCGACCACGGTGATCTGGTCCGGCGCGCCGGTGTGCTTGAGGTCGTACTTCTCCAGCGCCTTCTGGGTGTTCTCGTAGCCGGCCTTGCCGTAGTCGTAGCCGTGGTTGTTCGCCTGGTTCAGCAGTTTGAACCCGGCGTCGGCGAGGTGGGCGGCGTACGACGGCGGCGCGCGGAACTGGAAGCAGCGGGTCGCGTTCGCGCCGCACTTGGAGGTGCCGGTGTCGTCGGTCAGCGGCTCTTCGAGGTTCCCCATGACCAGGTCGGCGGCGAGTGCCTTCTTGACCGAGTCGAAGAAGCCCTTGCCGCCGTTGGCGGGCAGCCGGTGCGGGGCGTTGCCCAGCACGATGTCCCCGGTCGCCGACATCGAGATGACTTTCGGTTCCGGTTCGGCGCTCGCGGAGGGCTTTGCCGAGGCGGACGGGTCGGGCGCGACGATCACCGGCCCGGACGGTTCGTCGCCCATCATGTCGACCAACGCCACACCGGCCACGCCGGTGCCCAGCAGTACCGCCAGTACCGCGAGCACCACCAGTGGGGCCTGCCGGCGGGAGCGCCGAGGGCGGCGTGACATTGGCATGGATGGATTGCTGTCCTGCATCGTCCGCAGACAGTACCCGGGCCGGGCCACCGGAGCGACAGCCGTCAGGGCGGAATCGGACCCCCGACCCGGCAGACCCCGGCCTCGGTGCCCACTCCGGCCCGCCCGACCCGACCGGCCGGATCGGGACCGGCACCGGACCGCCACGGGATGGTGCGGGCGGGCGGGCGACCGGTGGCACGCGGGAGGCGGATCACCGCCGGGCGGCCCGGGGCGGCCGGTCGGACCAGGGCACGCAGGGTGCCGAGCCGCCGACCCACACCGCCTGGCGGGCCGCCCGCGCCAGCGGCGCGCCCCACCGCGACCGCGGTCCGCCGTACGGCTCGGCCGGGCCGTCGGGTGGGCAGAGCACGGCGACCGCGTCGGTGGGGGTGCCGGTGGCGGGCAGTCCCAACTCCCGGAGCGCCTGAGCCTTCGCCTCGGTGATCGTCATCACGGCGTTGACCAGGGCGGCCTCGCCGAGCCGTACCGGCAGCCGGGCGACGATGTTCACCGTGCCGACCGCCGGCCGGGCCGGGGTGGACTCCGGGTCGCCGTCGGCCGGGACGGCCGCCCAGATCGGCGTGCCGAGCCCCACCGTGGCCCAGACCCGGACACCGCCGTCGGTCGCGGTCACCACCTCCGCCACGTCGACGCCGGTGAGCAGCCCGATGCCGGGTCCGCGCAGGTCGAGCCGGTCGGCCAGCTCGGCCAGGTGGACGTCCGGGTCGGGGCGCCGGTACGACATGGGCACGGTCGCGTTCAGTGCCCAGTGCCGTACGCCGAG
>Ga0310834_100194_pt1 | contig 97357 bp, 72 predicted proteins | sample SM_ome_2_FD_201314 | JGI IMG/M metagenome (GOLD analysis project Ga0310834, IMG submission 201314) | Sorghum-adapted microbial communities enriched on stacked mutant (SM) sorghum from Joint BioEnergy Institute, Emeryville, California... ...
CGCCGCGGCGTACGGTCAGGCAACAACGGCTCCAACCGAGCCCACTCCGCATCCGTCAAATCATGACGACCAACCACAAAAGTGGTCTATCCCACCCGCCGTCAAAGATCCAGGAGACACGCCCTAACTCGCTGGACCGGCCGGCGGACGGTCAGCTCCTCGACTGGTCGGAAAGGGGGCGGATGTCGTCGCCGAGCCAGGTGATGCCCTCGCGGATGATCCGGGCGGGCGTGCCCGCGACCGCCGTGTTGGCCGGTACCTTCTGCCCGCGCACGAGGCTGCGCATCCCGACCACCGCCGACTCGCCGATCTCGACGTGCCCGGTGATGATCGCCTCTCGGCCCAGCCACACGTGCCGGCCGATCCGGATGCGCCCGCCGTACGGGTTGAACCGGACCCCGGTCTTCAGGTCGACCAGGCTGTGCATGTCGTCGGTGGCGATGTAGACGCGAGCGGCCCACAGCTGGTCGCGCTCGGCCACGATCGAGCCGCCGTTGCGGGCGTCGAGCTGCGCCTCGCCCGTGGCGACGACCTGGCCGTGGAGGATGACGCTGGAGCCGCCGCCGCAGTAGATCTCGCCGGCGGTCAGCTCGCTGTCCGGCCCGACGAAGACGGTCGCGCCGTCGCCGCCCACGAGCAGCGACAGCGAGTCGAGCCGGCTGGCCAGCACCACGAGGGCGTTCGAGAACGGGTACGTCATGAGCCGCCCGGGAATCCGTGGGGGCATGGCCAACCCCTCGGCCAGGTAGAAGGCGTTGCCCTGGGCCGCGAACTGCTCCGGTAGCTGGTCGCTGACCTCGCGCAGGACCAGCCCGTCCAGGATCTCGGCGGGCACCCCGGCGTCGAGGAGACGGTGGCGGTGCGCGGCGCTCAGCGACGGTCCGATCATGGGACGAGGGTGCCAGGCCGGGGTGCGCTTCCGGAAGCCCGCGGGCCGCAGCTCACAGCCGGACCGGCGGCCCACTCCATCCGCCGACCGCCCAGCCCGGCATCCGCCGGCCCCGGCCGCACCCACCGGTCGGCGGGCGTGGCCGTACGGCCCCCGGGACACGGCGTCGCGGCGGGGACCGGCGACGCGGGTCAGGGGAGCTTGAGGTCGGCGATCCGCTGCTCCGGGTCGGCCACCAACGCCGACAGCACCGCCACGTAGCCCTGCAGGGCCTCCCGCACCAGGCTCGGCGGGTACATGGTCGGGTTGAAGCCCATGACCGCCGCGCCGCCCTCGAGGTCCACGGTCAGGCCCGGGGCGTGCCGTCTGGCCCACAGCCGCAGCAGCGCCGCGTCGGGCTCGACCGGCGGGGGCCGCATGCGGGTGAGCCGGTGCCCGGCCGTCGGCACGGCGAACGCGGCCCCGTGCATCCACGCGTGGTAGAGGTGGAAGAACGGCCAGGGGCGCATCACGTCGAAGTCCGGGTTCGCGGCGCGGGCGATCTCCCAGAACGACGCCTGGTTGCGCATGGCCTCGTAGAGGCCGGAGCGCACCGCGGCGATGGCCTCGGACAGCGGGGTCTGCAGGTCGATCGTCGTGGCGAGGTAGCTGTTCTGTGAGAACTGTCCGATCAGGTCGTCGCCCCCGGCGGGCAGGGCCTCCCGGCCGGTCGACGCGGTGGCCATGACCACGCGGGACCAGCCCGTCCGGGCGCCGAGGTAGATCCGGTAGGCCGCCAGGAGCAGCACGAAGGGTGTGGTCCGGTGGCGGCGGGCGAACGCGCGGAGCCTGGTGGCGACATCGGCCGGGATCGGTACGGCCAGATCGCCCTCGGCGCTGACGTGCAGGCCCGGGCCGTCCAGTACCGGCGGGTAGGGCCACTCGGCCGGAAGCGGGGTGAGGCTGCGCCGCCAGTACTCCTGCCGCTGACGCAGCTGCGCCTCGTCGAGCTGCAGCGATGCCTGCGCCGCCGGGTAGGTCAGCCGCAGTGGTGCCAGGGGTGGCCCCTGGCCGGCGCGGGCCAGGTAGGCGGTGCGCAGGTCCCGGAGGAACACGTCGGCCGACCGGCCGTCGGAGATGACGTGGTTCATGGTCACCGCGACCACATGCTGGGACTCGCCCAGACGCACAAGGCTCGCTCGCCACAGCGGACCATTGCGCAGGTCGTACGTCCGGGCGCGCTCGTAGGCCAGGATGCTCGACTGCATGAACGCCCGGCGCTGCGCCGGCACGTCGGCGAGATCGGCGAACGTGACCGTGGTGTCGACCTCGGGCGCCACCCGGATGCGGGGATCGAGGCTGGTGTCGGTGAAGACGATGCGCAGCGCGTCGTGGCGGCGCATCACCTCGTCGACCGCGGCCTGGAACTGATCACGATCAACGGGAAAATCCCAGGTAGCGGTCGCGAAGACGTTGTAGGCGGTGCGGCCCGGGTCGGTCGGGGAGAAGGCACACAGCAGCTCCCACATGGCCTCCTGGCCGCGGGCCAACCGCCCCGCCGCTGGACTCACGGTTAGGCAGGATCGTGCCTCGCCCACCGCTGTGTCAAGCGATCTTCATTCCTATATTCACAGCTTGCAAGATTGCGATACATGGTGGCATCATCGAGGCGACGACCCTCCCGAACGGTCGTTAATGATCTGGATATAACGAGAGATCGGCCTCGACAGGACCGTGACGCGGCCCCTATCATTGCGCCGTGTCGCGCGTTGGCTGGCGCCCCATCAAAGATGGGTCCGGACGGGGGGTAGTGCTCAGCATCGACTTCACCGTCGCCAAGGTCCGTGGGCAGGCCAGCTTCGTCGACCTGGCCCCGCAGCTTCCCGAGGGGTTCGGGATGTGGGGCACCGATGAGGACGCCTGGTCCGGGTCGGGCGATCTGCGTACTCAGCTGGATGCATGGCTTGGTCACGGGTCGCCGGTCGAGGCGCCCGTGCGAGCAATTTTCGGATTCTGCGGGGCGGCCGCGCTGGCGTGCGCGCTGGCCCACCGACTCGCCGCCCCGCAGCCTCCGGCCGTGGTGCTGTTCGACCCGGTGGAGGTCGGCCCGCGGAACATGCTCGCCCAGCTGACCGATTCGCTGCGTCAGCTCGCCGGGGGCCGGGAGTCCGACTTCGACATTGGTATATCAGTGGACGACATCGACCACCGCGATGTCGGCGAGTTGGCGGAAACACTGACCAAGCACTACACGGTGCGCGCGGCCGAGGTGGGGGCGGCCCGGTCGATTCGTCCGGCCACGATGGCCGACCTGTGCCGGCGGTTCGAGTCGTACCTGCGTTACCTCGCCCTGTGCACCGCGGCGTGGTCGCTGGAGCGGGTCCCGCCCAGCCGGATCGTGCTGTCCCGGGGTCACGGCGTGCCGGCGGACATGGCCGACGTGCCGGCGGTGCCCGTGGACGCGACGGAGCACGTGCTGCTCGGCCACCCCGAGGCCGCGAGGGTCGCCACCGAGGTGCTGGTCGGTGCTACGGGAGGCGACTGATGGCGCAGGTGGTCCCGGATCTGTTGCGGCGCAGCGCGGCGCTCGTCCCCGATCGGCCGGCGGTGATCCTCGACGGGCAGGACACGCTGACCTTCGCGGAGCTGGAGGCCCGGTCCAACGCGTTCGCCCGGGGCCTGCGGCAGCGGGGGATCGGTCACGGTGACCGGGTGGCTCTCGAGTACACCGGCGCCGACTGGCCCCGCTACGCGGTGGCGTACTTCGGCGTGCTCAAGCTCGGCGCGGTGGCCCTGCTGACCGGGACCCGGTTCACCGAGGCGGATCTGGCCCGGGTCGTCAGCGGGTACCGGGTCGCGGTGGTGGTCCGCGCCCGCGGGGTGACCGTACCTCCGGTCGACTGTCCGGTGCTGGACGACGAGACGATCGACATTGATCAGTCGTCGGAGGAGTTTCCCATCGGGGCCACGCCCGCCGACGCGGCGGAGGTCGTGTTCACCTCGGGGACGACCGATCGGCCGCGGGGCGTGGTCGCCACCCACGCCAACCTGGTCGGGGCCCAGGCGGCCTGGCCCACCGCGATCCGGGCCAACCAGCCCTGCGCCCATGCCCTGCCCCTGGGGTCGGTCGCGGCCCAGGCGGTGCTGCTCACCTGCGTGGGCAACCAGCACACGTTGCTCGTGGCGTCCCAGTTCACGGTCGGCAGGTTCAGCGCCATGGTGGACAAGCACCACGCGGTCACGGTCTGCCTGGTGCCGGCCATGGGTCACTGGCTGGTCCGCGACGGCGCCGAGCAGGCCACCCCCATGCCCACGGTGAAGGGCGTCAGCTTCTCCGGCGCTCCGCTGCCCACCGCCATCCTGCCGGACCTGCCCAAGGTCTTCCCCAACGCGACCTTCTTCAATTTCTATACGTCGACGGAGACCTATCCGGCCCGGCTCGCCACCCGTGTGGACCCGCAGCGGCCGGAGTCCGTGGGCCGGCCCGTCGGTACCAGCGCCGTGCGGGTCACCGACCCGGACGGCAACGAGCTGCCGCCCGGGGAAGTGGGCGAGGTGTGGCTGCGCGCGGGCGGGGCACCGCCGCGCCAGCTGCTCGACGGAAGTCCCACCGACGTGCGCGACGGCTGGACCCGCACCGGGGATCTGGGCTACCTGGACGCCGACGGTTATCTCTTCCTGACCGGCCGGAGCAGCGACATCGTGATCGTCGGCGGGATCAACGTCTCCACCGGCCGGGTGGAGCAGATCCTGCGCCGGCACGAGGCGGTGGCCGAGGCGGCCGTGTGCGGTGTGGCGCACCCCGTGCTGGGCGAGGTCCTGGCCGCGTTCGTGGTGGCGCGCGACGACGTCACCGTCCGGGACCTGCGCGCCCACGCGGCCGCGAACCTGGCGCGCCACGAGCTGCCCGCGATCATCCGTATCGTCGACGACCTGCCCCGCAATCCCGCGGGCAAGGTGGTCAAGTCCGAGCTGCCCCGCCTGCTGGAGGTTGGCGAGGCGTCGTTCGAGGCTCCCGCCACACCGTTGGAACGACAGGTGGCCGCGGTGTGGGCCGAGGTGCTGGACCTCGGCACGGTGGGCCGCACGGACAACTTCTTCGACCTCGGCGGTGACTCGCTCGCGGCGAACCAGATCGCCGCGCGGCTCCGCGACCAGCTCACCGTGGCGCTGGACGCCGTCGCCGTCCTTGAAGCACCCACTGTGGCCGAACTGGCCGAGTATCTCGCGCCACTGATCGGGGAGTCTGAATGACAGATGCACCGACCCGTCAGGTCGTCCGGGACCTGATGGGTGATAGTCGGTAATGCGCCAAGTCGATAACGTTTTCTATAGACGCGCACCGGCCGCCACTGCGGGTGGCCGGCCAGACGTCATCGATCGAGGAAGTACCAGACGTCGTTGAGCAAGGAGTTAAGTATGACAGCAGCGCCGCCCCCACCGGCTGCCCCTGATCTGATCGCGGATCACCCCGATGTCGTCAACTCGATAACGTTCTCCACCACCCGGGAGCCGGCCCGGCGGGTGACCGCCGTGGTCCTGGCGCCGGGGGCGAGCGTGGTCGACCTGCGCGACCATCTGTGGGACGCGCTGGCGCCCGCGGACCTTCCGGATGCGCTGGTGGCCCTGCCCGACCTGCCGCGCGATGCCGCGGGAGAGGTCGACACCGCCGCCATCGAGGCGGAGGCGCTGGACCGCCCGGGGACGTGGACGTTCCGCCCGCTGACCACGCCGACGGAGGAGGCGGTCGCCGCCGTGTGGCGCGAGGTGCTGGGTCGTTCCCGCATCGGGGCCGACGACAACTTCCTCGACCTCGGCGGTGACTCGATGACGGCCGCGCTGCTGCTCGACCAGACCAACGAGCGGCTCGGGGTGGAGCTGACGCTGGGCGAGATGCTCTCGGCTCCGTCGCTGGCCGCCGTGGCCGAGCTGATCGACAGCCGTACGGGCAACTAGGTAACAGGCCATACGAGCAAATAGGTAATTTCTTGATGAAATCGGTAGGTGTGGCCGAGCGCGCCGTCGCCGGCCTGGCCAGCCCCCGGGCTCGGCTGATCGACGGAGCCACCGGCACGGAGTGGTCCGGCGACCGGCTGCGCGCCGCCGTCGACGCCGTGGCCGCGGCGCTGGCGCCGTTGCCGCCCGGCCCGGTCGTGTGCCTCACCGGCAACGACGTCGCGTCGGTGCTGCGCTACCTGGGCGTCCGGGCGGCCGCCCGACCGGCGATGCTCGTCGACGCCGGCCTCCCGGCCGCCGAGGTGGCCGACCTGGTGCAGCGGTTCGAGCCGTCGGCCGTGGTCGGCCTGGCCCCCAGCACGACAAAGGTGGGCGGGGTGCGGCCCGACCGCCCACCGTCGGGGTACGGGTGGGCGGAGGTGGCCGACGTCGGTCCTCTGTGGACGCGCACCGCGGCCCCGCGGTACGTGCCCCATCCGGACCTGCGGTTGCTGCTCGCCACCTCGGGCTCGACGGGCCGACCGCGCCTGGTGCGCCAGGCGGAGCGGTCGGTGCTGGCCAGCGCGGCCGCCATCTGCGCCGCGTTGCACATCGATGCGAACGAGGTGGCCATCACGGCCCTGCCGCTGTACTACACGCTCGGGCTCAGCGTGCTGCACAGCCACCTGTTCGCCGGCGCCACGGTGGTCGTGGAGTCCCGCGGCGTGCTCGACCGGGGCTTCTGGGACAGCGTCGACCGGTACGGGGTCACCAGCATCACGGGCGTGCCGCACACGTACGAGCTGCTGATCCGCCAGCCCTGGCGGCCGACCGACAACCCGAGCGTCCGGCGCCTGTGCGTCTCCGGCGCCCGGATCCGCGACGCGGTCGCCCGGCACTTCCACGAGGAGATGCAGCGGCACGGCGGTGCCTTCTACGTCATGTACGGCCAGACCGAGGCGGGCTCACGGATCTGCGTCCTGCCGCCGGAGCACCTGCCGGCCAAGCTGGGGTCGGTGGGCCCGCCCATTCCCGGAACCCGGCTTTCGATCGAGTCCCCCGGCCCGGACGGCGTGGGCGAGGTGGTGTGCCACTCCGACACCGTCATGATGGGGTACGCCGAGTCAGCCGCCGACCTGGCCCGCGGCGACGACCTCGCGGGGACTCTGTCCACTGGGGACCGCGGCCGGCTGGACAGCGACGGCTACCTGTGGCTGTCCGGGCGGGCCAGCCGGATCGGCAAGGCGTACGGGGTCCGGGTGAGCCTGGACGCGGTGGAACACGTCAGTTCCGCGATCGCGCCGACGGCGGCCGTCGCGGGCGACGACCGCGTGCTCCTGTGGTGCGAGGGCATCGGTCAGGAGCGCGCGGCCGAGGTCGCTGCGCTGGTGGCCCAGAAACTGCGGATCCACCGCACCGCCCTGATCGTCTCCGCGGTGCCGGAGTTGCCGCGTCGCCCGAACGGAAAGGTGGACTACGATGCCCTTCCCGTCTGACTCTCCCGCTGGTCCCGGCTCGGCCGGCGAGCCCGCCGTCGCCACGGCCACCCAGCCCGTCGACGCGACTGCGCCCGCCGAGACCGAGGCGCCGTACCAGGCTCCCCGCACCGAGGCGGAGGAACTGGTCGCCTCGGTGTTCGCCCAGGTGCTGGAGCTGGACCGCGTGGGCGTGCACGACGACCTGTTCAAGCGCGGCGGGAACTCGCTGCACGCGGTCCAGGTCATCAGCCGGATCAACGATGCTACCGGCCTCGATGTCCCCGTCAGTCTCATCTTCGAACACCCCACCGTGGCCGAGCTGACCGAGGCGCTGGAGAAGCTCGCCGAGGCCAGCTCGTCCTGACCGTCGATGCCCTGACCATCGGCGTCGCGACCATCGATGTGCTGGGCACCGACTTACCGGTCGTCGATGCTCCGGCCATCGACGGCCTGACCCACGACGCGTCCACTCGCGCGCCCGAGGAGGCACCGTGACCGAGGCACCGCCCCGCACCTCGGCGTTGGTTCGTCGCTGGAAGAGCGATTCCGCGCCCACCCAGCCCGACCAGCTCACCCGTCGGCCGCCGGGTGAGCCACCCCCGCTGTCGTACGCGCAGGAGCGGATGTGGTTCCTGGAGCAGTACGTTCCCGGAACCGCCGCCTACAACATGTGGCTCGCCTTCCGGCTGCACGGCCCGCTCGACCTCGCCGCGCTCGAGGCGGCGCTGACCGCCCTGGTCGCCCGGCACGAGAGCCTGCGGATGCGATTTCTGACCACTCCGGACGGTGACCCCGTGGTCGAGGTCGACCCGCCGGGGCCGGTGCGGTGGCGCGTGCTCGACGTGAGCGGCGCCGCCGACCCGGTCGAGGCGGCGCGGTCGGCCCTGCCGCCGTTGGCGTGCGAGCCCTTCGACCTGGCGACCGGGCCGTTGCTGCGCCCGCTGCTGGTCCGGCTCGGTCCGGACGACCACGCGGTCTGCCTCGTCGTGCATCACATCGTCTGCGATGGCTGGTCGGCCGAGCTGATGCGCGACGAGCTGCTGGCCGGATACGCGGCGGCCCGGGCCGGTCGGCCGGTCGACCGGCCGCCGCTGCCGCTGGACTACGGCGACTACGCGCGGTGGCAGCGGGCGCAGTTCGAGCGGGGGCGCTTCGCGGCCGGGCTGGACTACTGGCGCCGCAAGCTCAGCGGGGTGCCCGCCCTGCAGCTGCCGACCGACCGCCCCTACCCGGCGGCCCAGACCGTCAACGGGGCCGGCTACCTGTTCCGCATCGACGCCGAGCTGTGCCGGGCGGTGGAGCGGCTCGGTCAGGCCCACCGCGCCACCTCGTTCATGACCTTCCTGGCCGCCTACCAGGCGCTGCTGGCCTGGTGGTGCGACCAGGACGACTTCGGGGTGGGCGTGCCGGTCTCGGGACGGGACCTGCCCGAGATCGAGCCGCTCGTCGGGCTGTTCGTCAACACGCTGGTGTTCCGGGCGGACGTGAGCGGCGACCCGACGTTCCGGGAGCTGCTGCTCCGGGTGCGGGGGGAGGCGGTCGAGGCGTTCGCCCACCAGCAGGTGCCGTTCGAGCGGGTGGTCAGCGAGCTGCCGCTGGACCGGGACGTGCGGCGCCCGCCCGTGTTCCAGGTCAGCTTCGCGCTGCAGAACTACATCCCCGAGCGGTCGCATACGACCACCGACCCCGGCTCGCTCACGGTGGCCCCGTTCGGCTTCGACATGCCGGTGACGCGGCACGAGCTGGTGCTTTACCTGTACCCCGACGGCGACGAGCTGTCCGGGGTGGTCAACTACAACACCGACCTGTTCGACGAGTCGACGATCGCCACGCTCTTCGCACGGTACGTGGCGCTGCTGCGCCAGGTCGTCGCCGACCCCGACGTCCGACTGTCCAGTCTGGACCTGCTGACCGAGCAGGAGTACGCCACCCTGCGCCGGTTCGGCGACGGCGAGGCGGAGACGGTGCCCACGCCGACGTGGCGGCTGCTCACCGACCCGTTCGACGAGTGGGTGGCGCGGACCCCGGACGCGCCGGCCGTGGTCTGCGACGGCCAGCAGCTGTCCTACCGCGAGCTGGCCGACCGGGCCGACGCGCTGGCCCGTCGGCTGCGCGGCCTCGGCGTGGGGCCGGACCGGCGGGTCGGGATCTGCCTGGAGCAGTCCACCGACCTGGCCGTGGCGATGCTGGGGGTGCTCAAGGCCGGCGGCGCGTACCTTCCGTTGGACCCGGAGCAGCCGCCCGCCCGCCTCGCGTTCCTGCTCGACGACGCCGCCGCCGACGTGGTCATCACCTCCCCGCAGCTGACCGGACGGCTGTCCACCTTCCGGGGGCACCTGGTCACCGAGCTGGCGGGTCCGTCGCCCGCCGGTGAAGAGCCGTCCTCCGCGCCGCCGGTGCCGGTCGAGCCGGACCACCTGGCGTACGTCATCTACACCTCGGGCTCGACCGGAACCCCCAAGGGCGTGGCCGTCCAGCACCGGCAACTGGTGAAGTACCTGGCCGGCGTGCGGGCCCGACTGGGCATTGTGGACGGTTCCCGGTTCGCCCTGGCGCAGTCGCTCGCGTTCGACTTCGCGGTCACCATGTTCTACCTCGCGCTCGCCACCGGGGGGTGCATCCACCTCATCCCGCGGCGGTCGGACGGGCGGCAGGTCGCGGAGTACCTGGCGAAGGCGCAGATCGACTACCTGAAGGTCACGCCCTCGCACCTGGCCGCGCTCGCGCTGGAGGTGCCGGAGCGGGACCTGCTGCCGCGCCGGGCGCTCATCCTCGGCGGGGAGGCGTCCCGGGCCGACTGGACGCGTCGCCTGGCCAGCCTGTCGTCGGCCCTGGTGATCAACCACTATGGACCGACCGAGGCGACCGTCGGGGTCACCACGTACGAGGTGGCTCCGGACCGCGACCCCGGTACCGTCACCACCCCGATCGGCCGGCCGCTGCCGTTCGCGCGGGTGCAGGTGCGTGACCGCGCCGGTCGCCTCGTCCCGGTCGGCGCGGTCGGCGAGATCTACCTCGGCGGCGACCGGCTCGCCCGGGAGTACCTCAACCGTCCCGAGCTGACGGCGGAGAAGTTCGTCGTCGACCCGAGCGGCGAGCGGTGGTACCGCACGGGCGACCTGGCCCGGTGGCTGCCCAGCGGAGATCTGGAGTTCCTGGGCCGACGGGACAACCAGGTCAAGCTGCGCGGCTACCGGATCGAGCTGGGGGAGGTCGAGGCCGCCCTGGCCGGGCTGCCCGAGGTCGCCATGGCCGTGGTGACCGTCCACAACCAGAACCTGTGCGCCTACCTGGAGCCGACCGACCCGACCATTCGCCCCGGCCTGGCCCAGCTGCGCGAGCGGCTGGCCCAGACGCTGCCGGAGTACATGCTGCCGGCCCGCGCGATCTGGCTGGATCGCTTGCCGTTGATGGCACACGGCAAGGTCGACCGCGCGGCGTTGCCCGCCCCCACGGACGATCGGCCCGACCAGGCGGTCGCCTACGTGCCACCGGCGGGCCCGGTGCAGGAGGCGATCGCGGCCGTATGGCAGACGGTGCTGCAGGTCGACCGGGTCGGGGCCGACGACGACTTCTTCGACCTGGGCGGCCACTCGCTGCTGGCCGCGCAGGTGGTGAGCCGGCTGCGGCGGGCGCTGCCCGAGGGAGTCCGGCCCATCACCTTGATGGACATTTTCAAGCATCGAACCGTACGGGCCCTGGCGGCGGTGGCGGAGGCGCCGGACGAGCCCGCGGCCGGGATGTTGCACGAGCTCACCCGACCGCCGGCGTCCGGACAGCGGCGGCTGTCGCTGGTCTGCGTGCCCTACGGCGGCGCCAGTGCGGTGGTCTACCAGCCGTTGGCCGACGCCCTGCCCGAGGGGGTCTCGCTCTACGCGGTGGCGATGCCGGGCCACGACCTCAGCGAGGCCGACCCGACCGGCCACGGCCCGGCGAGCAACGCCACGCTGCCCGAGGTGGCCGCCGCCCTCGCCGCCGAGGTGCTGGAGCGGGTCTCCGGCCCGCTCGTGCTCTACGGACACTGCGGTCCGGGCGGGGCGCTGACCGTGGAGTTGGCCCGGCGGCTGGAAGCGGCCGGCCGGAAGCTGGAGGCCGTCTATCTCGGCGGCATCTTCCCGTTCGCCCGCCCGACCGGCCGGCTCGGCCGGCTGGCCAAGCGGTTCCGCCTGGAGCGGCTGCGCAGCGACACCGTGTACGCCAACTGGCTGCAGTCCCTGGGGGCGGACCTGGGATCCCTCGACCCGGCCGAACGGCGCCACCTGATCCGGACCATGCGCCAGGACGCGCAGAACGCGGAGGACTACTTCACCGAGCTGTTCTCCCAGCAGGTCGAGCCCCTGCAGGCGCCGATCATCTCGGTCGTGGGGGAGCGGGACCCGGGCACCGAGTACTACGCCGAGCGGTACCGGGAGTGGGACTTCCTGTCCCCTCGCACCGCCCTGGTGGTCATGGACGAGGCCGGCCACTACTTCCTCAAGTACCGGGCGGAGGAGCTGGCGACGATCCTCACCACCGTCCACCCCGCGCTGGCCTCCGGCACGGTGGCGCCCCTGCACCGGGCCGGCCGACCGGACGCCACCTGGTGGCTGCACGACCCCGGGGACGCCACGGCGAAGCCGACCGGCCCGGCGCCCAGCCTCGGCCGGTTCCTGACGGTCGCGACCGGCCAGATGGTGTCCATGACCGGCACGGCGTTGACCGAGTTCGCTCTGCCGATCTGGGCCTACCTCGATACCGGGTCACTGCTGCGGTTCGCGCTGTTCTCGGTGGCCGGGTTGCTGCCCGGCATCCTGGTGGCGCCGGTGGCCGGGGCGCTGGTCGACCGCAGCGACCGGCGCACGGCGCTGATCGGCAGCAACACCGCGGCGGCCGTCCTGCTCGGCCTGCTCATCGTCCTGGTGGCCGGGGGCGGCCTCGGTTCGCCGCTGCTGTACGCCACCCTGGCCGTGCTCTCGGCGGTGCTGAGCGTGCAACGCCTGGCGTACATGTCGGCCGTACCGCAGCTGGTGCCCAAGCGGTACCTCGGCCACGCCAACGGGGTGCTCCAGTTCGGCACCGGCACGGCCCAGTTCCTCACCCCGCTGCTCGCGGTCGCCCTGCTCGAGGCCGTGGGCCTGCGGGGCGTGCTGGGCGTGGCGGTGAGCAGCTACGTGGTCAGCCTGGCGATCCTGCTGGTGGTCCGCTTCCCGCAGACCATGGCCTGGCGCCGCCGGGAGCCCGTGCTCGTGGAGATCCGCAACGGGTACCAGTACTTCTTCCAGCGGCCAGGCCTGCGCGCGATGCTGATGTTCTTCGTCACGCTCAATGCCCCGCTCGCCGCCGTGACGGTGATGCTCTCCCCGCTGGTGCTCAGCGTGGGCACGTTGAGCAACGCCGGCCAGGTGTCCATGGTCACCGCCGGCGGGGCGATCGCGGGCGGGCTGGTCATGGCCTTCTGGGGCGGGCCGCGTCAGCGCCGGATGCGGGGCATGCTGTGGACCGCCGCGTGGCTCGCGGTCTTCGCCGTGGTCATCGGTGCGCGTCCGTCGCTGCCGGTGATCGCGGCCGGCGCGTTCGGCTTCTCGTTCGCGCTCACGATCGTCAATGGCATCTGGTTGACCATCATCCATACGAAGGTGCCACAGCGGTTCCACGCCCGGGTGATCGCGCTCAACCAGATGTTCGCCCTCTCGGTGGTGTGTCTCGGGTTCGTGCTCGCACCCCTGGTCGGTCGGGCCTTCGAACCGCTCATGGCCCCGGGCGGGTTGCTGGCCGACAGCGTCGGAGCGGTGATCGGCGTCGGCGCCGGGCGGGGCATCGCGCTGCTCGACCTGCTGTGCGGCCTCTGCCTCGCCACGGCCGTCGCGGTCGGGCTGGGCCGACCCGTGCTCGCGAACTTCGACCGGGACGTGCCCGACGCCGAGCCCGACGACCTGGTCGGCCTCGCCGCCCTGCGGGCCCGCGCGGCCGGGCGCTGACGCTCGCCGCCGTCGGGACGCGAGCGGTCACCGGACGAAGGCACCGGCCCGCGCGGCGACGGCCGTCTGCCGGGCGGTCCGGTCGGCCAGCCGCCGCGTCCCGGGGGTCCGGCGGAGGACCAGTTCGAAGTAGAGCGGCGCGGTGGCGGCGACCAGCAGCCGGTGCGGGTCGGTGCGATCGGGGATCTCCCCTCGGTCGATGGCCCGGCGCACGATCACGGCGCCGCGGTCGTACCGGTCGTTCCAGAAGGCGGTCAGCGCGTCGGCCGCGTGGGGGGACCGGAACGAGGCGGCGATCAGGGCGGTGGTGATCGGTGGATCGGCCGTCAGGGCGGCGTAGAGCTCGCGGTTGAGCGCGACCAGATCGCCGTCCAGGGAACCGGTGTCGGGCGGGCGCCAGTCGTCGCGGCTCGCCTCGTGCAGGACGTCGGCCAGCAGCCCGCCCACGTCGCGCCACCGGCGGTACACCGTGGTCCGGTGCACCCCCGACCGCTCGGCCACGGTGTCGACGCTGAGCGCGTCGAAGCCGTGCTCGACCAGCTGGGCCACGGTCGCGTCGAGCACGCGACGGCGCACGCTCGCGCTGCGTCCGCCCGGCCGTCGGCGGGGAGGTGTCGGGTGCTCCGGTGAGAGCGGCGGGCGGGACGGTTCATCGGAAATCCAGATCACGGCCGCCCATCCTATCGCTACACTTGTCGCGTTTAGCGATGCCACCCCAGCGACAGGAGCCCGCCGTGACGCCCGATCCCCTGACCGTTCACCCGCTGCCCGCCCACGAGCGGGTGGTGTTCCTCAAACCGCTGGTCACCTCGCCAAAGATCGTGGTAGGCGAGTACACCTATTACGACGATCCCGACGACCCGACCGGGTTCGAGCACCGCAACGTGCTCTACGGCTACGGCCCCGAGCGGCTCGTGATCGGCCGGTTCTGCGCGATCGCCGCCGGCACCCGGTTTCTCCTCGCCGGCGCCGAGCATCCGATGCTGGGCGTGTCGACCTACCCGTTCGCCATCTTCGGCGGCGACTGGACCGCGCGCACCCTCGACCTCGTCACCGCGATGCCCAGCCGCGGCGACACCGTCGTGGGCAACGACGTCTGGATCGGCTATGAGGCCACGATCATGCCGGGCGTGCGGATCGGCGACGGAGCCATCATCGCGGCGAAGTCGGTGGTCACCGGCGACGTGCCGCCGTACACCATCGTGGGCGGCAACCCGGCCCGGCCGATCCGCCACCGCTTCGACCCGGAGGACATTGAGCGACTCCGGCGCGCGGCGTGGTGGGACTGGCCGGTCGAGCTGATCACCGAGCACGCCCGCACCATCATGGCCGGCACGCCGGCCGAGATCGAACGCATCGCCATCGAGAACGGATTGGACCGAACCTCGTGATATCCATTCAGGAGTACCCCGTCGCCGACGCTGCCGCCGGACCGTACGCCGTCACCACCGGCCCCGACGGCGCGCTGTGGTTCACCATGGTCCACAGTGGTCAGATCGGCCGACTCATCCCCGGCCAGGCGCCCACCGTGTACCAGATCGACGCGCAGTCCGGGCCATCGATCATCGTCACCGGTCCGGACCGGGCGCTGTGGTTCACGGAGTACACGGCCCACCGCATCGGCCGGGTCACCACTGACGGTGACGTCACCGAGTTCTCGCTGCCTACCCCGGAGTGCGGACCGTTCGGCATCGCCACCGGCCCCGACGATGCCCTCTGGTTCACCGAGACCGCGGCCGACCGCATCGGCCGGATCACCACCGACGGCACGATCACCGAGTTCCCGCTGCCCATGGCCGGGGCGTTTCCCTCGGCGATCGCCGCCGGCCCCGACGGCGGGATGTGGTTCACCCTGAACCAGGCCAACGCGATCGGACGGATCGGGCCGGACGGAGCCGTCAGCGTCCACCCGATCCCCACCCCGTCCGCCGCCCCGGTCGGTGTCACGGCGGGTCCCGACGGCGCCGTCTGGTTCGTCGAAATCGCCGCCGGCCAGATCGGGCGCATCACGCCCGACGGCACCGTGGTCGAGTTCGCGCTGCCGGACCGCGGCGCGCGGCCGCACGCCATCACCGCGGGCGCCGACGGGGACCTGTGGTTCACCGAGTGGGGCGGCAACCGGATCGGCCGGATCACCGTCGAGGGCAGGCTCGAGGAGCATGACCTGCCTACACCCGGGTCCGAGCCGCACGGCATCACCCGCACCCCTGATGGCGCCCTGTGGGTCGCCCTGGAGACGGGCGCTCTCGCGCGTATCGTCGCCGACCGGGGCTCAGCCGGCACCGTCAGACCACAGTGAGACCCGGGGTTGCTCCGGCCTCGGGTGAGGCCGGGGCGGGGAGGTGACGCGGGCCGGAAGGGCGGCGGCCGAGGTCGAACGCATCGCCAGCGAGCACGGCCTGGCCCGAGCCTCGTGAGTGCCAAGGACAGCCTCGTGAGTGCCAAGCACAGCAACGTCAACGGGACCTATGCGTCCAGCCGGTGGGAGGCCTCAAGGAGGCGGATCATGGCGCGGTGAAACGCGGCCCGCTCGGCCTCGCTCCAGTCGGCGGTGAGCGTGTCGAAGACTCTCTCCTGCCACCGGTGCGCCGCGGCGAGGAGCGCCGTCCCTTGGCGAGTGAGGCGGACTACCCGGCGTCGCGCGTCGTACGACGCGGGCTCGACCGACAGGATGCCCCGGCCGACGGCGTGGGCGATCAGGCGGCTGGCATTGGACTGGTCGATACCCAGCTCGGCGGCCACGTCGTTGACGGTGACGTCCCCCTGGTCGCGGAGCGCGTGAACCGCCTCCGCCACCAGCACCTCTCGGCCACGTGCGGCGTGCTGGTCGCCTTCCGGCCAGCGACGCGACCAGTAGCGGACGAAGTGAAACAGGACCTGGCCCGGACCCCCGGGCTTCGGCGGTCGAGCGGTCACGGGCTCTCCGTTGCGACGAGGTCGCGATAGAGGTGCGCGAACTCGAGCGCGTCGGGCAGCGCGGGGAAGCGCAGCGCCGCCGACACCCGGCCGCCGGACGCGCGAAACATGGTGGCCACCCGCGTCGCTGCCTCATCCTGCGGCCACACCGCGTCCTGCTCCACGACCAGAATTCGGTCGCTCACGGGGTGATACGAGCGGGGCGTCAGGGTGATGCCGGACCGGACGACCCATTCGGCGAAATCGTCGGGGGTGATCGGGCCCGCACCACGCGGGCCATTGACGACGATCGGATCGGCGACCACCACCCGCGCGCGAGCGGGATCCCCGGAGTTCACGGCCTCGTGCCAGCGGGTGACGGCGGCCTCGGCGTCGGCGGGCGTGCTCATGGCGAAAGTATATGCGAAACGCATACGTCTGCCGAGGTTCGGCCGATTCGCGTGTGGGTGGTGGGCGGGCCGAGCCCAGCGTGACGGCCCGGAACGCCACCCTCGCGGAGGGGACCGTGAGCTCGTGGCCGGGCGGCGGGGCCCCCGGACGAGGCGACAGTCGGTAAGGTCTGGTGGCCGAGAACCGGAAGGAGTGCGCGGCATGGGTCGACGGTGGCGGTTGGTGGCCGCCCTGGGCGTGGTCGGGCTGGTCGCGGGTGGCGCGGTGGTCGCCTATCTGGACCGGATCGGTCCACAGTTTCCCGTCGAGTACGGCACGCCGTTCTCGATTGAGATCGGCGATGATGGCTGCCCGGCGCACCCGGAGCAAGTGCCGTTCGTCGACGCGCCCGGGCAGTTCGTGGCGCCCGACCCGAGCGAGGTCATCCTCTGCACCCGCGTCGACCTCGACGGCGACGGCACGTTCGAGCCGCCCGGCAGCGACTCCGGCGCGGGCCCGATCCCGCCGCTGCAGCGGACGCTGCGCGGGGCCGCGGCCGCCGAGTTCGCCGCGCTGCTCAACCAGTTGCCCGATCGCAACGGCGCGTGGCGGGACTGGCAGCGTCGGCACAGCGGATTCTGGCCCGACGCGCCGTGGGAGAACGGGCCGTGGGACGTGGACGGGGAGTGCGTGGACACGCTCATGCTGCCCGTTCGGAACTTCTCGTACGTGCTGCGCTACCCGGACCGCCCGGACGTGGCGATCATCGCCACCTGCCACGGGTGGACCGACGGCACGCGGACCCGCATCCCGACCACCGACACGCGACCGCACCTGACCGACGAGTTCCTCGCGCTCTACGAGTCCCAGCCCTGACCGCTCGCCGGGCGGGCCGGAGCGTGGTCGGTGGGTCCGGGCCGGCGCTACCCTTCGAGCCAATGAGGTGGGGGTGGGTTCCGCTGGCGGTGGGGGCGATCACTCGGATCGCCGCCGCGCCCCCGCGTGCGCGACGAGCCGAGGAGGTCGACCGGCCCATCGGGGTCACGGACGTCCTACCGGCGCCGGTGACGGCGGTCACCACCGGGACGGTCGGGTTTCCGGTTCCCGCCGGCGTGACCATCGTCACCACCGCCGACCCGGCGGCCGAGCGCGTGGGCGCGTACCTGGCCGAGCTCGTGGGCGGGCGCCCGCCCCGACCCGGCGACGCGCGGCCCACGGGCGGCATCGCGCTGCTGCTCGACCCGGCGTACGACGAGGAGGCGTACGCGCTGGAGGTCGACGGCGCCGGGGTCACCATCCGGGCCGGCGGCGGGGCCGGTCTGTTCTGGGCGGTCCAGACGCTGCGCCAGCTCATGCCGGTGACCGGGCCGATCGTCCTGCCCGGCGTGCGTATCACCGACCGGCCGCGCTTCGCCTACCGGGGCGTGATGCTCGACGTGGCCCGGCACTTCTTCGACGTCGCCACGGTGCAGCGCCTCATCGACCTCGCCGCCCTGTACAAAATCAACCACTTGCATCTTCACCTGTCCGACGACCAGGGCTGGCGGCTCGCCAGCGACAGCTGGCCGCGGCTGGTCACGGTCGGCGCGGCCACCCAGGTGGGCGGCAGGCCGGGCGGCTACTACACGGCCGACGAGTACCGGCAGATCGTGGCGTACGCGCAGGAGCGGTTCATCACGATGGTGCCCGAGATCGACCTGCCGGGTCACACGAACGCGATCCTCGTCGCCTACCCGGAGCTGGCCTACCCCGGTGTCCGGCCCCGGCCCTACACGGGCACCCGGGTCGGGTTCAGCGCGCTCTGCCCGCACCGGCCGCGGACCGACGCCTTCCTGTCCGACGTGCTCGGTGAGATCGCCGCGCTGACCCCGGGGCCGTACCTGCACATCGGGGGCGACGAGGCGTTCCGCATGCCGGCGGCCGACTACGCCGCGATCGTGACGCGGGCGCAGCGGATCGTGGCCCGCCACGGCAAGACCGCCGTCGGCTGGCACGAGCTCGCCGAGGCGCCGCTGCACGCCGGCACCGTCCTGCAGTACTGGGGGGTCGGGTCGCGGGCGCGCGCCGTGGTGGCCGCGGTGGCGGCGGGTCACCGGGTCATCATGTCCCCGGCCGACCGCACCTACCTTGACCAGCGGTACGGGTGGCGCGGGCCCGGGCGGCTGTGGGCCGGCCCGATCAGCGTCGAGCGGGCCTACGACTGGGATCCGGCGAGCTACCTGCCCGGGGTCGACGAGTCGGCGGTCCTCGGCGTCGAGGCTCCGCTGTGGACGGAGGACGTGTCCACACGGGACGACCTCGAGTACCTGGCGTTCCCCCGGCTGGCCGCGCTCGCGGAGATCGGCTGGTCGCCGCGGTCGGCGCGCGACTGGGCGACGTTCCGCCACCGTCTCGGGGGGCAGGCGCCCCGTTGGGAGGCGCTGGGTGTCGCCTTCGCGCGGGCGCCCGAGGTGCCGTGGGTCCGCGGCCCGTCCGCCCCGACGTCGATCCCCGGCCAGCGCGGCGGGCCGGAGCGCCCGGTGGACGACCGGGTTCGCCCCGCCCGCTCGGTCGCCCAGCCCAGCCCGCCGCTCGGCACGCCGGCGTGAGCCGCGCTGGCGAGGGCGACCGGCGGGCCGAGCCGGACGAGCCGACAAGGCCGGGTCAGGCGGGGCACTGGCAGCTGAGCCGGTCCTCGATCTCGTCGGTCGTCAGCACCATCGCGAAACCCTTCCGCAGCACGGCGAGCTCGTGCTCCTGCCGCGACTCGTCGTCGGTGGCCGTCGTGTCCGCGCTGAAGACGACGTAGTAGCCGCGCTCGTACGCCTGGCGGGCCGTGGTGCCGCAGCAGTAGTTGGTGAGGGTGCCCGTCACGATGACGGTGTCGCGGCCGAGGTTGCGCAGGATCGTGTCCAGCGGCGTGTCGTAGAAGGCCCCGTACGACGGCTTGCGGATGAGCACCTCGTCCTCGCGGTACCCCATCTCGCTCCACACGCTGGCCGGGCCGGGGCGCTTCCAGTCGACGGCGCCGTGGGTGAGGTGGGGCAGCGACCGAGGCCGATCCAGGTTGTGGTGCGTGTCATCGAAGATTGTCCAGATCACGGGTACGCCCACGCTGCGCGCGTGCTCGATGAGGCGGCGGAGTCGTGGCGCCATCCGGGTCGCGGCGGGGACCCAGAACGGGCTCCAGCCCGGCCGGACGAACTCGTCCTGCATGTCGATCACGAGCAGGGCGGTGCGGGCGGGGTCGATGGGGAACGAGGCGGTGCCGTGTTCGTACGCCGCCTTGGCCCGCGCGACCACCCACTCCTCCGAGTACTGCGCGGTGTCCGGTGTGCCCTGCCCGTTCGGGTCGGCCTGCCGAGCCTGGGAAAGGTCCGAGATGGTCACGGCGATGAACCTCCATGGTGCGCTACGAACCGGGGTCACGGCGTCGGGTGTGGGGTCGCCAGCCGGCGCCGCGTGAGCTCTTGGTGGACTAACGGGCTCCTGGGTGGACCAACGAGCTCCTGGGGGAACCAACCAACTCCTGGGTGGACTAACTACCGACCCGAGGCCGAAGTGATCCTCCGGGCCCGGTAGGCGGCGACGGCCGCGCGGTTCCCGCAGCCGGCGTCGCAGTACCGTTTGGACCGGTTCCTGGACAGGTCGACCACGACGTTGCCGCACCCGGGGTAGTCGCAGATCCGTAGCCGGCTCAGCTCCCCGCTGCGGACCACGTCCGCGAACGCCATGGCCGCTTCCACGGCCATGCGCCGGACCAGCGGCGCGTCGGGCGGTGTGGCGTGCAGGTGGTACGGCTCGCCGTTGTGCCGCACCAGCTGGGGCAGGGCGCGCGCCTCCCGGAGCAGGGCATTGACGATCGCCACGACCCCGTCCTCGTCCTCGTACCAGATCTGGCGCAGGCGGGGCCGCAGGCGACGGACCGACCGCAGCTCCTCCTCGGTGCCGTCGTGGCGGCCGGTCCAGCCGTAGGTCTCCAGGAACGCCGTCAGCGACGCGACATCCGGCAGCTTCTCCCCGTCGCTGCCGTCCGTGTTGACCAGCGCTGCGGCCCCGATCAGGGCCAGCTCTGTGTCATGAGCAAAAAGCACCTTGACTCCTGTCAGCCCATCGTGCTGTCATGAGCCTAACCGATTTTTGTTCCTTACGCTGCCCCCCGAGTAGGAGGACCCGTGCGCCACGGTCGTGCCACGGGCGTCGGGCTGGGGCTGGCTGTGGTGTCCGCGCTCACCTTCGCCACCTCCGGCACGTTCGCCCGCTCCCTGATCAATGCCGGCTGGTCGGCCGAGGCGGCGGTCGCCGTACGGGTCGGCGTCGCCGCGCTGATCCTGGCCGCGCCGGCGGTGTGGTCGTTGCGCGGGAAGTGGTCCGTGCTCCGACGAAACGTCCGTACGGTCGGGCTCTTCGGGGTGCTCGCGGTGGCGGGTGCCCAGGTCGGCTTCTTCAACGCGGTGCGGTACCTCCCGGTCGGGGTGGCGCTGCTGCTGGAGTTCTTCGGCATCGTCCTCGTGGTCGGGTGGATGTGGGTGGTCCACCGGCAGCGGCCGAGCCGGCTCACCATGGCCGGCGCGGCGGTCGCGATCGCCGGTCTGCTCTTCGTCCTCGACCTGAGCGGCTCGGACGGCTTCCACCCGCTCGGCGCGGTCTGGGGCCTCGTGGCCGCGGTCGGCCTGGCCGGGTACTTCGTGCTCTCGGCGCGCAGCGACCCCGCCCTTCCGCCGGTGGTGCTGGCGACCGGCGGCATGGGTATGGGCGCGGTGGCCCTGGTCCTGTGTGGACTGATCGGCTTGCTGCCGCTGCGCGTCACGTTGGGCGACGTGGAGTTCGCCGGCCGGGTGGTGAGCTGGCTGGTGCCCGTGGCCGGCCTGTCCCTGATCGCCGCCGTCGTGGCCTACGTCGCCGGGATCGGCGCCGCCCGGATGCTCGGTCCGCGCCTGGCGTCGTTCGTCGGCCTGACCGAGGTCGTCTTCGCCTTCCTCATCGCCTGGCTCGTCATCCACGAGGTGCCGACGCCGATGCAGCTCGTCGGCGGGGCGCTGATCGTGCTGGGCGTCGCGCTGGTGCGGCTCGGCGAGGCCCGGGCCGTCGACGCGCAATCCCAGGCCACTCCGGCCGAGCCCGTCCTCGCCGCCGACGAGCGCTAGCGCTCCACAGTGGACGTAGGTTCGGCGCTGGACGCATTGCGCGTACGTCCCGACGGCGCGCGACCGGGCTGGGGCGGGCGACGGTGGAGGGTTCCCGCCGGCCGGGCCGGGTCGGCACCTAGTCCGGCGCCGCGACCGAGGATTCCAGGACCTGCCGGACCAGAACCAGACGGTCGCCCTGAAGCTCGACCGATGACGACCGTCCGCCCTCGGATCGGTCCAACCACCACTGCTCGCCCAGCCGGCGGATGGTGACGGTCCTCGACCTCCAGCGCGGGCTGCTCCAGACCTGCTCGGCACCGCCGAAGAGCAGGCGCCGGGCGAGGAAACCGCGCGGCGCCAGCCGGGCGCAGACGGCACAGCGGCCGTCACTGCCGACACACCCGCCGCAGGTTGGCGCCTCGCAGACCAGGCACGGCACCACCGCATCGGCGCATCCGCCGCAGGTGGGCTCGCCGCAGTCGGCGCACGGTGTCACGGCCACGGCGATGTGCCGCGCCCGGCAGACCGAGGCCGACGTCACCGGGTCGCCGGTCACGTGGTCGACCAGGTAGCCCTGGGTGGTGCCACCGGAGACGGAGTACTCGACGGTCATCTCGCCGCCGTCGGCGAGCCGCCAGACCGCCTGCACGCGGTGACCGATCCGGACCGGTGCCGGCGGCTGAGCCTGGTCCCGCACCATGGCGTTCAGCGATTTCAGGACGTCTCCGGGCGGGATGTTCTCGCCCGCCGGAACGACCTCCGCTGTGTCCACGGCGATCCCCAGCTCCCGCGCGACCGTGGCGATGGCGAGCGCCGGGGTCGCGGGCGTGCCGGGGTCGGCGGCTTCGAGAAACGGCGTGGCCGTCCAGGACATTCGGCGCGCCCCGACGAGAACGGGGTGGAGGATGTCCGACGGGCGGGTCAGCGCCACCACCGACACGGGGGTCGCCGACCCCAGCCGGTGGGCGACGACGGCCGACAGCAGGTCGTTGTGCTTGCTCCGGACGACCCGCCACGACATACGACCGTCGACGCGAACCCCAAGCATGACGTGCCGGCCGACCGCGGCCAGGCCGACCGCCACGCCGTCCAGCTCGGCCTCGGCGAGGGCCACGGGCGGGACCGCCCAGTCCTGGGTCAGCCACGCGGGGGTGTCGGAGGACGGTTTCCAGTCGGCCCTGGTCTCGGTGGTAGCGCCGTCGGTGTTGGCCCGTCGGACGAGCCCACCCCGGCCGAGATACACGATGTCCTCGGTCGTGTGCCGACACACCGCGACCGGCACCGGCGGTGGGTGGGGCCCGTACGCGCGGTGCAGCTTCCGAAGGTGCGGTGAGCTGGCGAGTCTCCGCTGCGGTACGGCCTCGTCCCGGGCGCGGGTGCCCAGCGCGGTGAGCAGCTCGTTCAGCAGCTCGGGGCCGGCCGGGCCGACGGTCCGGCCGGGCAGGGACGTCACTGAGCCGATGGGCCGTCCCTCCCGGTCCGGGGCCGCCCACAGGAAGCGGTCCCGGGTGCGGCGGCGCAGGACCAGCGCCTGCGGGGGCACCGCCACGCGGTCGATGGCCACCGCCTGGATCGCGACCTCGCCCACCCCGGCGCGGCGGGCCACCGCGAGGCGGGCGGCGAGGAGCATCGGGTCGTCGTTGACGCCTGTGCCCCAGGTGACCACCTCGGAGCCGACGATGACGGCGACTTCGGCCCGCCGGTGGCCGAGCAGGACCGCGACGCGCGTCTGCTCACCTGTCGGGCTTACACGCTCGTCCTCGGCGACGAGCACGGTCAGGTCGGCGGCCGCGAGGACGGCGGGCAGCGCCGCGACCTCCTCGGGAGTGGCCCGGCGGAGGCGGGAGCAGGTGGTGCACAGCTTCCTTTCGGCAGCGGTGCACGCGGCACAGGCGTCGCGGCCGCAGAGGCCGCAGCGGGTGATGGACAACGCATAGGAGCAGCGCCGGCAGGACCGATCGGTGCACAGCTCGCATCTCGTGTCGTCGATGTCCGGCCGTTCGTCCGCGCGGCAGCCGCCGCACGCCGGACGGCCGCAGCCGGGGCAGGGCGCCACCTCGCCGGCGCAGCAGCTCCCGAAGGCCTTCGCGCAGGAGTGGCAGGCGTGGACGGTGGTCGCATCATGGAGGTGACCGCGGCTGTCGACCGAGAGTGGTACGTCCATCGACTTGTCGTCCGGCCCCGGATCGAGGGCCTCGCCGGGGCGCACGAGCCGGCGCCCCTCGAGCACGCGGCGGTCCACCGGCGACCCCGGCACCACCATGTACCGGCGTACCGCCTGGCCGTGGTCGCTGCGCCACGTCTCATCGACCGCCAGCGCGGGCGCCACCGGGACCGGACCGGGCGCCCCGGCGAGCGCGTCGAGCCGGCGCCGGAGCGGCTCATCGGCCACGGTGCGCACGACGGTCGGTACGGTCACCGGGAACTCGTCGAGGGGCGCGACGACCGGGGCGAGGCCTGAGCTCACGACGTCGTCGTGCGTCAGCACCCACTCGACCGTGCCGGTGCGCTGGACGTCGACCCCGGGGGCGGCCCGGCCGAGGCCGAGCTCGTCCACGCTGGTGCCCGGCCAGTCGTGGTGGACCAGGGCGTACGACGGGGCGAGCCGGTGCCGCGCCACGGTCGCGGCGAGGAGCGCCTCGGCCCGGACGGTGGCCCCCGGCGCGCCCTCGACCATCACCGTCGCTAGCGGGGCGCTGCGGGTCGGGCGTCGCCGGTCGCGCACCGTCAGCAGGTAGGAGCGGTGCAGCCGGTCGACCGTCAACCGCAGCGGACCCACGGTCGCCCCGCCGACGGAGAGGCCGTGCTTAATCGGGTCGTGTCCGTCGGCGGCCAGCCGGGCCTCCTGCTCGACGGCCAGCGTGCCCGTCTCGCCGCCGAGGTACCAGTGCTCCCGGTAGATGAGGCGGCCGTCCTCGACGTCAATGCGCTCCACCACGACGAACGGCTGGGCGACCAGGGTGGGGGCGGGCGGGGCCGGCACCTGTCGGCGCAACCCCGCCAGCAGGCCGTCGAGCCCGCTCGCCGTCTCGGTCAGGGCCGGCGGTGCGGGGAGGTCGGGCAGCGCGTCGACCACCGAGGCGTCGACGGCGGCCCCGCCCGACGTCTCCACCCGCCACCAGGCCGAGCGGGTCACCCGGTGCCACAGGGCACCCCTGGTCAGCGCGGCGTCGTCCGGCGTCGCCGGGCCGGCCGCGAGGCCCGTGCTGGGGTGGAGGCCGAACCGAGCGGCCAGCGCGCGCAGGCGACGGCGGGAGTCGCCATCGTCGACGACGGTGACGACCTCACCATCCGGCCGCACCACCGTGGCGTGGTGGGCACCGACCCGAAGGTACGCTCCCGCCGCCAGGCGCCAGCCCACCTCGCCGGGGCGGTCCAGGTCGGGCGCGCGCTGCGGTGTGCGGCACCCGGGGCAGAGGCCGGTCTCCCGACGGCAGGCGCCGCACGTGCCCTGCCCACACCCCGGGCACGGCGACACCATCGCCGGGCCGCACGCCGCGCAGCGATCGTCTCCACAGTGGACGCAACGGCGGACGGCGTGCGCGTCCACGATGTGGGTGTCGACACAAAGGGCGAGGGTGCGTACGGGACGGCCGGTCGCCTCGCAGACCAGGTCCGGGGCGGTGGGCGCGCCCGTCCACGGGAACCGGATTTCGCGGCGCGGGCCCTTCTCGTGCTGCCACGTCTCGACCACGACAAGGTCGGCGGAGCCGTGCACCTCAAGCGTCAGAAGCTCCGCCCGCAGCTCGATGTCGTCGGCGGAGACCGTGGCCTTGCGGGCCGAGGCGATGGCCCGCTTGAGCTGCTCCCGTCGTTGCTCCTCCGCGGGGGAGCCGGCGTACCGCAGCTCGTTGAGCTGGTGGTGCAGCCTGGCGATGAGCTGCTCCTGAGCCTGGCGTTGCTGCTCGAGCTCCACAGCCCTGACCCGGGCGAGCTGCTCCCGGAGGTGGCCGGCAGCCGCGGTCTCCACGGCGTCCAGCACCGTGGCCGCCGTCAGGCCCGCCGGGATCGGCGCACCGTCGGGCAGCTCGACGCGGTGCGCGCGGTCCGCGTCGCCGGGCACCGAACCGACGTCAATCGTCTCCAGACGCTGGTGGCTGGCCGTGGCGCCCTCCTGCACGCGGTACACGGCCCGGGCCGACCAGTCGGAGGTGGGCTCGAATCGACGCTCGACGAGCCGTACGGTCGGTGCGTGGGCGATGAAGGGCTCGTCGCCGACCTCGGGCGGTCGCGCGACCGTGCCCGTAAGGTCGCCCCGCTCCCGGAGGGCGCTCATGATCTCGTCGAAGACATCCGACCCCACCACGCACAGCTCGGCTTCGGGATGGGCGTCGAGCGCCGCGTGCGTGAACGCGAGGTAGAGGCGGTCGCGGTTGTCGAAGGCGGCGGAGAGCTCCGGGGTCAGGGTCACCACGCTGAAGTTGGCCGACGGCGTCTCGACCGTGGCTCCGGCCATGCGGAGGAAGCGGTGGACGAACGCCTCGACGTCCTGCTGACGCCGCCGCTGGGAACGAGCCTCGTCGGGGAGGAGCTCGCGGGCCTGCCCCTGTGCGGCCCGCTGTTGGCGCGCGTGCCTCTTCTCGGCCAGGAACCCGTTCAGGTCACTGTTGGTGGTCATCATGACCGAGGCCCGGTCACGCGCCGCCTTCAACTGCCGCCCGAGCTCGTCCAGCCGCTCGCGCATCGTCTGGTCGCTGTGCTCGTAGAGCGCCTGCAGGATGCGTTCCTCCACTGTGGAGTCCTGCTCGCCCTCGAGCTCACCGAGCACGGTGACGACCTGGCCGAAGAGCAGCTCGAACATGGCGAGCTTGTCGTGCAGCAGGCGGTAGACCAGCTCGTCGATGGTGTCCCGGGCGAAGAGGTTGGCAATGTAAATGTCGCGTTCCTGGGTCAACCGGTGGACCCGCCCGATGCGCTGCTCGATGCGCATAGGGTTCCACGGCAGGTCGTAGTTGAGCACGCAGTTGGCGACCTGGAGGTTCTGGCCTTCGGCGCCCGCGTCGGTGGAGACCAGCACCCGTACCTTGCCCGACCGGAAGTCGGCCACCGACTGGGCCCGCGCCGTCGGGCTCATGCTGCCGTGAAACGACGCGGACGGGATCTTCTCCCGGTCGAGCATCTGCCGTATGCCGTGCAGCGTGTCGGTGTGCTGGGTGAAGACGAGCACCCGGCCGTGCTCGTCGAGCCACTGCTGAATGACTCGGAGCGCCACCTGTTCCCGGGCCGTGTGGCGGATGTCGCCCGCCAGGTGGCCGATGTCGGTGAGGACCTTGCGCACCTCGTCGTCGGGATGGCTGTGCGCCATGCGGAGCGCGCTGCGGGACACGGCTTGTGGGGACGCCGTCAGCCGTAGGGCCAACTGTCGGCGGCGCAGGGTGTCGCCGGGCGCGGTCATGGTGTGCCGCAGCGCGTCGACGATCATGTCGTAGAGCGTGCGTTCCGGCCGGGTGAGGGTGACGCCGCAATCGAGCGGCGGCATTCGGCGCACCCGGTCGACCCCGGCCTGCTCCCGCGTCGTCCGGGTGATGACGCTGCGGACGAGCCGGCGCAGCTCGGTCGGGTTGACCGGTCGGCGCGGGTCGTTCGCGTCGACGAACTGCTCCCTGAACTCGCGCTCTGACAGGAACGTGCCGGGACGCAACAGCTCGACGAGCCGGTACAGTTCCAGCAGGTTGTTCTGCACCGGCGTAGCGGTGAGCAGCAGGGCCCGGGGCGCGTCGGCCACCAGCTTGCCAACCACCTTCCGCCGACGGTGGGCGTTCGGCCCGGCCAAGCGGTGCGCCTCGTCGACGATGACCAGGTCGAAGGGGCGGGTGAACCGGGACTCGTTGCGTATCAACAACTCTGGCGTCATGATCAGACGATCGCCATCGAATCCCGGATCGGTGCCCTTGACCAGGACGTGAAACTCCTCGTCGAACTTCTCCCGGAGCTCCTCCTTCCACTGGTTGCGCAGGGGGGATGGGCACAGGATCAGGATCCGTTGGGCCAGGCCGCGCAGCATCAGCTCTTTGAGCACGAGACCGGCCTCGACGGTTTTGCCGAGGCCCACCTCGTCGGCGAGGATCGCGCGACCCCCCATCCGGGTCAGCGCGGTGCGCGCCGCCGCCTCCTGATGGGGCATGTGCTCGATATGGGCGGCGTCAAGCGCCAACAGCTCCTCGAACTGGTCCAGCGTCGCCAACAGCTCGCCTTGCAGGCGCACCTCGACGGCCTCGCTCGGATCCCAGCCTCGGCGGTTCAGCGCGGTACGCAGGTGCTCGTTGGCGGTTCGTAGAAAGCCGATGCGGCCCCGCCAGATGTACTCCTTGTGTCCCCGCAGCCGGTATCGCTCGCCTCGGCTGGCGCGACGTCGGGCCCGGGTGTTGTTCGTCGTGTCGGTGGCTGTGCTGGTGGGCCTCGGCCACACCTCGGACGGCGCCCGGGTGTCGAGCCCGCGCAGCGGCGCGTGCGCGACCAACGCGAGGTCTCCGTCGCTTCGGCGCTCCAAGCGCAAAAGGTCACCGACGCGGGCGGTGTCCTGCAGGAACTCCATCAGGCTCTCGCCGTGCAGCAGGCGGCGTCCCGCGGTCCACGCGACCTCGATCGATTCGTCCCCGACCTTGACCCGCACGGAGTCCGATCGGTCCGGCAGGCCGAGGCGGCGCTGCTCGGTCGGTCCGATGCTGATCTCACCGCGCTCGAGCATCGCCTCGGTGACGGAACGTTCGACGCTGGCCCGATCCAATCCCTCATGCTCCGGGCCGGAGACGACGCGCGGTCGCGGAATCCGGCCGGCACCTCGGGAACGAGCCTGGGCCGCCGAGGGAGTGTCGTCGGTTCGCTCGGACGCCGCCGTGCGACGTCGGTATGCGCCCGGGCCGCTCACCCAGCGACCCGAGCTCTCGCGACGGTCAGACATGCCCGGCTCCCAGCAGGTCACGCCCACGCGCGGTGACGGTCAACGCCGAGTACTCCCGGTCCTCCCGCCGAGCGCTCACCCGTTCCAGCAGCCCTGCGTCGACGAGTTCTTTGACCGCCTCGTCCCACCGCCGCTCCTTCGCCCGCAGGTACCGGAGGGCGCCAAACTGCGGACAGCGGCGCACGCCAGCAGTTAGGGCCCGCTGGTTGGCGTACTCGTCGCCGAGCACCGCCGCCTTGAGGCTGCGCTCGCTGTAGCGGCCCTTGGGGAACGCGTCGGCCCAGGCCACGACCTGCAGGACCGTCAGTTTTACGTCGACCAGATGCTCCGGGTCGGGCACCTTGGACAGGGGCAGGTCCTGCCAGACGGACGAGCCGCCGCACCGGTCGCACGCCTGTTGTCCGTCGCGGCAGCTCGCTCGAGGGAATCCGAAGTATTCGATAATGGCGGCGCGGCGACAGTGTTTCTCCCGGACGTACCCGACCAGCGCGCCCAGTTGACGTCGCTGCCACTGCGTCCATTGCTCGACCTCGCGTGCTATGGCGCGTTCGTCGACGCCGTCGGCCAAGAGCGTCACCCGCCGATAGCGTCGTGATGACGAGAACGTAAGAAAGCGTTCCAGGGACCACGTGACGAGCTTGCGCTCCAGCTCGTCCGGGTCCAGACCATGCTTGGCCGTCACCTCGTCGAAGTCGAGCTGCCGACCGACATCCGGCCGCACCTCGAGCCGGGTGCACAGCTCGCGGAACTCCCGTCGCTCGGCTGTGTCCTCGGGCTCACGTAGTCCTATGTGGACCACACCACGGGCCGAGCAGTCTGGCTGCTGCGCGATGGCACCGGCCCGCTCCAGCCACGCCAGCGCTATGTTCAACTCGTCTGTGTCGATGTTAAGTTTGTCGGCCATCTCCTCCGGGTCGAACACCACGTCTGCGCCTCGTCGGCGCTGCTCCCTGAGCAACGGGTGCAGCCGGAGGGTTACGGCCACGCGCTCCGCCGCGGCCGCGTCGTCCAAGTAGCTGTAGCGTCGAGCAATGTCGCGCTCGCTGTACATAAGCACGCACTCACCGACGAGATCCGGCGACCGAGCGGCTCGCCCCGCCTCCTGGACATAGGCGTCGAGTGAGTCGGGCAGATCGTAGTGCACCACCCAACCGATGTTCGGTTTGTTGACACCCATGCCGAACGCCTTGGTTGCCACCATGACCTGGGTGGTGTCCGCCAGGAAATCGTCCTGGACCGCTGCCCGCTGTTCGGGAACCATACCCGCGTGGTAGTGGCGGGCGGTGATGCCGGCGTTCCGTAGCAGGCCGGCCAGCTCTTCGGCGTCTGTCCGGCGTGAGGTGTAGACGATTCCCGGTGTCTCCTGAAGAGCGGTCACGATGCGCAGCAGCTCCCGGGCGCGGTCGCGTTCCGAGCCGACCTTGACCACGCGGAACCGCAGGTTCGGTCGGTCGGCCGGCTGTCGGACGATGTGCGGCCGAACCATCTCAAGGGTCGCGCTGATGTCGTCCGCGACGGCTGGAGTGGCGGTCGCGGTCAACGCCATGCGCGGGGCCCGGCGGAGGTGTGACACCGCCGTGGCCACGCGACGAAACTCGGGCCGGAAATCGTGTCCCCAGGCACTGACACAGTGCGCCTCGTCTACCACTAACCCGGCGAGGTCCTGCGCTTCGAGCGCCTGCACGAGAATCGGGTCCCGCACCAGGCGCTCCGGCGAAACATAGAGCAGGCGCACCTTTCCGGCGGCGAGATCCCGTAGCGTCTCCGTTCGGACGGCAGCCGGCGTGGCCGAGGTGATGCCGGCAACGGCGTGCAGACGGCGGCGACCTCGCAGCTCGTCGAGCTGGTCCTTGATGAGCGCGATCAGCGGGCTGACCACCACCGTCGCCCGATTGTCGGGCCTCAGCAGAGCCGGTAGCTGGAAGCACAGGGACTTCCCGAATCCCGTGGGAAGCACGGCGAGCGTGTCGCGTCCTTCGAGGTGGGCGACCATCACCTCGAGTTGCGCATCGTGCAGTTTCTCGATCCCGAAGAGTCGCCGAGCCGCCTCGCTCAGCTTCGGTCGCGGGTCCTCGCCGGGCTGAAGTCGCAGTTCGGCCAGCGCTGCGTCGACCTCGCTGCCCGCCAGCAGGAGCGCCGTGGTCAGGTCGGGTTCGACCCCGTCCACGAATCTCAATGCATAGCGCCAAGCGTCGTCGCGGTCGTGGGCGACGTGGAGGGTGGGCTCCGGCAGCGTCGAGATCAGAATGTGGTTGGCCGCGCTCGGTGACTGCATGCGGCGATCGGCGATCAGGGCCACGCCCCGGTCGGTCTCCGTGCGGATGAGGCGACCGAAGGCCTGGGCGAACAGGATCGCCGTCTTGGGCACAACGTAACTGAGGAACGGGTCGCCACCCCGGTCGGCGATCGCCCGTATCCGGGCCGCGACGACGGGGTCGCCGGGATGCGGATACGGCGGCTTCTCGATGACCACGAAGCTGAGGGTCTCGCCGGGTGCGTCAAACCCCTGCCAGTAGGAGCGGACTCCGTACGCCACTGTGCCGGGGTCGGCCCGGAACCTCTCGGCGAGTTCGGCGCTGCCGAGCTCGCCTTGGACGAGGAGGCTCACCCCCCGCTCGGCCAGGGCATGCTCGTGCTCTCGGACGATCCGGGCGACTTCCTGCATACGGCGGCGGGCCGCGAACAGCGACAGGGTTCGCCCACCGGACAAGGACAGGAAGCCGACCTGGTCGCGTGCAAATTCTTCGATGAATTCCTGCTCCTGCGGGCCGACCGGAACGGGCAGGTGGTTGGTGAGCACCACCGCCGACTGGTTCTCGTGGTCGAACGGGCTGGGGACCCTGATGCCGGTGAAATGGTGTGGGTCGGTGCCCCCTGGCTCGATCGAGATGCCCAGCCGTGAGCCCAAGTAGTCGAAGGTGCCCCCGGTGGTGAGGGTGGCGCTGGTCAGGGTCACGCTATGCGCCCGGGCGACGATGCCCCGGGCGAAGGCCGCGCTGACGTCGATGGGGATGCGAGCAAAGGTCCAGTCGTCGTCGGTGTCGGCGGCCGCGGTCGGGTCGGGCATCGGGGCGGAGAGCCGATACACCCAGCGATGTTCGTCACTGAGTCGACGGAGGTAGTTGACGGTCTCCGACGCTTCCCTGATCGCTTGGGCCGTCCCGACGACCTTGAACCACGCGGTGCGCACGACCCGGTCGGTCCCGTGGTCGCGCGGGCGGGTGCCCGCGCTGTTGCCCGCCTGGTTCGCGGTGGGGACCAGCGGTTCCAGAGCGTGACTGATCTTCATCAGCTGCTCGGTGAGGTAGGTCAGGCATTCCCCGACCTCGCGAGCCGCATCGACCACCGCGTTGTACTCCGGACGCGTGCGCACGATGCCCAGCCGCAGCACGGTCGTGCGGTCCGGCCCACCGTACTCATGAAGATAGGTGAGGACGGCCGCGCCCAGGTGGTCGGCGCGGCGGCGCAGTTCCTTCGTGGCGGCGGCCAACTGTTGTCGGTTGCTGATGGGCACGCCCTGTCGCTCCAGCCGGCGGAGATGACGGAGCACGCCGACCCGCCCATCGACGCGCGCCGCCACCGTGAGCAGCTCGTGCCGTCCGATCGTGGTGGTGCCAGCGGCGGTCAGAGAGTCTTCGAGCTCGTGAGCCTCATCGAAGATGAGGTCGGGACCACCCTCGGCGAGGATGTCGCCCGGTGCCCGCACGCCCTGCCAGGCCTGCGCCGCCCACGTGGCGAGGAGAGCGTGGTTGACCGAGACGACGCCCGGGTCGTCCTGGATGCCGACGGTCCGGCTCATCAACGGACAGTGCGCAGCCCAGGCGCAGCGCCGTCGCTCGCAGGACGCGGAATCCGTTCGCAGGGTGTCGCGGCTGATGCGGTAGCCCGGCAGCCGCTGGACCAGGTCCGAGTCCATGACGTCGTCCCACGCGCCACTACCCGACGTGGAGAGAGCACGGGCCGCCACAGCGAGCGCCGTCCACAGCTCCGCCGGGGTCGACGGGCTGCCCTCCTCGAGGTGGCCGGCCACCTCGCGGGTACAGATGTAGTTGTTGACGCCGAAGATCTGGCGGAACGGGGCCGGGAACAGCCCGGCCGCCTGAAGCCGGCCGACGTCGCGGCGGATCTGCTGCTGCAGCACCTTAGTCGCGGTGGCCACGATGACCGGCCGGCGGGCGCGGGCGGCGCGTCCGACCGCGGGGGCCAGGTAGGCCAGGGTCTTCCCCGTACCGGTCGGCGCCTCAATGGCCAGCCGGCTACCTCCATCGATCGTTTCGGCGATCGCCTGGGACACCTCTCGCTGCTGCCGCCGAGGCGCGAAGCCGAGCCGGTCCAGGTTGGCGAAGACGTGCCGCACGGCGGCGCGCGCACCCGGTTCCCACGCGTTCGTGCTGGCGAAGGCTTCGGCCGACTCAGTGGGCGGGACAAGGAGGGGATCGGGTGCGCAACGCAGTCCGCTCGTCGGGTGGTCCGGCAAGGGCACCCGGGTGAGCAGGCGGGCGAGGTCGTTCTGGCCGGCGACGAGACAGGCGTAGGCCAACCGCCAGGACGGATCGGCCGGGTCGAGCCGGTCGAGAAGGAGACGTAGGCAGTCGGCTGCGGCCCGGGCTTGGTCGAGCAACCCGCCGTCGCCCAACCGTACCTGCAGGTCGACACACAGGTCGCCGAACGTTGTCCGTGGCCGCGACGGGGTGTCGAGGAGCGCGAGCAGCCGGAGGTCGATCACCGGTAGGCCGAGTTGGTGGAGAGGGCCGGCGAGAGGATGGGTCGACCAGGTCGAGCCGAAGCAGACGACGCCACCAACCCCATCGGTGGCCGACTTGAGCGCCGCGACCAGATGTCCGTCGTCGGCTAGACACGATGCCCGGCCATCAGACAGCCGCACGTATCCCACGTTCGTGACATCGCCGGACACCTCGCTGACCAGCACCACCAGTTCGTTCAGTTCGAGCGGCTCTGGCGGCGCGGTCAGTAGCCAGGGAGGAACGTCGTCATGGACGGCTTCGGTCTCGTCGTCCGGTTCGTCGGTGTCGTCGAATTTGAGCGTGTGAACCGTCAGTCGGCCAGATGCGTCGCGGTGGAACACCTCGGGGTACTTGTCAGGCAGCGTCTCCAGCCGGGTGGCTGAGATGACAATTCCCTGTTCCCGCAGCGCCGGTTGTAGTTCGGCTGCGGTCATCGCTCGTTCCGTCAGGAGATCGCGCACGGCGGCGATGTTCGCGGGTAAATTCATGTGCGCCGGACCCTCATAGCCGAGCCGCATGTGCGGACTGTCGTCCCCACAGGGGGCGAGACACCGATCTGGGGCCGGAGGAAGGCTCGCACGTGATTGGTTCTAACTGAATCCGATTCACGTGTACAAGCAACCTCCGTGTCGGCGGCGTGTCGGGACACCATTCATCCCGTAACCCTCGCGGGTCAGGTGATAGCGATGCTTCGGCGGCCGCTGCCTGGTAGGGGCAGCGGTCGTTGGCGTCAGTCGCATTTCTGCATCTCATGCCTCTTTGTCGGCTCAAGTCGGACCAAACGGCCGAATGCGATTCGGCTGATGGTCGCGAATCGCGGAGGCCGCTCAGACGTTGGTGGGAGCAGCCATCGCCTGTTCGTATGCCCGGCTGGCGGCAATCAGCTCGGAGCGTCTTTCTTCCGTGCGGTCCCGGCGGCTGGATGACACCACGACCGCCCCGGCTGGTTGCGTCGGCCCGACCGTCGTTTCCCCGACGCTCGCGCCGCCGCCGGCCGATGATGACGACGTGCAGACCTTCCTGCCTTATCCCGAGTTCGCCCGGTGCGCCGCCGTGCTCGACGCGCGCCGGCTCGGCAAGCAGCGGGTGGAGGCGTTGCAGGTGCTGCGGGCGACCTCGGTCCCGGGGTACGGCTGGCGCCACCACCCCGCGGCGAAGATGTGGGCGGGGTATGCCGAGGCGCTGGTCTGCTACGGCCTGACGATCTGCCGCGCCTGGACCGATCAGGGCTGGGCCGACACCGTGGCGGCGACGCTGGTGGCGGAGTTCGGTCGCCCGGCCCGGGAGCAGGAGGAGCTGGCGGCGGCCGGCGAGCTGCCGAACTGGCTCGGCCTGGCCGAGCTGCACCGCAGCCACCAGTCGGCGCTGATCCGCAAGAACCCGGCCCACTACCGCCCGATCTTCGGCGATGACGTGCCGGACGACCTGCCCTACGTCTGGCCGGTCTCCGACCGCTGGCCGGGGTGACCGGTCGCGACAAAGACTCGTCAACGGCCTCGGCCGGTGTCGCCACCGTCGCGGTTGGACAGTCGCTCGACCTGAACGGAGGTGACGCGCACCCGACCGGTCGACCCAGCTGGATCTCCGGACGCGGTGACCGGTGTTACGCCGCCGAGGCCGGTCCGCCGCCGACCCGGCGGGACCGTTTCGACAGGGCGCGGACGATCTCGGCGGCGGTGGTCGGCCGGCCGTAGAAGTATCCCTGCCCCATCTCGCACCCCAGGCGGCGCAGGGTTCGGTGGATCGCCTCGGTCTCGACCCCCTCCGCCACCACCGTCAGGCCGAGCGCCTGGGCGAGATCGATGATGGAGCGCACCACGGCCCGGTCGCCGGGGTTGTCGGCGATGGAGCGCACCAGGCCTTTGTCGATCTTCAACTGGTTCAGGCGGAGTTGCCGGAGGTGCTGCAGGGAGGCGAAACCGCTGCCGAAGTCGTCGACCGCCACCTGCACTCCCGCGCCGACCAGCCGGTCGACGCTGCCCCGCACCAGGTCGGGGTCGCTGATCACCTCGTTCTCGGTGACCTCGATGACCAGATGGTCGGGGGCGACCCCGGCCCGCTGGAGCCGGTCGAGGATGTGGTCGATGAGCCAGCCCTGCTGCAGGTCGCGCACGGTGACGTTCACCGAGACACGCAGGCGGATGCGCTCGTCGTCCCATTGCCGCAGCTGGTGGATGGCGGTCTCGACGGCGAGCCGGGTGATGTCGTGCACGAGCGGGGTCGGTTCCACGACCGCGAAGAGGTCACTCGGGCTCACGGGTCCCCGCGTCGGGTGCGTCCACCGGAGGAGTGACTCGACCCCCACCACCTCGCCGGAGTCGAGCCGGACCTGGGGCTGGTACGCGAAATCGATGTGGCCGCCGCTGTCCTCGCCGTGCAGCGCGGCGCGCAGGTCGACCAGCAGGCTCAGCCGCCGGTCGATCTCTTCCTGGGGCCGCGGGGTGAAGGCGGCGACGTGCGTCAGCCCGGAGCGGCCGTAGCGGATCGCGGCGTCGGCGTAGCGCAGCAGGGTCGGAAAGTCGGTGGAGTCCTCGGGCGACCGGGCGGTGCCGATGATGGCGCGGGCGTCGAAGAGCAGACCACCCAGGGAGACCGGCTCCTTGACCAGCCGGTCGATCGTCGCCACGGCGGCGTCGACCGGTTCGGAATCGGCCTGCCTCGCGCTCCGCGGCACGAGGACCACGATGTCGTCGGTGTCGGGACGCCCCACCGTGGCGCGGTCGCCCAGGGCCGCGTCGAGGCGGCGAGCCACGTGGGTGAGGACCCGGTCCACGACCTGACGGCCGAACGCGTCGTCGAGGTCCCGCAGGCTCTGCAGGCGGACCAGCAGGACGGTGTACCGACCCTGCGCCCGGCGTCGTTCCCGGCCGAGGTCGGCGGCGATGTCGGCCAGCCCGCGCTGGTTCAGCAGGCCGGTCACCTGGTCCCGGCGCAGCGACGCCGCCTGCCGGGTGACGAGCTCGGAGAGCCGGTTGAGGGCGACCAACGGCAGCAGCAGCAACGCGAACGTCCAGCCCCGCGGCTCGGCGACGACGACCGGGGCCAGGAACAGCAGGGCCGTGCTCGTCAGGATCTCGCCCCCCATGCCCTGCCGGACGGCTCGCCACGTCTCGTGCCGCAGCTCGGCGACGATGGCCGGGCCGTAGTACACGGCCAGCCAGACGACGATGGTCGCGAGCAGGTCGAGAAGGAACGAACGATCGATTCCTTCCGCGCGCCGAATGCTGCCGAATCCGACCACGCCGACGACCGCGGCCGCCGCGGCGGTAGCTGCGATCGTCCGGACGAGCAGGAAGGCCAGGCCGGGCAGGGGCAGCCGCGACCGCAGGGCGGCGACCACCGCCGCCGGCGTCTGGGCGGCCAGCGCCGGCCAGAGCCCCCAGACCAGCAGGATCGCCAGGCTGGTGCAGGCCGATAGGTACACACCGCCCCGTTGGCGACGGCCGCCGGAGAGCGGGCTCATCTCCCCGACGATGCCGATGGCGACGAGGAGCCAGTATCCAGCGGTCAGTTCCATGACGCGGCCCCGTCAGACCGCGTCCGGCGTCGGGCAGCTGCACCGTCGCCCCTGCCCCATGCCGGCGAGGCTAGCCAACCGCCGGGCGCCGTACGCCCGCATCGGGCCGAACTGGCCCGCATCGTGCGTACGGGCCGTCCCCCATCGGGGCGATGAGGCCCGCGGTTCCGGCCGCCCTGGTACGACCGCCCGGCGGGCCCACGCGGTCATCTATCCAGATGCGCGATTGAAACGCCGGGCGAGTGGGCCGAGGGGAGTAGCGTTGGGCAAGGGCGGGACAAACCGGCCGAGCAACACGGGCAGCAACAGCACCGCACGGGGAACCGCGCGGGGACGACGAGGGCGGGGAGGCGACGGATGTCGGACGTCGGACGCCGGTGGTCCGAGGTGGGCGAGCGGATCGAGGCGCTCGCCCTGAAGCTGAAGCTGCACTTCGAGCAGGCCGGTCGGCCGGAGGAGGCCACCGATCCGTTGCGGCGGATCCGCGACTCGCTCACCGACGCGTTCGAGGCGGCGGGCAACGCGGTGCGGGACGACGCGGTGAAGGCCGACGTGCGCGAGACGGGGCGTCTGTTCCTCGACGCGTTGTCGGTCTCCCTCGCCAAGGCGGCCGACCGCCTGCGGGACAAGTCCCAGCCGGCGTCCGCGTCGGACACCACCGAGCCGTCGTCGACCGACAGGCCGCGGTCCGACGCCCAGCCATCCGACTCGCCGGACGCGAAGCCCACCGACTCCCCGTAGGGCGAGGCCCACCGATCCCCATAGGGAACCGACCGATTCCCCGTAGGAAACCGACCGATCTGCCACGGAGGCGGTCAGCCCAGGACCAGCTCGAGGACGACGAGGCCGGCGACCAGGTCGGGGCCCTGCGTCACCTGCCGGATCAGATCGACCGGAATCATTCCGAACGGCGTGTCGGCCACCGGGCCGCCGTGCTGGATCGGTCGCCGAGTCGCGGTGCGGAGCACGGCCACGACCAGGCCGAGCAGGAGCACCGCGTCGAGCCAGCCCCATGGCCGGACGACGGGCAGGGCCGCCGCGTACCACCCGACCGCGCCGAGGGCGGGCACGACGAGGTGGGCCGCGTGGAGGACGGCGTCCCGACCACCGAGCGCGCGCCGCAGGCCGGGCGAGCGCGCGATCGCCCGCAGCCCGCTGGCCAGGCGGTTCGCGACCAGGTAGGTGAGGACGATATGGGCTGACCCCTCGATCTCCGGGAGCGCGACCGCGATCGCGTACATGACCAGCAACAGCGCGGCCGCCAGCGCCAGCCCGGCCCGGTCCCGCCCCCGCCGCCGCAGCTCGGCCCGCACCAGCATGAGAAAGCGGCGCGCGACGCCCGCGTACCGCGCCGGCCGGTCGGCCCCCAGCGACCCGCTGCGGACCCGGCCGACCGCCCGCCACCGCCGGCTCTCCACCTGCGCGGTCAGCATCGACGGATCGAGCAGAAAGGCGGCCGCCGTGGCGGCGTGGGCCAGGTCCACTCCGGCCGTCAGCGCCGCGCGGTCGACCCGCCCGAGCGCCCGCCCGGCCAGGACCGTCACGGCCACCGCGGCCAGCCCGGCGGCCAGGGCGGGACCGGCGGTCAGCGGTCCCAGCGGCTCCGGCAGCGCGATCCCTCGGCACCAGCCCTGGCTCGGCGGGCAGACCCCGGCGGTCACCACGACGAGCGCGATCGCGGCGGCGGCCACGATCAGACCCCGGCCGAGGAGGCGGGACCAGCGCGGCTCGCGGCCGGCCGCCTGGGCGAGGACGGCGAGGCCGGCCCCACCGGCCCCGCCGACGGCCCCGGCCACCGCCGACCACACCAGGGTGGCGGCCTGGTCGGGGCCGACCGCGGCCGCCGCGCCCAGGCCGAGCAGGCCGCCTCCCGCCCCGGTTCCCCCGACCAAAGCGGCGAACCGTGGCGCCAGCAGGGCTCGCCGATCCACCGGAGCGCTGAACAGCCATGCCTGCCCGGCCGGGGTCACCAGCAGGGGACCGAGGGTCCGCAGCCCGTACCAGACCAGGCCAGCGGTGGCCAGGGCGGCCGCGACCGCGATCCAGTACCGGACCTCGGGCTGCGCCGTCTGGCTCTCCGGCGACTTTAGGTAGCGGCGGATCCCGGTGACGCCACCCCACCCGTAGAGCGCCACCAGCAGCAGGATGGTGTACGCGTCGGAGAGCACGTCGCCGAGCGATCCGGAGTGATGCGCGCGCCGGGCCCGGCGGACCCACCGGCGCAGGGCGCGGGCGGCCGGGATGCCGGACGAGCCGACCGCCGCCGCGTGGCCGGTCACGCCATCGACGTCAGGCATCGAGATTTATCACCTCGTCGGCCACCGCGGCCGTCAGCTCGGCGTTGTGCGACGCCATTACCACCGCCGTCCCCGACGCCTTCTCCCGGAGCAACCGGTCGGCCAGCCACTGGCGGCCGGCGTCGTCGAGCCGCTGCTCCGGCTCGTCGAGGATCAGCAGGCGGCGCGGGCGGACCAGGCACGAGGCGAGCGCCAGCCGCCGGCGCTGGCCGCTGGAGAGCGTGGCCGGCAACTGGTCGCGGACCCGGTCGAGCCCGAGCTCGGCGACGACCTCGGCCACGCGGCCGGCCTCGGCGCCGTGGGCGTACGCCATCAGCTCCAGGTGCTCGATGACGGACAGGTCGGGAAAGAAGTCGATGTCGTCCAGGGCCGCCGCGACCCCCGCGCGCTGGGCCGGGCTGGTCTCGTCGCTGCGACGACCGTCGATGAGTACCTCGCCCTCGTCCGGGCGGTCAGCCCCGACCACGCAGCGCAGCAGGGTGGTCTTCCCCGAGCCGTTCGGCCCGGCGACGACCGCGATCTGCCCGGCGGCCACCGAGAAGGTCACGTGATCGAGAACCACGAGATTGCCGAACCGGCGGGTCAGGTCGCGCACCTGGAGGGTGTCCACGACCGACGAGCGTAGGGTGTGTCGGCCGGGCCCGGCGACCGGTTGGCTGGCGGGTCAAGCAGCAACCGCGGCGGCTGGTGCGTCGTGGAGGGTATGGCTGGCGTATCGACGGCAGGAGCCTGGTTTGGGTACTGACACCGACCGCGACTTCGCGGCGTTCGTGGCGGCTCGGTCCCAGAAGCTGTTCGGCATCGCGATGGCCCTGACGGGCCACCGCCACCAGGCGGAGGACCTGCTGCAGACGGTCCTCGCGCGGGCGTACCGGCGGTGGAGCCGCATCCGGGGTGAGCCGGAGGCGTATGTCCGCCGCGCGCTCTACCACGAGCAGGTGAGCCGGTGGCGCAGCGCGATGCACCGACTGGAGCTGCTCACCGACCGGACACCGCAGGTGGCGCGGGCGGCCGACACCGATCGGGTCGACCTCGGCCTGGCCCTGCGGGCGGCGTTGCGTCGCCTGGCGCCCAAGCACCGCGCCGTGCTGGTGCTGCGGTACCTGGAGGGCCTCTCCGACGAGGAGATCGCCGAGATGCTCGGGTGCCGTCCGGGCACGGTGCGGAGTCAGGTCACGCGGGCCCTGCAGCGATTGCGCCAGATGTGTCCCGATCCAATTGATTTGTCCGTGGTGAGGAGATAGCCATGCCATCCGAGCTCGATGCCGACCTGCGTGAGGTGATCCGACACCTGGCGCAGGAGCCCGCTCCGGCCGGCCTCGCCGAGGCGGCGATGCGGCGGGCGCGGTGCCAACGGCGGGTGTGGACGGCCGTCGGGGCGGCGGCCGCGGTGGCGGTGGTGGGCGTCGCCACGCCGGCCGTGGTGCGAAGTGCGCTTCCGTCGAGCGACGGGCCGCCATTGGCGCAGGCCGAGGACCTGCCGTCGGTTCCGGTCGAAGGTTCACCGCCGGTGGCGGTCGCGGGCACGCCGGTGCACCTGGCGGGCGCCCCGTCGGTCAAGGTCCGCGAGCCCGGCTGGACCAGACCGCAGTTGGTCGTGGTCGCCTACAGCGGCGGCCCGGACCTGGCCGGGGCCGTGGTGCTCGACCCGGAGACGGGCGAGTACCTGCAGTACCCGTTCTGGTCCGCGGTGCCGTCGCCCGACGGTACGCAGATGATCGTCCGGGCCGGCCTGGGCACGGCGGACGATCCGGCCCGTACGGGCGTGCTCGACGTGCGGACGCGAACAGTTCGCTGGATCGACGGCCTGACCGGCCAAGGGTCGTGGTCCCCCGACGGGCAGGAGATCCTGCTGGTCAGCCGGGACCAGCCCTACGGCACGGGGTTCGCGATCGTCGACGCTGCCACGCTCACCGGCACCCACGTGCCGTTCCCGTTCGGGGGCTTCGACCCCGTGTGGACCCCGGACGGCGACCAGTTCGCGTTGACGGTCGCCCCGGACGTCGTCAACCCCGCCGATCCGCACCGCCTGAAGGGGGTCAACTTCTATGACCGGACGGGGCAGTTCGTGCGCGCCATACCGGCGGACGTGGCCGTGCACGCCCCGAGCGACTTCTCGCCCGACGGCACATCGGTGGCGCTGTACAACATGTTTCACAAAGAAGTGAAGATCGTAGATGTTGCCACCGGCGATGTGCGCCACGTGATCGTCCTGACCGACCACGTCTTCGACAGCCTGGGCTGGATCGACGACTCCCACCTGCTGCTGCGCCTGTCACCCGGCCGGCTCGAGCCGACCTATCTGGCCGTCGTGGACCTGGCCGGCACCGTGGTCGAGACCGTGACGCTGCCCGACCAGCTCAGCACCGCCGGCCTGCTCTGGGTCCGCCCGGCCGAGGGCCTCGGTGACCAGGCCGCGCACCTGGCCTTCTGACGCCCGCGGGTCGGCCCGACAATGGGCGAGCGGGAAGTCACGCACGGCGTTCTCGTTGATGTCGACCGGCGTTCTCGTTGCTGTCCGGAGGCGTCGAGCCGTCAACGCGGCGTCGGGTCGGCTCAGGCCGACTCACGGATGATCAGCTCGGTCGGGAGCACGACCGACGAGGTGATCTCCTCCCCGGCGGCCAGGCGCAGGACCATGCGGGCCAGCTCGCGGCCGATCGTGAGGATCGGCTGTCGGACCGTGGTGAGAGGCGGCTCGGTGTACCGCGCCACCTCGATGTCGTCGAAGCCGACCACGGCGACGTCGTCCGGGACCCGGCGGCCGGCCTGGCGCAGGGCCCGCAGCGCGCCGTCGGCCATGAGGTCCGAGGCGACGAAGACGCCGTCGATGTCCGGGTCGCTGTCGAGCAGCTGCCGCATGGCCGCCACGCCGGACTCGCGGGTGAAGTCGCCGACGGCGAGAATCGGGCGGCACTTCGTGCCCTTCAGGGCGGCCCGGTACCCGGCGAGGCGGTCGATGCCGCCGACCATGTCCAGCGGCCCGGCGATCGTGGCCACCCGGGTCCGGCCCGACTCCAGCAGGTGCCGGGTCGCCGCCTCGGCCCCGCCCACGTTGTCCACGCCGACGTAGGGCACGCTCGTGCGGCCGAGCGGCCGTTCATTGCAGACGACCGGGACACCCAGGCGGGTGAGCGTGGCCGGCAACGGGTCGGCGCCGTGCATCGAGACGAACATGACGCCGTCGACGTGGCCGGCCATCGCGTAGCGCTCCACCCGGTCGTGGCTGGTGTCCGAGTTGGCCAGCATGAGCACGAGCTGCTTGTCGGCCTTCTCCAGCTCCTCGCTGACGCCGCGGATGACGATGGAGAAGAAGGGGTCGTCGGAGAAGACCCGGTTCGCCGGCTCGGGCACCACGAGCGCGTACGAGTCGGTCCGCTGGGTGACCAGGCTGCGGGCCGCGAGGTTCGGGACGTAGCCCAGCTCGGCCACGGCCCGCAGGACCGTCTCCCGGATCTCGGGCGCCACGGTCGGGGATCCGTTGACCACCCGGGAGACCGTGGCCCGGGAGACTCCGGCCCGGGCGGCGACCATCTCCAGCGTCGGCCGTCCGCGCCCGCCCGCGGTGCCGACCGGGCCGCCGGACGTGGCCGGCCGGCGCGCGGCGGAGCGGCGCGCTCCCACCCGGTGTTCTCCTTCCTCGGTCAGGCTCCGTCGACTCGGTCAGGCTCCGTCAACGGGCCCGTTGTGCTCGATGACGGACCGGTACCAGTGTGCGCTGTCCTTGAGTATCCGTCGTTGCGTCCGGTAGTCCACATAGATGAGGCCAAATCGAGGTCGGTACCCCTCGGCCCACTCGAAGTTGTCCAGCAGCGACCAGACGAAGTATCCCCGCAGGTCGGCGCCGCGGGCCACGGCGTCGGCGGCGGCGCGGATGTGCCCGTTGAGGTACTCGATGCGCTGCGGGTCGGCGACCACGCCCGCGTCGAGGTCGGGCTTGTCCTCGAACGCCGCGCCGTTCTCGGTGACCATCAGCGGGACGCCCGGGTACTCGCGGGTGATCCGGGTCAGTATCTCGGTCAGGCCCCACGGCTCGATCGGCCAGCCCATCAGGGTCACCGGGCCCTTGGGGGCGGGAAACTCGATGCCCTCCGAGCCCGGGTAGGCCGGGTTGGCGGCGGCGCCGGGCCGGGCGGTGACGGTGGTGGGGAAGTAGTAGTTGACCCCGAGCAGGTCGATCGGCTGGGCGATGATCGCCTCGTCGCCGTCCCGGTGGAACGTGCCGTCGGCGTACCGGTCCCGCACGGCCAGGACGTCCTCGGGGTAGGTGCCCCGCAGCAGCGGGTCGAGGAACTGCCGGTTCAGCAGCCCGTCGATCAGCCGCGCCGCGGCCTGGTCGGCGGGGTCGTCGGGCCGGGCCGGGACGACTGGGCCGAGGTTGAGCGAGAGGGACACGCTCGCCGGGCCGGCGGCCCGCAGCGCCTGGGCGGCCAGGCCGTGGGCCAGCAGCAGGTGGTGGGCGGCGGCGAACCCGGCCCACGGCTCGCGCAGGCCCGGGGCGTGCACGCCAGCGGCGTAGCCGAGGAAGGCCGCGCACCACGGCTCGTTGATGGTGAACCAGGTGGTGATGCGGTCGCCCAGCCGCGCGTGGACCATCGCGACGTACTCCGCGAAGCGGTAGGCCGTGGTGCGCTCGGTCCAGCCGCCCCGGTCCTCGAGCGCCTGGGGCAGGTCCCAGTGGTAGAGCGTGGCGTACGGCGCGATGCCGTGGCGCAGCAGCTCGTCGACCAGGCGGTCGTAGAAGTCCAGCCCCCGCGGGTTGACCGGCCCGCTCCCGTCCGGCTGGACGCGCGGCCAGGCGATGGAGAACCGGTAGGCGCGCAGCCCCAGCCTCGCCATCAGCGCCACGTCCTCGGCGTAGCGCGCGTAGTGGTCACAGGCCACGTGCCCCGTATGTCCATTGTGGACCCTGCCTGGTGTGCTGGCGAAGGTGTCCCAGATGGACGGGCGACGGCCGTCCTCGCTGGCGGCACCCTCGATCTGGTACGCCGCCGTGGACACACCCCACACGAAGCTCTCCGGCAGGGTCATGCGGGTCCTCCTCGACGTCACGGGGTCCACCGGGGACCTGAGAGAGCGCTCTCTCACTCCGGTGAGCCTCCCGGGTCGGCCCGGTCTTGTCAACCCCGGATCAGATCACCTCTTGGTAGCGCTGACCATGGCGATCAAGGACGGGACATTGACATATGCCCGAGCGTCGGCTACACATGGCCTTCAGAGAGCGCTCTCACACGTCCCGCGCCGCCCGCCCGACATCCCCGACGGCGGCCTCGGTCCCCGCCGAGGCCTGCTCGGCCTCCGCGCGGGTGGCGGCCGACCAGAGAGAGGCCATCGATGAGCGAACCGATCCCGTCCACCCGCCGCCGCCTCCGCCGCGGGCTGACCGTCGCCGCCGCGGCGGTCGTCACGGCCGGCGCCTCGATCGCGGTGGCGCTGCACGCCAACGCGTCCCTGCCCCCCACCCCGAGCGGCTGGACCCTCGTGTGGAGCGACGACTTCAACGGCGCCGCCAACACCCTGCCCTCGTCAGCCAACTGGATCATCGACACCGGCACGTCCTACCCCGGCGGGCCGCCGAACTGGGGCACCGGCGAGATCCAGACGTACACCAACAGCACCGCCAACGTGCGCCACGACGGCAACGGCAACCTCGTGATCACGCCGATCCGCGGGGCGGACGGAACCTGGACGTCGGCCCGCATCGAGACCGTACGGTCGGACTTCAAGCCGGCTCCGGGCCGCGTCCTGCGCATCGAGGGGCGCATTCAGATGCCCAACGTCACCGGCCAGGCCGCGCTCGGCTACTGGCCCGCGTTCTGGGCCCTCGGCTCGCCCTACCGGGGCAACTACCAGAACTGGCCGGCCATCGGTGAGTTCGACATCATGGAGAACGTCAACGGGCTGAACACCGTGTGGGGCGTGCTCCACTGTGGCGTGGCTCCCGGCGGCCCCTGCGACGAACACAACGGCATCGGGGCCAGCCGCGCCTGCCCCGGGTCGCCGTGCCAGGGCAACTTCCACGTCTACCGCTTCGAGTGGGACATGATCAACCCCTCGGCCCAGCAGCTGCGCTGGTACGTGGACGGGCAGCAGTACCACACGGTCAACCAGAGCCAGCTCGACGCCACCACGTGGAACAACATGACCAGCCACGCCGGGTACTTCCTGCTGCTCAACGTGGCCATGGGTGGTGGCTTCCCGAACGGGGTGGCCGGGTTCAACACCCCGGTCGCGGCCACCCAGTCGGGCGTGCCGATGCTGGTCGACTACGTGGCCGTGTACCAGTCCGGCTCCGGGCCGACCACTCCGCCCACGCAGAGCGCCTACTCGACCATCCAGGCCGAGTCGTTCGCGCAGCAGAACGGGATCCAGACCGAGGCGACCACCGACACCGGCGGCGGCCAGAACATCGGCTGGATCGCCAACGGTGACTGGGCGATGTACCCGAACGTCGACTTCGGCTCGACCCCGGCCACGACCTTCCGCGCCCGCGTCGCGTCCGGCGCACCCGCCGGCGTCTCCGGTCAGGTCCAGGTGCGGCTGGACAGCCCGACCGCGCCGGTGGTGGCCCAGTTCACCATCTCCAACACCGGCGGCTGGCAGTCCTGGCAGACCGTGTCCACATCGGCCAGCAACATCACCGGCGTGCACAACGTCTACCTGACGTTCAGCAGTGGACAGTCGGCCGACTTCGTCAACGTCAACTGGTTCACCTTCGACCGGTCGAGCACGCCGACGACGCCGCCGGTTGGGCAGAGCGCCTACTCGACCATCCAGGCCGAGTCGTTCGCCGCGCAGAACGGCATCCAGACCGAGCCGACGAGCGACACGGGCGGCGGGCTGAACATCGGCTGGATCGCCAACGGTGACTGGGCGATGTACCCGAACATCGATTTCGGCTCGACGCCGGCGAGGACCTTCCGGGCCCGCGTCGCCTCCGGAGCGCCCGCGGGTGTTTCGGGCCTGGTCCAGGTGCGGCTGGGCAGCCCGACCGCGCCGGTGGTGGCGGAGTTCGCGGTCGCGAACACCGGTGGCTGGCAGTCGTGGCAGACCATCCCCGGCGCCGCCAACAACATCACCGGGGTGCACGACGTCTACCTGACCTTCAGCAGCGGCCAGCCGGCCGAGTTCGTCAACGTCAACTGGTTCACGTTCTCGACGACCTGACCGCCGTGACTACCTGACACCGTGGGGACGGTGGGCGTGGGGTTGGTGCTCCCGGGCGCCAACCCCACGTCGTTTCGTGGCCCACGTCGTTTCGTGATGGCCCCACGTCGTTTGGTAATGGCCCCACGTTGGTCATGGCCCATGCCGCGCTTGCATCCGGTACCCAGGTACGGGTTTACCGTGGTGAGGTCGACGAGAGGGGTGGTCACGATGAGCGGCACCGGATGGCCGGGTCCGCCCGACGCCTGCACCCTGCCGACGGCCGAGCGGCCGACGCGGGTCGCCGAGTTCGACGACCTGTTCGCCACCGCGGTGACCTGGGTCGAACGACCCTCGGCGACCCGGCTGCGGCTCGGGCTGCCGGCCGACCCGGAGGTGGCGGGACGCGCCGCGAGCCTGGCCGTGCGAGAGAGCGACTGTTGCGCATTCTTCACGTTCACTCTCAACGCGAGCGGACCCGACGTGCGGTTCGAGGTCACGGTGCCCGGGGCGTACACCGAGGTCCTGGACGGGCTCGCCGCCCGGGTACCGCCCACCGTACGGTCGGCGTCGCCGGCGTCCGGCCGGGGGACCGGATCGTGAGCGCGGGCCTGCGGGCCGGACAGGTGGCCGCCGCGGCTGGCGTGAACCGGCAGACGCTGCGCTACTACGAGCGCCGGGGCCTGCTGACCGAGCCGGACCGTACGCTCGGCGGGCACCGCGTCTATCCACCGGAGACGGTCACGCTGGTGCGGATCATCAAGGCAGCGCAGCGGCTGGGCTTCACCCTCGACGAGGTGGCGGACCTGCTCGACACGGCCGCGCACCGGCATCGCCAAGGCCGCGGGCTGCGCGCGCGGGCCCGGGCCAAGCTGACCGACATCGAACAGAAGATCGCCGACCTGGTCGTCATCCGGGACACCCTGCGCCAAGCGGTGGCGGCCGGCTGCGACGACCTCGTCGCCTGCGCCCAGAGTGACCGCTGCCCGCTGCCCTTCGCCGACCTCGCCAGCGAAGCGGGCGTGGCCGACGGCCCGCTAGCGGCTCCCGCATGATCGGGTGGTGTAGGTGTCGCTATAGCAGCACCAATCCCACCCGATCATGGTCAGGTGGCGGCCGGCCGGCTTTGGGCCGGCAGCGTGACCGTCACCCGCAGGCCGCCGCCCTCGCGGGGGAGCGCCACCACCCGGCCGCCGTGCCCGCGGACGATCGCGGCCACGATGGACAGACCCAGACCGAATCCCCGCTCGGACCCGGTGCGGGCGCTGTCCAGCCGCCGGAACGGTTGAAAGATCGTCTCCACCTCGTACGGCGCTACGACCGGTCCCGTGTTGCTGACGACGAGCTCCGCCTGATCCCCCACCGTGCGTGTGGTGACCTCGACCCAGCCGCCGGCGGGGACGTTGTGCCGGATGCCGTTCTCCACCAGGTTCTGCACCAGCCGCTCGATGAGGACGGGGTCCCCGACCGTGGGCGCGGGGTCCAGCCGGGAGCGCAGGTCGACGGAGCCCGCTTGGCTGGCGCCGAGGACGTGCTCGGCGACGTCGGCGAGGTCCACATGGGAGCGTTCGGTCACCAGGTTCTCGCTCTCGGCCAGCATGAGCAGACCGTCGATGAGCCGCTCGTGCCGGGCGTTGATGGCGAGCAGCGACTCACCCAGCTGCCGGGTGTCCTCGGAGGCGCCCGGGCGGCTGACCGCGAGCTCGATGAGCGCCCGGTTGATGGCCAGCGGCGTGCGCAGCTCGTGGGAGGCATTGGCCACGAACCGGCGTTGCCCGTCGAACGACCGGTCCAGTCGCTCCAGCATCGCGTCGAAGGTGTCGGCGAGCTCGGTGATCTCGTCCCGTGGTCCGGTCAGCGCGATCCGCTCGTGTAGGCTGCCCCCGACGCCGCTGGCCGCGGCGATCCGCGCCGCGGTCTCGGTGATGCGGTGCAGGGGCCGCAGCACGCGCTCGGACATGAGCCAACCGAAGCCGACCGCGACGACCCCGACGAGCCCGAGCGCGACGGCGCCCTGGGTCAGCAACGAGTTGAGGGTCTGCTGGCGGAACTGCTCCTGCTCGCGCCGGATGACCTCCTGCAGGTTCGCCACCATCTGCGGGTCGAACCGGGCGCGGATCACCTCCGGCAGCTGCTCCAGGAGCGTCCCGTCGGCCGCGTCAAGACGAGGAGTGTCGATGCTCTCCCGGACCAGCACGTACGTCAGTCCGAGGAGAACGGCACCGGCGAGGAAGAACAACCCTCCATAGAGGACGGTGAGCCGGACGCGGATCGTCCAATGACGCGGCGTCACGGGATCCGATACCCCACGCCGGCGACGGTTTCGATGACAGGCGGCTCACCGAGCTTGCGGCGCAGCTTCATGATCGTGACTCGTACGACGTTGGTGAACGGGTCGATGTTCTCGTCCCACACCCGGTCCAGCAGCTCCTCGGCGGTGACGACCGCACCATCGGCGCGCATGAGCTCGGTCAGCACGGCGAACTCCTTGCGGGCCAGGGCGATGGGCCGGCCGTCGCGGACGACCGCGCGGGTGGCCGGGTCGAGCCGGATGCCGGCCCGGCTCAGCACGGGCGGGACGGCCGGCCGGGCGCGGCGCATCAGGGCATGCACCCGGGCCGAGAGCTCGGCGAACGCGAACGGCTTGGTCAGGTAGTCGTCGGCCCCCAGCCCGAGCCCGGCGACCCGTTCCCGCACCGACGTCGCCGCGGTCAGCATGAGCACCCGGGTGTACGCGTCGGAGTCGACGATCGCCCGGCACACCTCGTCTCCGTGGACCACCGGCAGGTCCCGATCCAGCACCACGACGTCGTACTCGGTGACGCCCAACCGCTCCAGCGCCGCGTCGCCGTCGTACGCCACGTCCACCGCGAACGCCTCCCGCCGCAACCACTCGGCGACGGCGTCGGCGAGCACCTGTTCGTCCTCCACGACCAGCACACGCACGCATCCATCCTGCCGCGGGCCCGGTAACCACGGCATAACCAGCTCGGGTTACGGCCGAGTTACGGCTCCTCTGCTGGCATACGGGGCGGAGAACCCGACGCAGGAGGAGATCGATCATGAAGGTGATGCCATGAAGCTGCGGTCGCCGAAGGCGGGCGTGGGTGTGATGGCCGCGTTGCTGCTGGCGACCGTAACCGCCTGCGGCGACGAGGAACCGGGCGTGGCCACCGCCGGGGGCGGCCCGCGCGCGGGCGTCCCCGCGTCGGCGGAGGCGGTCGACCGGGACGCGGCCATGCGGGACTTCGCGCAGTGCATGCGCGACAACGGCGTGGACCTGCCCGACCCGCAGCCCGGCCGCCGGATGTCCGAGGCCTACGGAGGGCTGCTGCGCGGGGACGATCCGGTGGTGCGGGAGGCGTTGGCGGCCTGCCGGTCGCGCCTGCCCAACGGGGGCGAGCCGCCGAAGCTCGATCCGGTGCAGCTCGAGAGCTACCGGGCGTTCGCCGGGTGCATGCGCGACAACGGCGTGCCGCTTCCCGACCCCGCGCCGGACGGCTCCCTCCAGATCACCGGGACGGGCGGAATCAACCTGAGCGATCCGGTCTTCCAGGCCGCGGTCGAGGCCTGCCTGGACCACCTCATCGGGTTGCGGCCCGACGGGGGGCGTCGATGACCCGCGACCGTCGCCGGCTCGTGGTCGGCGGGCTGGCCGCGCTGGTCGTCGCCGTCATCGTGCTCGCCTGGTCCGGCGTCGAGTTCGGCGGGACCCCCGGGGCCGCCTCCAGTCCGCCCGGGCCGCGGGCCACCGCCGAGGTGACGCGAACCACTCTGGTCGAGACGGTCAAGGTGGGCGGCACGGTCGGCTACGGCGACGCCACCACGCTCGCCGGGCGCGGCGCCGGAACGATCACCTGGCTGCCCGCGCGGGGCACAGTGGTGGAGCGCGGCCAGGCGGTGTACCGGGTCGACGAGAAGCCGGTGCCCCTGCTCTACGGCCCGCTGCCCATGTACCGCGTGCTGGCCGGCGGGGTGACCGGTCCCGACGTGCGGCAGCTCGAGGAGAACCTCGTGGCCCTGGGCTACGAGGGCCTGACCGTCGACGACTCGTTCACGTGGGAGACGCAGCAGGCCGTGCTGTCGTGGCAGGCCGACCTCGGGGTCACGCAGACCGGACGCGTGACGCCGGCGGACGTCGTGATCGCGCCGGGACCGATGCGGGTCTCCGCCCTCGCCACGACCCTGGGCAGCCCGGCCACCGGACCGGTCCTGTCGTACACGGACACCACCCGGGTCGTCTCGATCGACCTCGACGTGAGCCGCCAGCATCTGGTCGCTCCCGGGGTCACCGCGGTCGTCACGTTGCCGGACGGGACCACCGTCGACGGCGAGGTGGCCAGCGTCGGCACGGTCGCCCGCTCCACGAGCAGCGGCGGGCCCGGCGGCGGCACGACCGTCGAGGTGGTCGTCACCGTGGCCGACCAGGCGGCCCTCGGCCCGCTCGACGCGGCGCCGGTCACCGTGACCCTGGAGGCCGGGCGGGCCGAGGACGTGCTGACCGTGCCGGTCGCCGCGCTGCTGGCGCTGGCCGAGGGTGGGTACGGCGTGGAGGTCATCGAAGGTGGTAGCTCCCGCTATGTGGCCGTCTCGGTCGGGATGTTCGCCGGTGGTCGGGTCGAGATCAGCGGCGAGGGCATCGTCGAGGGCACCGTGGTCGGGATGCCGGCGTCATGAGCGGCCCGGTCGTCGAGCTCACCCGGGTGAGCAAGGTCTACGGGGGATCGGTGGCCGCGTTGGCCGATGTGTCATTGTCGATCCAGCCGGGCGAGCTGGTGGCCATCGTCGGCCCCTCCGGGTCCGGGAAGTCCACCATGCTCAACCTCATCGGCACGCTGGACCGGCCCACCGCCGGCCGCGTCCTCATCGAAGGGCACGACGTGTCCCGGTTGCGGGACGACGAGGTGTCCGCGTTGCGGGCCCGGCGCATCGGCTTCGTGTTCCAGCAGTTCCACCTCGCAGCCGGGGTGAGCGCGCTGGACAACGTGGCCGACGGGCTGCTCTACACGGGCGAGCCGCTGCGCCGACGCCGGGAGCGGGCGGCCGACGCGCTGCGCCGGGTGGGGCTGGGGCATCGCCTCGACCACCAGCCGCATCAGCTCTCCGGGGGCGAACGGCAACGGGTGGCGGTCGCCCGCGCGGTGGTCGGCGAGCCGGTGCTCCTGCTCGCCGACGAGCCCACCGGTAACCTCGACTCGGCCGCCGGTGCGGGTGTCATGGCGCTGCTGCGGGAGCTGCACGCGGCGGGCACGACGGTCGTCGTCATCACCCACGACCGGCAGATCGCGGCGAGCCTCCCACGCCAGGTCCACATGCTGGACGGCCGCATCGTCCACGATGGACGGTCCGGCCCACCGGCCGAGGAGCGCAGACCGTACGACGTTGGAGGACAGGCATGACGCCCAATCCCCTTGTGCCCGCGCGGCTGCGGCCCGCGGACGTGCTGCGGGTCGGCGGGAGCGGGCTGCGGACCCGACCGTTGCGGGCCGTGCTCGCCGCGCTCGGCATCGCGATCGGGATCGCCGCCATGGTGTCGGTGGTCGGCATCTCGACGTCGAGCCGCGAGGAGCTGGCCCGCCAGCTCGAGGCACTCGGCACCAACCTGCTGCGGGTCGCGCCGGGCCAGAGCCTGTTCGGGGAGCCGTCCCACTTGCCGGAGGAGGCGATCGGGATGATCGATCGGATCGGCCCGGTCACCTCGGTGACCGCGGTGGCCCTCGTGCCCGGGGCCCACGTCTACCGCACCGACCTGATCCCGAGCGGCCAGACCGGCGGGATCGGCGTCTACGCCGCCCGGCTCGACCTGCTGGACACGGTCGGCGCGAGCGTGGTCAGCGGCACCTGGCTCAACGAGGCGACCGCCCGGCACCCCGCGGTCGTGCTCGGGTCGGCGGCCGCCGAGCGGCTCGGCGTGCCCGCCGCGGGCCCGGAGCAGCAGGTGTACCTGGGCGGGGAGTGGTTCACGGTGGTCGGCGTCCTCGGGCCGGCGCCGCTGGCTCCGGAGCTCGACTCCGGGGCGCTGGTCGGCTGGCCGGTCGCGCAGGACCGGTTGGGCTTCGACGGCTATCCGACCACTGTGTACACCCGGGTCCGGGACGGCCACGTCGAGGCGGTGCAGTGGGTGCTCGCCCGGACCGCCAACCCGCAGTACCCCGACGAGGTCGAGGTGTCCCGCCCCTCCGACGCCCTGGCCGCCAAGCAGGCCACGGACGAGACGTTCACCGCGCTCCTGCTGGGGCTCGGGCTGGTGGCCCTGCTGGTCGGGGGCATCGGGGTGGCCAACACGATGGTGATCTCGGTGCTGGAGCGACGGGCGGAGATCGGCCTTCGTCGTTCGCTTGGGGCCACGCGGGGGCAGATCCGGCTGCAGTTCCTGGTGGAGTCGCAGCTGTTGTCGGCCCTGGGCGGCGGGGCCGGGGTCGTGCTCGGCATCGCCGTGACGTCGGTCTACGCCGCCACGCAGGGGTGGCCGGCGGTGGTGCCCCTGTGGGCCTCGCTCGGCGGCATCGCGGCCACCCTGGTCATCGGCGCGGTGGCCGGTCTCTATCCGGCCGTCCGGGCGGGCAACCTGCCGCCCACCGTGGCCCTCGCCTCCACCTGACCGGCACCCATCCGGAGGGTGCCAGGCCAGCCCGCTGTCACCCGCCCCTGTGGCCGGAGACGACCGCCCCTGCCGCCGCCGAGGGTGGGTCCATGCGCAGGTCCACCGCGTGCAGCTCCAGGGAGTCGGGGCAGTCGCCCGGCGGCTTTGGGCCGTACTCGACCTCGATGGCCGTCACCGCCGTGGACGTGCCGCTCACCCGGATCGTCGGCGCGGTCTGGCACGAGCTGGCCCCCCAGACCACGCGAAGATCCCAGCCCGCCGGAGCGGCAACCCGCACCGCTCCGGCCTCCTCCATCGCGGCGAACTCCTCCGCAGAGGTCGCCAGGTCGGCCACGGGCGCCGGGTGGTACACCCAGCTGCTGACCGCGCCCGAGTCGTCGATCAACTCGGCCCCCGGTTTGGCACAGCCCGCGACGATGACCAGCGCCCCGACGACCAGCACAAACGCACCGAGTCTCATTCCTGGCCCCCTTCCGAAACACCTCTCGCGGAGATCAACGGTGTAACGGTCGGGGTGCTGCTCAACGTTGAGGCCGGTAAAGGTGGCGCTGGCGCCCGCGTTCTCGATTGCCCCGTGTGCTTCGTAGATCTGGTAGCCGGTCCACGACCGCCACAGTCGCAGCACGTCAGCCTCGTCGAGGCGGGCCACCCATCGGATCTCCAAGTCATGGAACCCCAGCCCATCGCGGAGGAGGCCGATGGCGTCGCGGTCTGGCACTAGAAGAAGGTCGCGGTCTGGCACTAGAAGAAGGTCGCGGTCTGGCACTAGAAGAAGGAGGAGCTGGGGACGGGGCCGGGCGACCACATGCGGTCGCGGGGCCCGGTGGCGGGCCAGGCGTTGCCCAGGCCACGGACGAACGCGACCAGACGCTCGGTGGTGTCGTCGGGCAACGTCTCGAGGGTGGATGTCGCGGACGCGGCCGCGACGATCTCGGCCGCCACCTCCTCCTCGGGGCGGCGGTCCGGGTCGGTCCACCGAGCCTCCTCGCCGGGTCGGGCGACCAGGCGCTTTCCCCACGGCGCGACCACGTACTGGTGCAGGAACCCGACGACATCCGCGGCCACGGCCGGCGGCTCGGTCCAGCAGCTCGCGTGCTCGACCAGCACCGACCCGGGCGCCCGGTCCCGCAGCGCCGCCAGGATCGCGGGCTCGACCTCGGACAGGTCGTACGCCACCACGACCGAACCGGCCACCCCGGCACCGTCCACAGCGGACGACCAGGGCCGCGCGGGCAGGTCCAGCAGGCGGGCGGCGGCCAGACCGAGGATGCGACTGGACCGGTCCGGCAGCAGGCACACCGCCGACACCGGGGGCAGCACCGCGCGCAGCCGGGTGAGGGTCGCCGCGCAGAGCTCCGGCGTGTCCTGGATGAAGCCGTACCGGCCGTTCATGCCCTCGTCGAAACCGTAGGGCGAGAGCGTGGCGAGCACCGACGCGTTCAGCACGTAATGCCAGCGCCGCAGCGGGGGCGCGTCGACCCGGTCCGGCCCGTCGGCCCGGTCGAGGAGGGCGGCCCGGTCGAGCATGCCGGCGAGGCGCTGCCGGGCCGGCACCCACGCGTCGTCCGGGGGCGACAACCGGTCCGCCCAGTGACGCGCCTTGGCGACGTCCCCGGACATCAGCGCGTTGAAGGCGAGCAGGTACCGCTCGGGCCAGTCCCGCAGGACCGGCTCGTTCGCCTCCAGCACGGCCACGGCGTCGCGGTAGCGATGGCTTATCTCGTAGGCGATGGCCAGCTCGGCGATGATGGGCAGCGTGCCGGGAGCCCGCGCCAGCGCGGCCGCCAGGACCGGCACAGCGACGGAGGCGATGCCCCGCTCGATGCAGGCGTAGCCGAGCTGGTACAGCGCGGTCGGGTCGTCCGGGCGCGCGACCACGGCCCGCGCCGCCTGGGCGAGGTCGTCGAAGCCGGTCGCCCCCGCGGCGCGCTCCAGGATCGCGGCGAGGCGATCCAGGGGTACGCGCTCGGCATGGGCCCGCAACCGGCCGACGGCCGCGCCCACGTTGCCCCGGGCGAGCTCCTCATCGATACTGGTCAGTACGTCGTCCACGCTCGACACCGGGGCAGGTTAGCCCGTGGGCGCCGGTCGTCGCGACCCGGTATGGCGCGGGGCGGGCATCCGCCGGGTCAGCGCCCGCCCCGCGCCGGCTCGCCGCGTCGGCCTACCGGCCGCGATGCCCCAGGACTCCGGTGTCGTGCACGATCTCGCCGTTGATGATCGTCATGATCGGGCGGATGGTGCGCATCGCCGCCTCGCTCACCGTGAAGTAGTCCTTGTCGAGCACCACGAGATCGGCCAGCTTGCCCGGCTCGATCGAGCCGAGCTCGTGCTCCCGGCCGAGGTACCAGGCGTTGCCCCGGGTGTACATGTGCAGCGCCTGCTGGCGGCTGATCTGCTGGCCCGGGTTGATCTGCTGGCCGGCGACATTGAGCCCCGTCGTCGCGTAGTGCAGGGCGAACCACGGGTTGTGCGGGGCGATGTGGACTCCGTCCTCGTGCAGGCCCAGCGGGATGCCGCTGTCGACGAGCTGCGGGAACAGCGGGCCGACCGGCAGGCCGTCCGCCCGGGGCTGTCCGCTCAGCCAGCGGAAGCCCGAGGCCGACACGCCGCAGCCCAGGGCCTTGAGCCGGGCGAGCTGCTCGGGCGTGGCGTGGTCGGCGTGCTGCAGGCCCCAGCGGAGGTGCTTGATGCCGAACTCCGCCTCCATCTGCTCGTAGGCCGCCACCACGACCTCGATGTTGGCGGGGTTGCCCGGGCTGCCCGCCTGCGAGTTCTCGTTGCGCCACCCCGCTTGGGCGATGAGCCGTTGCGCCTCGAGCCAGACGGCGTGACCGGTGGGATTGGACGGTGGCGCGAACGGTGCGCCCCACTCACCGATGCCGTACGTGCGGACCATGTCGTCGCCGAAGTTCGGGAACTGGGTGCGCAGCCGCTCCCGCAGCTCGGGCAACTGGTTCTCCAGCTCACCCAGCGCCGGAATGTGGCCCTGGTTGTGCAGGAAGTTGATCTGCAGCCGGACGAAGGCCCGGCCCTCGGCGTGCAGGGCAAGCCACGCGTCGTACATCCGGTAGTGGTTGAGCTGGAACAGGGCGTGGTTGGGTTGCGGCTCCAGCAGCGATGGGTCGAACGATCCGGATACCCAGGCATTGGGCGGTGGGAGCACCTGGTCGAGGTTGGTCGTGATCCCGACCTGGGCCGAGAACGCCATGGCGTCCAGGGCGCTGCGCTTCTTGTCCTCGAAGGTCTGCCGGATGCGCAGGTGGTAGAGGGCGGCGTTGGCGTTGGCTCCGGTGAGGGAGCCGTCCTCGGCGACGGTCACCGTCGGGTCGCTCACGGACTCGAAGAACTGCTTGCCGAGCGTGTTCACCCGGGCCGGGCCGGCGCCGCCCTGGTAGAGGAAGACCGGGCGGTCGTTGATGACCGCGTCGATCTCGGCGAGGGTGGGCAGCCGCCGCTCGGCGAACATGTTCGGCGCGCCGGCGCCCATCGCCGTGATGAACTGGCCCTCGGGCACGCTCGGCCGCCGGGCCGCGAGGATGGCGAGGAGCTCGTCGATGTTGCTGGCCAGCTCCCACTGGGCCACGTGATACCCGGGCCGGTTGGCCAGGCTGATGAAGTGGGTGTGGCTCTCGATGAGGCCCGGAACGACCGTCCGCCCGCGCAGGTCGATCCGCTCGGCCTGGCCCCCGGCCTTCTGGGCCTCGTGCCCGACCGCGACGATCCGGTTGCCCTGGATCCGTACGGCATCGACGACCGAGGCGCGGTCGTCCATCGTGTGGATCTTCCCGTTGATGAGGAGGAGGTCGCGCTCCGAAGGGTTCTTGCGCGGGTTCGTGTAGACCGGTGGGCGACCGCTCGCGGTGCCGGCCGAGGCCGGGCCTCCGGCCAGGACGCCGCCGAGCGCGGTGGCCGCGACCGCGGCGCCACCGCCCATGATGAGGCCGCGCCGCGAGACCCCCGTGCGCGCCCCGGAGTTGTCGTCAGGTCTGTGCTGGTGCTGGTCCCCGTGCTCAGGTGTGTCTGCCATGGATGCTCCTGATCACGTAGATGCCAAAAGAGAGAGATATAGCAATGTCCACACCCGTGCGCGCCTCGCGGGTGGGTGGTGCGGAGGGGTCGCCGGTCAGGCGAACGGACCGGTGGCCCAGGGCGTCGAACGACCCTGCACGGGAGCGTAAGCTATATATGTACGCTGTGCAACAACTCTGTTTCTGAGATGGGTCAAGTTCATTCAGTATGAACAAACCGAGCTAATCGGTTCCGTGTCGGCCTGGTCTCGATAAGTAGGACTGAATCAGCCGGCGAGCACCCCGCTCACCGGGACGGTCGCGGCGGCGCCGGGCCGGGTCAGTCAGCGACGAAACAGCTCGGCCAGGTATCGACCGATCTCCTCGTACGGCATGGCGTCGGTGACGCGGGTGGCTCGCCGGATGTCGCACAGGAACGGCGCGTGCGCCGCCACCGCGGCGACGTCGGAGCACAACCCGCCGACGCTTCGTCAAGGTCGGTCAGCATCGATGTCTTCGCTTGCTCGGCTCGGAGGCAAGATCATGGCTCGGTGGTCGCCGGGCGGAGCCTGGCTATCCTGATGCCTGCCATGGACGAGACGGAACATAGTGACGAGGCGCGGTTCGCGCGGGCGGTGGCGGTGGGCGGCGTCTTCGACGGCCGCGGGTCTCGCATTGATGCCGATCTCGTTCGCGAGTTCTGCGTGCGTCGGGCCGCAGAGGTGGATCCCCGGGGCATCCGGCTGCGCGACGTGCACGTCGCCGGTCAGCTGGACCTCACCGGCGTGCAGGTGCCGTTCGCGCTGCGCTTCGAGAACTGCACCTTCGACGACGCGCCGGTCCTGCTCGGCGCCAGCGTCCGCGAGCTGGCCTTCATCGACTGTCCGGCGCTGCCCGGCCTGATCGCCAACGGGATCACCGTGCAGGGCGACCTCGCGTTGTCCGGGTGCCGGATCGTGGGCAGCCATCGCACGAGCGCGAGCATGTCCCGCCGCGCCGCCGTCTGGCTGTGCGAGTCGATCATCGGTGGCCGGCTGCTCTGCGTCGACACCGTCATCGAGCCGCAGGGGGAGCGGGCGATCCAGGCCGACCGGATGCGCGTGGGTGGCACCGTCCGGATCATCAACTTGTCGGCCACCGGTGAGCTACGGCTGGTCGGGCTGCAGGTCGACGGCTCCCTGGACCTGGCGGGCGCCCAGGTGACGGCGGCCAGCGGCCTGGCGCTCGACCTGGGCGACGCCGCCATCGCCGGCAACATGTACGTGGCGCCGTCCGACGCGGATCGTCGGCCCGAGATCCACGGGCGCATCCACCTCAGCAGCACGCGCATCGACGGCACTCTCCTGATCCGGGACGCGACGCTGGTACGGCCCGACCGCGAGGAGGGGCGTCACCACTCGCCCCGGTTCGACGGCAAGGCCATGGTCGGGCTGCGGCTGTTCGTCGGCGCCGAACTGTCCATCGAGGGAGCCACCACGGTCACCGGCGGTGTCGACCTCTCCTCGGCCGAGCTCGGCCGGTTCGCCCTGGGATCGGGTGGCACCATCGTCGCGCCGGGCCAGGCCGCGCTCGACCTCACCAACGCGGAGATCCGGTCCGGCGTGACCATCGACAACGGCGTCCACCTCCGGGGCGCGATCCTGCTCGTGAGCGCGCGGATCCACGGCCGGCTGGTGCTCAGCGGGGTGGTGCTGACCGATCCCGAGGCGCACTCGCTGCTCAAGGCCGAGGGGACGGTCATCGACGGCGACGTCGACCTGCGCCGGATGCGGGCCACCGGCGGCCAGTTGAAGTTCTGGCGGTGCACGATCGGCGGCGGCTTCGACGCGGCCGAGGCCGTGGTCGAGAACCCGGCGGGCGGGACCGTACGGCTGCACCAGTCCGAGGTGCGCGGCTCGGTCCGCCTCACCCGCGGCTTCAGCTCCCTCGGGTGCGTCGTGCTCAGCCGAAGCCTGGTCGGCGGACGGCTGGACCTCGACGGGGGCCGCTTCCACTGCCCGACCCCGACCGACTTCAACCAGGAACAGGCCGCGATCCGGGCCGTGTCGGCGACCTTCTCCGGCGGCATGGACCTCGGCTGGGACCACATCTGGCCGGCCATCAACGTCACCGACGTCAGCACCACGGTGGTGCAGGACGACCCGAGGACCTGGCCCGAGCGCAGCTACATCGCCGGCTTCACCTACGAGCGCTTCGACGCGGTCCGGGGCGCGGCCGCCGGTCGCCGGATCTGGGACTGGCGCGAGCGGCTCGCCTGGCTGCGCAAGCAGCCCGAGTACGACGCCGGACCCTACGAGCAGGCGGCCCGGGTGTTCCGCCAGCACGGCTACGCCCAGGGCGCCGAGCACCTGCTCATCGAGCAGCGCAGCGACGCCCGCCGCGCCGAGCAGAGCCGGGCGCCGTTCCGCAACCTGCTGGACTGGGTCTACGGCTGGACGGTCGGCTACGGCTACCGGCCGAGCCGGGTCCTGTGGCTGCTGGTCGCCCTGCTCGTGCTGGTGAGCGCGACGCTCGCGGTTCCCGCGGTGCAGCAGACGATGCGCGCCAGCGACGAGGGCGTCGTGTTCACCGTGGACGGTCCGCTCAACCCGGACGACGACGCCGACGACATCGACCCGTGCGGGGGCGGCCGGGTCCGGTGCTTCAACCCGGTGCTCTACGCGGTGGATACCGTGATCCCGCTCATCGCGCTCGACCAGCGCTCGACCTGGTACCCCGACCGGTTCGTGCCCGGCGGCGTCATCATCGAGTGGTATCTCAACCTCTCCACCGTGGCCGGGTGGCTACTGTCCTCGGTCTTCCTGCTCTCCTTCGCCCGGCTGGCCCGCAACACCTGACAACCCGCTACCTGAACCACCCTGCGACCCGTACCGGCCCGGGACCTGTACTGCCCCCGCAGCCCGGACCATCCCGCGACCTGATCCAGCCGGCAACTCGGCCAGGTGGTCCGGCCAGCCGCGTCAGGCCGACCGCGCGGCTCCTCCAGCGCACGCAGCAGGGACAGCGCCAGGGGCGTGGGGCGCCGCCGCGGCACGGCCACCCCGACGTACCGGGTGGGGCAGGGCGGTTCCAGCCGCACGAAGGCGAGCCCCTCGCGGTCCCTGGTCAGGGCCACCGACGGAACGAGGCTGATGCCCACGCCGGCCCGGACCAGGGCCTGGGCGAAGGCGTAGTCGGTGCCCCGGCAGGCGGTGCGCAGCTCGACCCCGGCCAGCGCCGCGTAGTGGCGGATGGCGTCACCGACCTGCAGGCACCCGTGGACCCAGCGCTCGCCGCCGAGCTCGGCCATCGCCACCGACGACCGGCGGGGTCATCTGCAGGTGCGGGGCCGCCCGGTTGAAGCTCCCCTGGCGCGCGACCTCCTGCAGCACCCGCAGGCGGTGGACGTCAATCAACAGTTCTCCTTAATACGACCCGCCGAATTAATCACTACTGCTGAAGGCTGGGGCGGGTCAAGATGGCCGGGTGAGTCGTCGTGCCTGGCTGCTGTTCGCCGTCGTATCGCTGCTGTGGGGCATCCCGTACTTCCTGATCAAGGTCGCCATCGTCGACCTGTCGCCGGTGTTGGTCGTGTTCGCCCGGACCGCGATCGCCGCCGCCGTCCTCGTGCCGCTGGCCGCGGTGCGCGGTCTGCTGCCGACGCTGCGGGGGCGCCTGCGGTTCGTGGTCGCCCTGTCGCTGGTGCACATCGTCGGTCCGTTCCTGCTCATCACGTACGGGGAGCTGTACGTCACGTCCTCCCTGGCCGGCCTGATCATCGCCGTCGAGCCGGTCGTCGTGGGTCTCATGCTCGCCCGGGCCGAGCCGTTCACGCGGCTGCGGGTGGTCGGGCTGGTGCTCGGCTTCGGCGGGGTCGCCGTGCTCACCGGCGTCGAGCTGGGGGGCGGGGGACCGGCCGTGATCGGCGCGGCCATGGTGCTGCTCGCCACCGTGGGGTACGCCTACGCCACGATCATGATTCAGCGGCACGGCTCCGGCATCCCGCCGACCGCCCTGGTCGCCGGCTCGATGCTGTCGAGCACCGTGCTGCTGACGCCGTTCGCCGTCTTCGCCCTGCCGGCCCAGCCCGTGCGGGGCGGGTCGTGGGCCGCGCTGGCCGCGCTCGGCCTGTTCTGCACCGCCATTGCGTTGATAGCCTTCTATGCCTTGATCAACGACGCCGGTCCGAACCGGGCCGGGCTGGTGACCTACGTCAACCCGCTCGTGGCCGTGGCGCTCGGCGTCGCGCTGCTGAACGAGCCGCTGCGGTGGAGCCTGCCGGTCGGTGCCGTGCTGATCCTGACCGGCTGCTGGCTGTCGACCCGCCGGCCGCGGCCCGTCCGGCCGGCCGCGCGGCCGCCCCAGCCGGTCGCCGCCGAGACCGCCTGACGTGGGCTACGGTTCGAGCATGCGGATCGTCTTCGGGGCTGACGACGAGAACGAGACCACTCGGGCCGTGCTGGACTTCCTGCGCTCGCGGGGCGAGGTCGAGGTGCTCGCCCCGCCGAGCTGGCCCGACCTCGGGGCCGAGGTCGGGCGGGCCGTGGTGAGCGGTCGGGCCGACCTCGGGGTCGTCATGTGCTGGACCGGGACCGGCACGGCGATCGCGGCCAACAAGGTGGCCGGGGTGCGGGCGGCGCTGGCCTGGGAGCCGTGGATCGCCCGGGGCGCGCGGCTGTGGAACGACGCCAACGTCCTGGCGCTCAGCCTGAAGCGACTCGCCCCGGACGTCGCGGTCGAGACCGTCCAGGCGTTCCTCGACCAGCCCGAGCCCGACCCGGAGGAGGCCGAGGCGATCGCCCGGCTCAACCAGATCGACGCCGAGCGCCCGCCGTCGGCGTAGCCTGGCGGCCGGCCGGCGTCGGGGCCGGGCCGCGAGAAGAGATATTCCTATCTATATGGGTTTGTTTGTGGCTCTGTATGTGAGCCACGGTCGCCCGGCCCACCGACGTTGGCCCCGGGTGGTCACACTGGGGCCATGACCGACCCGATCGAAGACGCCCTCCGCCAGGTCGCCGAGTCCGTCGGTGCCACCGTGCACCGGTACCCCAGCCCGCGCCATCCCGTCCGGCGACGGACACTGCGGGAGTACGTCCGCGACGAGGACACCCAGTTCGAGGAGGCGGTTCTCGACGCGGACGGCACGGTCTACGTCATCGGCCGGGACAGCGGCCCGCTGGTCAGCGCGGTCTTCGGCGAGTCGGTCTCGACGTACGAGTGGGTGTACGTCATCCCGCCGGACCGCGTCCCGGACCTCCGCCAGGTCGCCGGCGTGGCCCCGGACACGGACGTGCTCGACGCCGTCGCGCGGCTGTACGAGTGGGTCGGTGGCCGGCTCTACCATCCCCTCACCGGTCCACCGGTCGGCGCGGCCTTCGACACCTGGCACAGCTGAGCGCGACAACTGGCACAGGCTGAGCGGGCCGCCGCTTGCGCGGGCCATCGCTTGAGCGGTCGCTGTCGCTCGTTCGTCCGGCGTCGATACCATCGCCCGGTGCGATTCCGTGTCGTCCCGGTACTGCTCGCGGCCGGCGCCCTCCTGGCCGCCTGCGCCGCCGAGCCCGCCAGTCCGGCGCCGACCGATCCGGCCAGCGAGCCGGGGGTGAGCGCGCCAGCGAGTGCCGACGTCACCGCGTCGCCCGAGCCGCCGCCGCCGCGGCTGCGGGCCGGCAACCCGGACGGCCGCGCGCCCGTCCCGCCCGAGGCGCAGCCGGAGGACACCTCCCGGCCCGACCACGTGATCGGCGACGGGACGCCGGCCAGCTGCACCTCCGAGGCGGTGGTGGCGGCGGTCGCCGCGGGCGGGGTCATCACCTTCAACTGCGGGCCGGACCCGGTGACCATCACCATGACCGCGACGGCGAAGATCCGCAACGCCGCCGGGCCACGCATCGTCATCGACGGCGGTGGGCTGGTGACGCTCAGCGGGGGCGGCCAGCGTCGCATCCTCTACATGAACACGTGCGACCGCGAGCTGGGCTGGACCACGCCGCACTGCGACAACCAGGACCACCCGCAGCTGACCGTTCAGAACATTACGTTCGTCGATGGAAACGCGACCGGGGCCGGCGCCGACGGCGGGCCGGCACGCCGGGCGGCGGCAGCGGCGGGGCCATCTACGCCGACGGCAACCGGTTCACCATCCACATCGCCGGCAGCCTGATCGAGCACAACGACGCGGTCGAGGGCGGCGGCGCGGTGTTCTTCGTCAGCAACGACCGGACGGGGGAACTGTCCATCGAGGACTCGGTGCTGCGCGACAACCACAGCGGCGGATTCGAGACCCGTGGATATCCCGGGATCTTCTTCCTCGGCGCCCGTCCGCCCACGGTCAGCGGTTCCACCCTGGCGCCGTGACGCCCGCGGCGCCACCGGTGCCAGCCAGCGCCGCCGGCCGCCGGCGGGCGTCGTTGCCGAGGTTGATGGCTGTCGTTAACCTGCGCGCAGGCGTAGGGGAGGAGGCGACCGGTGACGACGACCCTGGGGCCGCATCCGGGGCTGGACACGGCGGCGACCGCGCGGCCGATTCCGATCCGGACCAGGTTCTGGCGGTTCGCCCTGATGGTCCTGGGCGGGGTGATCGCGTTCGCCGTGGTCTGGTCGCACCAGGACCGGGGCCACGACACCTGGCACGCCTGGGCCGCCCTGGGCACGCTGCTCGGCGTGCTCGCCGGGTGGTCCTTCGGGAGCGGAATCGCTCGGTACCGCGACGTGGTCGCCCTGCAGCCGGTGCGGACGATCCGGATCGTGCCGGTGCTCCTGCTCATGGCGCTGGTGGCCGGGGCCGCGCTGCCGCTGTCGGTCGTGATCGTGCGGCAGGGCATCATCTGGCAAGGCGTCGCCCTCGCCGGGTTGGCCATCGTCGGCGCGCTGCCGGCCGGGGCGGCCGTGGTGGCGATCCGGGTGCTCTCCCTCGACGGGGTGAGCGGAACGGTGGGTCGGCGGCTGGGCATCCTGCTGCGGCTGCGTGGCCTGCTCTCCCGCCTGAACACGATCTTCGGGTCGCTCGTCGTCATCCTCACGCTGTTCATCGCGGCCCAGCGCTCCCTGGTCAGCGAGCAGGTGCCAGCGTCGCTGGTCATCTACACCGGGGCCGCCTCGGCCGTGGTGGTGGCGTTGGTGTACCTGCCCACGGCCGCCGTGCTGCGCCGCCGGTGTCTGCTCTTCATCGACGAGGAGTTTCCCCTCGATAACGTGGACCGCGCGCAGCTGATTCAGGCGGCCGAGGACCGGCACCGGCTGGAAGGCCTCATGGGCCTGCACCGCACCACCCTGGCCGAGCTGCAGAACGGGCTCGTCATCGTCTCCCCGCTGCTGGCCAGCGCCGGCATCACCCTGCTGCCCGGCTTCTAGCGCCGACCGCGCGCCACCGCCGGTACCTCCTGGTCCGCGGAGCCCGGTTGGTCCGACGTCGCGGCGGCGGCCCGCGCCGCCGGGGCCTCGGGCGACCGCGGCCGGGCGGGCCGGCGGAGCCAGCGGGGCCGGCGTAGACCCGGCCGCGCCAGCGTCTGACCGGCGAGCACGCCGAGGAGCACCAGCACGATGCCGACCACCTGCCGGCCGGAGAGGTGCTCGCCGGCGGCCAGGGTGCCGAGCAGGACCCCGGTGACCGGGTTCAGCAGGCCGATGATGCCGACCGTGCCGGCCCGGAGGTGACGCAGGCCGGTGAACCAGGCGGTGAACGCCAGCGCGGTCGCGACCAGGGTGAGGTACGCGTACGCCGGCAGGGTGCGTCCGTCCAGCGGTGGGGGCGCTTTCTCGACCGCCACGGCCACGGGGACCAGCAGCAGGCCGCCCGCGGTGAGTTGCCAGGCGGTGCTCGCGAGCACGTTGACCGGCCTCGTTCCGGGGTGGAGCGTCCACTTTCTCGCCAGCACGTAGCCCAGGGCCGCCATGAGCATCGCGGAGAGCGAGGCGAGCAGCCCGGCGGGGTTGAGCCGGGCCGGTCCGGTGAAGGCCGTGAGCACGACGCCGACGGCGCCGACCAGCGCGGCGGCGATGGTGACCAGGTGCGGGCGCTCCCGCAACAGCGCCCAGCCGAGCAGCACCATGGCCATGGGAGAGGTGGCGGCGACCGTCGACGCGACGCTGCCGGGCAGCAGCTGCGCCGCCACGTAGATCAGGGCGAAGAACGCTCCGATGTTCAGCAGGCCGAGCACACCGCTGCGCCACCACCACGCTCCCCGCGGCAGCGCCCGGCAGAGCGCGAGGAGCAACAGGCCGGCCGGCAGGGCGCGCAGCACGGCACCGTAGAGCGGGTACTCGGCGGGAAGGAATCGCTGGGTGACGAAGTAGGTGGAGCCCCAGGTGATGGGAGCGATCGCCGTGACCAGGGGCCAACGCCACGAATCACGCACCCGTCGACTATGCCACCGCTGAGTGCGTTCTGCTGAGAAGTATTTACGTTGCTCGAACAGCTGTCGTCGGCCCGCGATTGTCCATGTGTCAATTGATTCTACCACCGCGCTCCGGTGTCGGCGTCGTTGGCACGCGTGGGACGGACGTGACGAAGGACATACGCCGACGCGCCGGGGAAATCGGCGAATTCGGTCGTCGCGGGTCGGTGCGGTGGCGTATCGTCGCCGACGTTTGTCTGTCGATCGGGCCCGCGTGACCCGCGGCCATGTGCGACGAGGAGTGTCGACCGGATGACGACCACAACCCCACCGCCGGTGGCCTCCGACAAACTCGACTCCGGCGTCCTTCGGGTCGCCGGAGTCGTCGTTCTCGGCGCCATCATGGCGATCCTCGACGCCACCGTGGTCAGCGTCGCCCTGCCGACCTTCCAGCACGAGTTCCACGCGACGTACGCCACCGTCGCCTGGACCATGACCGGCTACACGCTGGCCCTGGCCACGGTGATCCCGCTCACCGGGTGGGCGGCCGACCGGTTCGGCACCAAGCGGCTCTACCTCACCGCGCTGGCGCTCTTCGTCGTCGGCTCGGTGCTGTGCAGCCTGGCGGACAGCGCGGGCCAGCTCATCCTGTTCCGCGTGCTGCAGGGCATCGGCGGCGGCATGCTCGCCCCGCTGGGCATGACGATCCTGACCAAGGCGGCCGGGCCGCAGCGGGTCGGCCGGGTCATGGCCGTCATGGGCATCCCCATGCTGCTCGGCCCGATCAGCGGCCCGATCCTCGGCGGCTGGCTCATCCAGTCGGCGAGCTGGCACTGGATCTTCCTCATCAACCTGCCGATCGGCGCGATCGCCTTCACGGCGGCGCTGCGGGTGCTCGCGCCCGACCAGCCGCGGCCGTCGGAGTCGTTCGACTTCGTGGGCATGCTGCTGCTCTCGCCCGGCCTGGCGCTGTTCCTGTACGGCGTCTCGTCCATCCCCGAGGAGCAGAAGGTCGGCACGCCGAAGGTGCTGGTCCCGGCGCTCATCGGGCTGGCCCTGGTCGGCGGGTTCGTCGGCCACGCCCGGGGCCGGTCGCACGCGCTCATCGATCTGGGGCTGTTCCGCAAGCGGAACCTCACGATCGCCGTGGTCACCATGACGTTCTTCACGCTGGCCTTCATGGGCAGCATGCTGCTGTTCCCCAGCTACTTCCTGCAGGTGCGCGGCGAGGGCACCCTCGAGACGGGTCTGCTGCTCGCGCCGCAGGGGCTGGGCGCCATGCTGACCATGCCGATCGCCGGTCGGCTGACCGACCGGATCGGCCCGGGCAAGCTCGTGCTGACCGGCATCGTGGTGATCCTGGCCGGCATGACCGTCTTCACGCAGATAGATGTTTCGACGTCGTACGGCCTGCTGCTGTCGGCCCTGTTCGTCCTGGGCCTGGGCATGGGCATGACGATGACGCCGATCATGAGCGCGGCCATGGGCAGCCTCCAGCAGCGGGAGGTGGCGCGCGGATCGACGACGATGAACATCATCCAGCAGGCCGCGGGCTCGGTCGGCACCGCCGTCATGTCGGTGGTGCTCACCAACCGCGTGCTCGGCGACCCGGCCGCGGCGGCGTACATGGGCGTCGTCCAGGGACAGGTGCCCGCCGACGCGGTGCCGCCGCCCGTGCTGGCGGCCGGCGTCTCCGGGCTGGCCGGCTCGTTCGGCTTCACCTTCACCGTGGCGACGATCCTGATCGTGTGCTGCCTCGGGCCGGCGTTCCTGCTGCCGCGCCGGCCGGTCGCCAGCACCGAGCCGACGCCCGCCGCGACCCTGACCCACTGAGGCGGCAAGCCACGGGACCCCTGAGCCACGGGACCCCTGACGTACGGAGACCAGGCCGATACGGTCGGCGACCGGCCGATTCGTCTGTCCACAGCAGACGACACGGTGCCCCGGTCGCCGGCCCTCGCCTGGTTCCGGGCACCGGCTTGATCGCCCTATCCTTTGTCGGTGCTCACCAGCGACGGCCAGCCCGCCGCCGCGACCCCGGTGGTCGAGCCCGAACCGTACGCGGTGCTGCGACTCGGGATGCGGATCGGCGACGAGCTGTTGTCGGCCGGGATGTCGGCCAATGACGTGGTGCTGTTCATCCTCAAGGTCGCCCAGGCGTACGGGCTGACCGGCGTCCACGTCGACGTCACCTACACCGCCATCTCGGCCTCGTACCTGCCCGACCCCGACCGTCCGCCGGTGACGGCGATCCGGATCGTCCGCCCGGCCGAGGTGGACTACACCCGCGTCCGCCGGCTGCTGCGCCTGGTCAAGCAGATCGAGCGCGGGCTGCCGCTGCCCGAGGCGAACGCGGCCCTGGCGCGGATCCGCTCCGCCCCCCACCCGTACCCGCGCTGGGTGGCCCTCCTGGGCAACGCCGGCGTGGGGCCGGCCGTGTCGTTGCTGTTCACCACGAACTGGAAGGTCCTGGTGCTCAGCTTCGCCAGCGGCCTCGTGGTGGACCTGCTGATCGCCTGGTTCGACCGGCGCCGCGTCCCGCCGTTCTTCCGCCAGTTCGTCGCGGCCGGGATCATCACGCTCGTCGCGGCCGGCATCACGCACGCCGGGCGGCAGGGCGTGGCGTTCTTCGTCGGCCTGGATCCCACGCTCATCGTGGTGGGCGGCATCGTCATGCTGCTGGCCGGCGTGATGATGGTCGGGGCCGTCCAGGACGCCATCGACCAGTTCTACGTCACCGCCTCGGCCCGCGTGCTCGAGGTGTTCCTGCGGACCGGCGGGGTCGTGGCGGGCATCGTGAGCGCCCTCGCCCTCGCCCAGTACCTCGGCGTCCCGCTGTCCATCTCGGCCGAGCCGTTCCACCCCAGCCCGCCCGAGGCCCGGCTCGCCGCCGCCGGCCTGATCGCCATCATGTACGCGATCTCGGTCTACGCCGACGTGGTCACGATCCTGCTCTCCGCGACGATGGCGCTGGTCGGCTGGGCCGTGTACACCGAGGCCGTGCGGCTGGAGGTGGCCACGGTTCCCGCGAACGCCCTCGCGGCCCTGATCCCGGCCGTGCTGACCGCACTGATCGTGCGGCGCACCCAGGTGCCGGGGTTCGGCCTCATCACGGCCGCCGTGCTCCCGCTGGTGCCGGGCCTGGCGATCTACCGCGGGCTGCTGCAGCTCGTCGGCACCGAGCCCGGGTCGGGGGACCCCTCGACCGCCGGGTCGACGCTGCTGCTGGCGCTGGGGATCGCCGTCGGCATCGGCGCCGGCGCGAGCCTCGGGACCTACCTGGGGCGGCCGATCGCCGGCACCCTTCGCCGGATCACCTTCGGCTCCCGCCGCCGCCCGTCCTAGCCACGCGGCGCGGGTCGCAGGGGTAGCGGACCGGTGGCGGCGGCCGATCACGTGGGTGGCTGGCGGATGGGTCGCTGTCCCGCCGGGGTGGCTGACCCGGGGAGGCGGGCGGGGCGTCAGTAGCCGAAGCGGTGCTCGGTCGGGCGCCGGCCGGAGCCGGCCACCGCGATCGCCGAGATCTCGACGACCATCTCGGGGGAGGCGAGCGCCGACACCCCGACGATCGTCCAGGCCGGGTACGGGGGGCGGATGAACTCGTCCTTGACCGCGCGGAACCCGTCCAAGTGCGACATGTCCGTGTGGTAGGTGGTCAGGCACACGATGTCGTCCAGGGTCGCGCCGGCCTCACGCAGCGTCCGCTCGAGGTGACGGAAGGCGACCCGGGCCTGGATCATCGGGTCGCGGGCGATCTGGTCCCGCTCGTCGTACCCGCGCTGCCCGGACACCCAGATCGTCCGGCCCACCCGGTTCGCCTCGGCGAAATGCCAGATGTCGTACGTGTCCGGGTTACGGATGATCGCTTCCCGATCCATACGCTGCCGTCCCTCGAAAAGCGGTAGTGCGCCGATGCGGACATTCTCCGGATTCGCCCCGGTCGCCGGTGTGCGGGGGCGCCGCCGACGCGCCGAAGCGTCCGTCGGGCCGAGCCGGCCCGCGGGCCCGTCCGTGCGGCGTCGCACCGGATGGCCGCGCTCCTCGACGCGACCGGCCGGCCGGCCGACGTCGGATGCGCACGAGGCTCGATGCGTAGGAGGACGCGACGGGCATGAGGACGGGATGCGCACGAAGAAACGTCTTCCTGTGTGCGACTCTCGATGTGATCCACAGTGGACACCAAGGCGCGGCATCGGCGGCGACCCGTGGTCGGGCGGGGCACGGTGTTGTGTATGCAGAAACATCCCGCTACAGTGCGACGGTCAGGCATCGCCGGAGGTGGAAGTGGGGTGACCGATGTCCCTCGCGCTGCACGAAGCCTCCGCGGCCTTCTTCGCCCGGCTGGGCGGCGTCGTCACGGAGACGTCGGTCGAGCCGCTGGAGCCTGAGCCCGACGCCGACACCGCGGCGTTCGCCGCCACGGTGACGGTCGAGTTCGACAACGCGGGGCTGTTCGGCGACGCGGGCGCCGACATCTACGACGACGTGTACCCCCGCTACCGGGCCCTGCGCCGCGAGTGGTGGGAGGCGCTGCGCGCGGCCGCGAGCGACGACTCGCCCTGGCTGCGCCCGTACCTGCTGCCGGTGCCGGCGCCGGGCGCGCCGACGGGTCCGGCCCGCGCCGGGGCCAGCCCGGTACGTCCCGAGGTCGAGGTCGTGCCGCTGGAGTCCCTGCCCCGGTCGTCGTACGTGGACCGCCTGCGTCGCGAGTTCAGCCTCGAGTACGGCCTGCGGGGTGCCAGCGGGCAACTGCTCGACCTGGCCGAGGGCCTGCTCGTCGCCGTCCGGGCGGCGGTCGACGCCATGCCGGATCCCGAGTCGGTGGTGGAGCTGGGCGCGGGTACGGGGGCGGCGACCGGGCTTGTGCTCCGCCGTGCCCGCCCCAAGCGCCTGCTGGTGCACGACGCGAGCGAGGCGGCCGGCCGTCACCTGCGCGATTACCTCGGTGCGCTGGCGGGCCAGAGCGGGGCGTCGCTGCAGGTGGTCACCGGCGACTGCCGGGAGCTCTCCTTCGACGAGCCGATCAGCCTGCTCGTCTGCGACATCCCGTTCGCCCAGCTGCCGAGCCTGCTGGCCCGGCGGGGCGAGCAGATCCGTGCGGCCCTGGGTGACGAGGGCATCCTGGTCGCCGCCTCGTCGACCATGGGCATGCGGTTCTACCAGGCGCTCACCGACGGGTCCGAGCCGCGCCTGGCCGACTGGCCGTGGCTCGTCCCGGGGCGGGCCCTGCCTGACCTGTTCGCGAGCGGCGCGGCCGTCCGCCTGCGCAACCTCGTGGTGAGCGTGGCCTCGGCGTCGCCGCAGCGGGTCGACGCCACCCTCGCCGGGATGGCGGCCCGGGGCGGGGAGGTCCTCACCTGACCGTGGGTCGGGCCGCCTGAGGTATCACGGGTGGTCGCGAGGTATCACGGGTGGTCGCGGTGGATCGCGTAGAGCGCCGCCGGCACCGACGCGGCCACCACGAACGAGTTGGCGAGACCGCTGGCCTCCAGCTCCTGGCGTACGGCCGGCGTGAGCGCCGCGAGGGCGAGCCGCCCGGCCCGGGACCGCAACCGGGAGTTGATCTGGACGAAGACCGACAGGCCGTCGGCGTCACAGGCCGTGAGACCGCTGGCGTCGATGATGATGTCCCGGGCACCTTGATCGATGAGGCTCAGGGCCAGGGTCGCGAGTTGGGGGGCCGTGGTCGCGTCGAGGCCACCGGCGAGGACAAGCACGGGCCGCTGGTCCTGCTCCTGTCGGGTGATGGTCAACGACGTGGCGGCTGGCGAGCTCATCGATCCTCCGACTTGGCGCTGGCGGTGTTCCCGTTCCGACGCCGAGCGCCCACGTGTGGGCGAGCCCGCAGGTGTTCGGTCTCGGCGCCGGCCATCGCCCCCCGCGGTTGCTGATCGTAACGGCTGTCACGAGGCCGATCCCGATGAGACGAGGCCCGGCCACCGTCAGCAACTCCTTGTCATCACGTGGTTTCCGACGGTGACTGGAGTCCATAGTGGACGTTCGATGCTGGCCGTGGTGATCAACCCGGTTGGTCCCTATTTGTGATCATGGACATGGGTGGTTGCGAGCGGGGGCGGATCCTCGACCGATGGGTGGGTAGCGTCGTGAAAGATTTCGCAGTACTGTGATGCATGTCACAGGGTTAAGTCGGTTTGGCCGGCCCCACAGGGGAAAGCCGAGGGCAACCGGCGACGCGCTGTGACGAGCCGACGCCGGAGGGCGCGCCCGGGCGGCGGAGGGGCGCCGTCGTCCCGGGTGAAGCCGGGGTCGGGCCTGCCGGCCCCGGCCAGCGTCGTTCGGGGCCGGCAGGATGGATCGTCCGGGCGGCCGGACGGAATCTGTCGACACCGGCCCCGGCGACGCGTGGTGGGACGGCCGCGGGGAGACGCCGGGGAGGACCGACCCGCCGGCGGGGTGGCCGGGTCGGGATGGAGTCGGTCAGCTCACCGGTTGGGCGGACCGCCCGTCCATGGACATCCGCTGGCCCGCGTAGACGTGCGGGGCGAGCAGGGCCGCGCAGCGCAGGTTGCGGTAGCGCCCGCCGTAGTCCAAGCCGTACCCCACGAGGATGCCGTCGGGCGCGTCGAAGCCGATGTACCGGACCTCTTCCGGCAATTCGGCGATCGTCGGCTTGCGGAACAGCGCGCAGAAGCGCACCGACGCCGGGCCGCGCGAGCGCAGGTTGGACAACAGCCAGGAGGCGGTCAGGCCGGTGTCGATCACGCCGTCGACCACCAGCACGTTGCGCCCCGCGATGTCCACGTCGAGGTCCTTGCGCAGGCGGACCGCCCCCGACGTTCCGACGGTGCCGGGGCCGGCGCGGTAGGACGACAGTCCCATCCAGCTGATCTCCACGTGCCGGTTGAGGGCCCGGGCCAGGTCCGCGGTCATCATGGCCGCCCCGCCGAGCACTCCGACGAGCAGCAGGTCGCGATCGGTGCCGTCCTCGTCGCGGTAGTCGGCCTCGATCTGCGCGGCGAGCTCGTGCAGGCGGGCCACGATCTGCTCCTCGGTCCACAGGACCGCCGCCAGATCACCCGCGACGTGCTCTGGCTTCATTCGGGATCCTTTCGGTGGGACGCGAGAGTCGGGACTGGCCTACGGTACGACGCCGCGCTGGCCGGCCCCACGCGACCTGCCGCGGCGGCGGGTGAAAAAAGATCTCACGTACCACCAGCGTCACCGCGTCACGGGATGAGCAGCAGCTTGCCGGTGGTCCGGCGTGACTCGAGGTCCGACTGGGCCCGGGCCGCCTCGGCCAGCGGGTACCGGGCGTGGATGCGGATGTCGAGCCCGTCGGCGATGAACCGGAACAGGTCATCCGCCCGGCGGCGCAGCTCCTCCGGGGTCGCGATGTAGTGGGCCAGCGTCGGCCGGGTCAGGTACAGCGAGCCGGCCGCGTTGAGCCGCTGCGGGTCGAAGGGTGGCACCGGACCGCTCGCGGCGCCGAAGAGCGCCAGCACGCCGCGCGGGCGCAGGCTCGCCAGGCTCGCCTCGAAGGTCGCGGCACCGACTCCGTCATAGACGGCGGCCACGCCCTCTCCGTCGGTGAGGCGGCGCACCTCCGCCGCCACGTCCACCCCGTCGCCGTACCGGATCACCTCGGCCGCGCCGGCCCCGCGGGCCAGCCGCTCCTTCTCCTCGGTCGAGACGGTGGCGATCACCCGAGCGCCGAGGCGGGTCGCGATCTGCGTGAGCAGCAGGCCGACCCCACCCGCGGCCGCGTGCACGAGGATGGTGTCCCCGGGCCGGACGGGGTACGTGTCGAAGAGCAGGTAGTGCGCGGTGAGGCCCTGCAGCATCGCGGCGGCCGCGATCTCGTCGCTGACCGACTCCGGCACCGGCACGACCTTGTCCGCCGGCGCCAGGGCCCGCTGGGCGTACGCGCCCTCCATCGACGCCGACACCACCCGGTCGCCCACCCGGACGCTCTGCACCCCCGGGCCCACGGCGACCACCGTGCCCGCCCCCTCGGCCCCGATGACCCGCGGCACCGGGCCCGGGTAGCGCCCGATGCGGTGGTAGATGTCGATGAAGTTCACGCCGATGGCGGAGAGCTCCACGAGCACCTGGCCCTCGCCCGGCACCGGCTCGGGCACGGCCTCGAAGACCAGGTTCTCCGGCCCGCCGAACGCCTTCAGCACGATCGCGTCCACGCCGAAAGAATGGCACACCCCGGCGTCAGTCCGACGCGGTCGTCGGCGGGTTGGCGCAGGGGTCGAAGTAGGCCACCGACGGGCCGACGTAGAACGCCCACTCGCTCTCCGTCAGGCCGCCGCCGGTGTAACGGCAGACCTGGGTGAGGATGCGGTCCCGCCGCGGGCTGACCGGGCCGAGGTCCCAGAGCGTCACCGCGTTGTCGGAGCCAGCCGTGGCGAGCGTGCGCCCGTCGGGCGAGAACGCCACGGCGTGGACCTTGCCCTCGGCGGTGAGCGTGGTGAGCCGACTCGGGTGAGCGCGGTCGGCGACGTCCCAGGATGACCTGACCGTCGGTGCCGGCGGTGGCGAGCGTGAGGCCGTTGGGGCTGTAGGCCGCGGCCCACACCGGGCCCGAGTGAGCCGCCAACGGTGGTCCGAGCTGCCGGGCCCGGGCCGGGCCACTGTAGTCCCACAGGATGACGCGCCCGTCCTTGCCTGCGCTGACCAGCGTGCGGCCGCCGGGCGACGCGACCAGGGAGCGGACCTCGTCAGTGTGCCCGACGAACGGCTCTTCCAACTGGCCCAACCGGCCGATGTCGGCGAACGACACCGGGTTGCTGGGGTCGCGCACGTCCCACACGCTGATGAGCCCGTCCATGCGGCCCGCGGCCACGGTCGTGCCCGTGAAACTCAACGACATGACCCCGGAGGAAGTGCCCAGCGGGAGTCCGAGGCGCTCGCCCGTCCGGAATTCCTGCCAGAGGGTGAAGCCGTTCTGTTCGAACGGCGCGGTGAATCGCGCGTTGTTGTAGACCACGGTGATCGGCCTGGGACGCAGCGCCTGCGAATCGGCGACGATGGCGAGGAACCTGCGCAGGGTCTCCTCAAAGAACGGGTGATAGAGATAGAAGACGGTGCCGGCCGCGACCTCGGCGGCCGATAGCTCACGGGCGTCGCGCAGCAACAGCTCGATGTCGGCGGTCAGCCCCAGGCGCCGGAGATTGCTCGCGGCCACCTGCACCAGGCGCGGGGAAACCTCGATGCCGATGCATTTGGTGAAGCCGTGGCGAGCGGCGTAGTACAGCGCCTTCCCCTTGCCCGAGCCGACGTCGACGAAGACGTCGTCCGGTGTCGGCTTGATTCCTTCGAACAGCTTGGCGAACGGCACGAATCTTGAGGCCTGGTAGCGCACGGATTGTGGACCGATGCCAAGCTCATGCGTCTCGAGAACGCCGTCGAAATCGACCCCGACCGTCGGCTCGAAGCGTTCGCCCAGCAAATCCTCCAACGACTTGCGGATTTCCTTTTCGATCCAGAACGGCCTCGCCCCGGCCGTTATGGCCAGTTCGACACGTTCGACCAGGGACGGTACGTCGACCCGGTCGATTTCGACGTTGTAGAGCTCCCTGGTGGCGGCGCCGAAGCGCGACTTGTAACCGTAGTCTCCGCCGCCCATGTGAAAACGACGTACGCCGGCGGCGATGAGCCACTCGATCGTTCGGTACAGGCAAATGAGGCCCAGGCTGTACTTGCCCAGGCGATTGTCGTAGGCGGCCGCGAAGAAGTAACATTCGTCCTGTTTGTGGCGAATGCACAGCATGACGGCGATCGGCCGCCCTTCCGACACCAGTCGCGCGATGAAGCCGCGCGCCGCGTAGACCTCGTAGGCGGACATCGCGTCGGCGGCCCGCCAATCGCTGGTCGGGTCCTTTTGGGCCAGGTGGGCTTCGATGAGGTTGGCGGCCTCGCTCAGCACCTCGCGGGTGAGCTGGGCGCCCTCGATGATCTCGAAACGGAAACCCGGCAGTTCGCTGCTCGCCTTGCGCTCGCTGCGTTCCAGGCTTCGACGAAGGTCACGGGAGGTGAACTCGTAGCGGAACTGGTCGAACGATTCCGGCAGGTCGAGCACGTAGGTCTTCTTCGCCGGGGTGACCTTGGCGCCGGGGAAGTCGGAGAAGTCGTGCAGTACCAGCTCCGCGATGAGTTTGGTCGCCATCGGGTGACGACGGAAGAGCGTCTCGACGAGGTCCCGCAGCACCTCGCCGGTCGGCACGGTGCCGCGCTGGCACACGAGGTGGAGCTTGTGGCCGTTGACGAAGTACCCGAGTGACTCGCGTTCGTCCCCCTGGACATAGTCGATGCTGTAGAGGATCTGGCCAGGCGCCAACCGCACGGGAAGGCTGCTCGGGGGCGCGCAGACATTCACCGTCGCGTAGTCCTCGACCGTGGCCGGTATGACCACCGATGAGGGCACGGCCTCCGGTACCTGCGCCGCGGGGCTGTCCGGCCCGGCTTCCATGGCAGAAGAGCCCATTCGGTCAACCACTCCCAGCACGCTCCGTCCTTGGCGGCGGATCAGGCTTGCCCCGACCCGGAGCGCGGCCGGTATTCACGGTCGCCTCGGTTCCGGCGCCTCATCGGCCGCTCCCTCAGCCCGCGCACCAGCGGCCATGTCCGCGCTCCCGGCTTGGTGCCCGGCTTGGGCTGATGGCCCAGGCATTGTAGGCCGCTTTCGAGCCCCGGACGACCGGAGCGGCCCCGGCTGGCTCCTTACCGGTCGTCATCACTGTCGGCTGGTACCGCGCGTACCGTAGGTGATGTATTGAATTGGCGGATGTGAATGGAGGGACGTTTCCGCTCGGCCGACTCCGCGCGCCGTCCAGCGGTGGCGGACCGGGCCTCCCCGGTCAGCCGGCGTCGTGCCCGAGGGCGGCGGCCTGCGCGCGCAGCGCCGCCACCAGGGTCTGCACCGCGACCCGGCGGCGCACCCCGGCCCGCATGGCCAGCCAGATCCGGCGCTGGCCCAGCCCTTCGACCCGGGCCGACGCCACGGCGTGCCGGTGCTCGCTGAACGCGAGCTTGGGCAGGATCGCCACGCAGAGCCCGCTCTCCACGGCGGCCGCGACCAGATCGACGCTCGTAAAACGCCCCCGCACGATGGGCTCGAATCCGTTGCGGCGGCACAGCGCGGGGACGAGCCGGCCGAGATAGCTGTCCTCGCGGTCCAGGGCCCACGGCTCGTTCGCGAGGTCGGCGAGCGAGACCGTGGGCTGGCCGGCGAGCCGGTGATCGCGCGGCAGCAGGACGAGCAGGGGGTCGCTGGCCAGCGCCTCGCCAACCACCCCGTCGGCCAGCGCCGGGCCGCCGTCCTCCTGGTCGAAGGTCACGGCTACCTCGCAGTCCCCCCGCCGGACCGCCTCGACGCTCTCGTGGGGTTCGAGCTCGAGCAGCTCCAAGGCCAGGCGGGGATGGCTGCGCGACAGGGCGACGGCGGCCGGGAAGACCAGCGACGTCAGGGCGCTGGCGAAGCTGGCCACCCGGATGTGGCCGACCGGCTCGGCCGAGAGCTCAGCCAGCTCGGCCTCGATGGCGTCCATGTGGTCGAGCAGCTCACGGCTCCGCGCGGCCAGCAGTCGTCCGGCCGGCGTCAACCGCAGCCGACGCCCCGACCGCTCGACCAGCGGGGTGCGGACCTCGGCCTCCAGCAGGGCCAGCTGTTCGGAGACGGTCGACGGCGCCAGCCGCTGCTCCTCGGCGACGGCCCGCACCGTGCCGACCCGGTCGAGCGCCTCGAGCAGCCGCAGCCGCCACGGGTTCAAGGTCACGCGAAGGACGGTAGGTCATTGTTCGGCTACGCCGATCACGCTGGTCGGAAACACTCGCTTTTCACGGACGTACGGTGCTCCTACCGTCGGCCCTATGGCGCCACAGAAGCTCGACGAGTTCCCCCGGCACCCGCTGCTGTTCGGGCCGTCGCCGATCCACCCGCTCGAGCGCCTGTCCGCGCACCTGGGCGGGGCGCGCATCTGGGCCAAACGGGAGGACGTCAACTCCGGCCTCGCCTACGGCGGCAACAAGGTGCGCAAGCTGGAGTACCTGGTGGCCGACGCGCTCGCCCAGGGAGCGGACACGCTGGTATCGATTGGTGGCTATCAGTCCAACCACACCCGCCAGGTGGCCGCCGTCGCCGCGCACCTGGGGCTGAAGGCCGTGCTCGTCCAGGAGAACTGGGTCGACTGGCCCGACGCGCTCTACGACCGGACGGGCAACATCATGCTGTCCCGCATCATGGGGGCCGAGGTCCGGCTGGACCCGGCCGGCTTCGGGGTGGGCTTCAAGCCGAGCTGGGAGCGGGCGATCGAGGACGTGCGGGCGCGCGGCGGCAAGCCGTACCCGATCCCGGCCGGCGCCTCGGACCACCCGCTCGGCGGCCTCGGCTTCGCCCGCTGGGCGTACGAGGTCCAGCAGCAGGAGCGCGAGCTCGGCGTCTTCTTCGACACGATCGTCGTCTGCTCGGTCACGGGCTCGACCCAGGCCGGCATGATCGCCGGGTTCGCCACGCAGGAGCGACCGCGGCGGGTCATCGGCATCGATGCGTCGGCCAAGCTCGATGAGACCCGCGACCAGGTGGCGCGCATCGCCCGCCGCACCGCGGCGATGATCGGCCTCGACCGCGACCTGCGCGACGACGAGATCGAGGTGCTGCCGGGCTGGGAGGGGCCGGCGTACGGGATTCCCGACGAGAAGACGCTGGCGGCCATCCGGCTGCTCGCGCGGCTCGAAGGGGTCATCACCGACCCCGTGTACGAGGGCAAGTCCATGGCTGCCCTCATCGACCTCGTGCGGGACCGGACGATTCCGCCCGACTCCACCGTGCTCTTCGCGCACCTGGGCGGCCAGCCGGCCCTGCCCGCCTACGCGGCCCTGTTCCGCGAGTAGCGGCGCATCCGCGAGTAGCCCGCGCGTACGCGTCGGGACCCGTGATCGCCGTGAGGCGGCGTCGGGGTGTTGGGCGTACGTGTGCCTCACGGTGATCACGGGGGATGATCGCGGTGAGGCGATCGTGGGCTGCCGGGGCACGAATGCTTCACGGCGATCATGGGACGTTGGGGCGGCGGCGTCAGGCCGGGCGTCGGAGTCGTGGTCTCGCTCGGCCGCGGCGCGTCGGGCGTCAACCGCGGCGCCGGCTCCGCCACGCCTCCGCGTCGGGGTGGTTGCGCCAGGCGGCGAACGGGTCGTAGTCGACCTCCAGCGCCTCCTGCGGCGGGCGCAGCTCGGGCGGGACGTGGCGCAGGTTCAGCCGCACCCGGTACCACAGGCTGCTGCGCCCGCGCATGGCGTCGACCAGCACGTCGTCGGCGGCGAGCAACGGCCACACCTCGGGGTGGCGGGCCTTCCAGCGGTCCAGGCCGGCCAGCGCCTCGGCCTTCGTGGCGGCGCGCGCGACCTCGATGAGCGGCATCGTGCTGCGGCGCCGGCCGGTGGCCCCGCTGGACTTGCCCGGGGCCGGGGCGGCGACCTGTCCCCGGTCGCCGGCCGGCGGGGCGGGGGCGTCGGGCAGTCCGGCCGCCCGGTGCTCCTCGGCGATCCGCAGGAGCGTCTCCAGCGAGCCGGCCGCCTCGTCGATGCCCTCGGCCGGGTCACCGAGCGTGGCCACCCGCTGCGGCACGGTCGCGACCGTGAAGTCGGCCGGGTCGCAGGTCGGCACCTCCTCCCACCGCAGCGGCGTCGACACCCGCCCGTCGGGCGTGGGCCGGATGGAGTACGCCGAGCACTGCGTGCGGTCCTTGGCGTTCTGGTTGTAGTCGATGAAGACCCCGTGCCGCTCCTCCTTCCACCACCGGCTGGTGGCCAGGTGCGGCACCCGCTGCTCCACCAGGCGGGCGAGCGTCAGCGCGGCCCGGCGCAGCTCGGTGAATGTCCACAGTGGCTGGATGCGGACGAGGATGTGCAGCCCGCGCGAGCCCGAGGTCTTGGGCCAGCCGACCAGTCCACACTCGACGAGGACGTCGCGGACCACCATGGCGACCTCGCGCACCTGCGGCCAGCCGACGCCGGGGTTGGGGTCGAGGTCGATGCGCAGCTCGTCCGGGTGCGCGAGGTCCTCGGCCCGCACCGGATGGGGATGGAAGTCGATGCAGCCCAGGTTCACCAGCCAGGCCAGGTCGGCCGGGTGGCGCACCACCACCTCGTCGGCCACCCCGCCGGACGGGTAGCGGAACTGCGCGGTCTCGATCCACGGTGGACGGTTCTTGGGCGCGCGCTTCTGGTAGAACGGCTCGCCCTCGATGCCGTCGACGTACCGCTTGAGCCCCATGGGCCGGCCCCGCAGCCCGATGAGCACCGGGCCGGCGAGGCGCTGGTACCAGTGGACGAGGTCGAGCTTGGTGAGGCCGAGGCCCGGGAAGAAGACCTTGTCCGGGTTGGAGATGCTCACCTCTCGGCCACCGATCTCGACCACGGTTCGCTTCGCCGCCACCCGGCCATTCTGCCCACCCGGGCCGACGGGGCGCCGACCGTACGGCTACCGTCACCGACCGTACGGTCCTCGCCGGTCGACCGGCGCTCAGCCGCCGGGCTCCCAGGGGCGGTGCGGCTGGCCCCACAACAGCAACCCCATCACGACCAGGCCCCGGGCCGACAGCAGGCACGGCTCGTGGTACGTGAGCATCACCCGTCCATCGGGGACGACGACGTAGGCGTCGGCGCGGCGGTCCACCGTCGACTCGGGGCGGACCCGCGAGATGTGGGTGAGCGACCCCTCCTGCAGGCGCCAGGCGGGCAGCGGCGGTGCCGGCTGCGAGTGCCGGCCGTGCCACCAGTTGCCCACGGTGATCCACCCCTTGAGCGTGGCGTTCGGCGGCTTGCCGGTCTGGGCGATGCGATCGAGGAACCAGGCCGCCACGGCGAGCGAGTTCCACGGCGGGGCGAGCAGGTTCACGGTGCCGGGCCCGTTCGGCCAGAAGTCCGGGCAGGCGCGGGCCAGGTCCGGGTAGAAGTCGGTGAGGATCGGCTCGAAGCGCAGCGGCCCGCTGCGGGGCGTCCGGCCGACGCTGAGCCCGGCGAGGTAGTGCATGGTCCGCACCAGCCGCTCGATGCCCGGCGGGAGGGCGGCAAGCCCGTCGACGTACGCCTCGTGGGCCCGCCGGGTGCGCTCCGAGTTCAGCGGCCGGTCGTGGACCCCGACCCGCTGGCAGTCGACGCAGCGGTCGACGATCGGCTCGCCGCGGACCGTGGCCCGGTGCGAGGTGCACATCGCCCGCCCGCACGGACCACAGCGTCCAATGGCGAGCACCCCGCAGTTGTCGACCTCGCACACTGCCGGCACGCTGCCAGGGTGGCCGACCCCGGCAACCCGGTCAAGGAACATTGCGGCGGTGGCGCGGGGTCAGCCGCCGCCCGGACGGGGGCGGGGCAGGCACACGTCGAGGTCCGGGACGTCGTACCCCATCAGGGCGAGTCGATGGGCGACCTCGCGCACCGGCTGATGGGTCTTGATCGCGCCGGCGAGCACGTGCGCCATCGGCACGGGGCGGTCGTGGTCGAGCCACGGGCGCGTGCCGTCCAGGTCGTTGCTGGCGTACGTGAGGTCGTTCGGCCGGATCCGGTCGGCCGGGATGGCGACCGGGTCGACCGGGATGATGTACCCGAGGTGCTGCAGGCGGGCGGCGATGTCGGCCGGCGAGCGCCGCAGTCGGCGGGCCGCCAGCAGCAGGTGGGGCAGGCTGATGGGCTCGTCGGCCTTCAGCCAGGGGTCGGCCCCGTCGAGGTCCTGGCTGACGATGATGAGGTCGTCGCGGGTGAGCTCGTCGACGCCCACCTCGCCGAACCGGGTCTGCACCGTGTAGCCGAAGACCGTGAGCCGGGCCGTGATGTCGTGCACGTCGCGGCCGGTCGCCCGGGACGCGCGGATGAGGTGGGTCGCCGGCACCGGCTCGGCCGGGTCCAGCCAGGGCTGGGTTCCGTCCAGATCGACGCTGGTGATGATCAGGTCGTCCGGTTCGAGGTGGTCGACGATGACCTCGGGCGGGGAAGCCTCATCGGCCGGGGCCGCGAGGATGTCGCCGGGCGTGGCCACCCGGTACCCGAGCTGGGTCAGGCGGGCGGCGACGGTGGCCACGGCCAGGCCCAGGTGTTCGGCGGCCCGCAGCACGTGCAGGACGGGGACCGGGCGGGCCGCGTCCAGCCACGGCGGCGTGGCGGTGAGGTCGCGGCTGGCCAGCGTGAGGTCGGCCGGGGTCAGCTCTACAGTGGACAGTCGAGTCGCGTCCACGTCGACGGTGAAGCCGAGCGCCGACAGCCGCTCCGCGATCGCGGTGACCGGCCGTCCGGTCCGCTGGGCGCAGCGCAGCAGGTGCACCGGGGTCACCGGTTCGGCCGGGTCCAGCCACGGGGACGCCCGGTCCAGGTCGCGGCTGAGCATTACCAGGTCGTGCTCGTCGGTGCGCAGGCCCTCGCAGCCGGGCGGCAGTCGGTACCCCAGCACCGCGAGGCGGGCCGCGACGGCGCTCACGTCCCGCCCCACCTTGTGCGCCGCACGGATGACGTGCAGCAGCGGGACCGGTTCGGTTGGATCGAGCCAGGGGAATGCGCCGTCGAGGTCCCGACTGGCGAGCACCAGGTCGGTGGGGTCGACCGCGTCCAGCGGCACGGACTCGGGGTCGGTGCGGAACTCGAAGCCGAGCCGGGCCAGCCGGGCCGTGACCTCGGCGACCGGACGGCCGCTGCGGTGCGCGGCCTTGAGCACGTGCGGCAGCGGCAGCGGTTGGCTCGGGTCCAGCCACGGTCGGGAGCCGTCCACGTCCCGGCTGAGGAAGAGCAGGTCGTCCGGGTCGCTGCCGACGGTCTCGTGCCCGACCGCGACGGTGTAGCCCAGCTCCTCCAGCCGCGTGGCGATGTCGCTGGGGTGCCGGCCGATGCGTCGGGCCGCCAGCACGAGGTGGGCCAGGGGCACGATGCGGTCGGGATCCAGCCAGGGCGCCGCGCCGTCGATGTCCATGCTCATGATGAGGGCGTCGGACGGCCGGGCGCGGACCACGCCGGCCCAGTCCGGGCCCGGGGTGACCAGCTTCGGGTAGCGGCCGGCCGCGGCGAGGGCGGTGAGCCGCCACTGCACCACCTGGTCCGGACCGGTCGGACCGTGCGTGTCGGGCAGGAAGCACCCGGCGATCGAGGCGTCGATCGTGTCCTCGCCCAGGCGCCACTGGCGGTACCCGGACGCGATGGCGCGCTCGAAGATCACGTCGGCGATGAGCGGCCGGGAGTGGGCGAACGTGGCGAGCCAGTCGTAGGTGAGCACGGCCGGCCCGGCCGCCACGAGGGCGTCGACCGCCTGCCAGAGCAGCCGCTCCAGGTCCTCGTCGCGGTAGCCGAGGATCCGGGTGCGGTCGACGGAGAGCCGCGGGGCGAGGTCGCGGCTGAGGTTCACCACCGCCCCGGTCAGCTCCTGCCCGGCCCACAGCCCGTCGGCGAGGATCGCGCCGGTGCCGGTGCACCACCAGACGCCGGCGGCGGGGTCGGCCACCACGGCCGCGCCGGGCTGGCCCTGGTCGGACTTGCTCGCCGCCTGCATCGGCGGGGTGGCGGCGGAGAGCTCGCCCGGCCGCCACTCGTGGTGGTCGGTGCCGTGCCGGGCCTCGGTGGCGAACTCGGCCACCCACAGGACGTTCCGCAGAGTCTCCACACAGGACACCGCGGTGGCGGAGCGCAGGTGCAGCCGGACGGTCGTGCCGCACTCCCGGCCGGGGCCGAGTGTCCGGATGCGGAACAGGCTGCCCGGTCCGGCGATCGACACGCTCAGCGCCGGGCCGGGCGTGCCGTCGCGCTCCATCCGGCACGTCTGCACCGTGATCTCGTCGGCGAGCATGAAGTAGCTCAGCACGCCGATGCCGAACCGGCTGTTGGGGTGCAGCTGCACCGGCGGGTCCAGGCGGGCCCACTCGGCCTGCTCCTCGATGAACTCCGGCAGGTCGGCCAGCCGCACCCCGGCCTGAGCGAAGACCTCGGACAGCTCCCGGACCCCCATCCCGATGCCGTTGTCGATGCAGTCCAGGTACGGCCGGCCGTCGGCGTCGACGCCCTGCTCGAAGCGGATCCGCCCGGTCCAGTCGTCGGCGAACCCCCGGGTGCGGCGCAGGTACTCGGTGCGCGCCTGGCGGTACCGGCACGCGTCCAGCGCGTTCTGGTACAGCTCCCGGATCGCCAGCGCCGGGTCGCCGTAGAGCTGCTCGCCCATGAGCAGCTCCTGCACCCGGTCCTCGGCCAGCCGGAACCGTACGCCCGCGGACTGGTAGGCCCGCGCACCGTCCACAACGGATGGTTGCAGCCCGTCGGCGACGACGTGGGTCGGCAGGCCGCGCAGCGGGGCCACCGCGGCGTCCGCCGTGGCCGCCCGCTGGACCTGCGCGAGGAGCTCGTTCAACGTATCGACATGTGAGCGCAGCGCCACCTCGACCGCCGGGTGGTCGCACTCCGCCTCGAGCGTGAGCGCGGTGCTCCGGCGCGCCCACCGGGCGTTCGCCACGGTGGCGCGCAGGCCGGCGGCGGTGACCGGGTCGACGATGCCGAGATGCTCGCCGATCACCTCCGGCAGGGCGACGGCGTCGATGGCCAGGCCGCGCGCGACCACGAGGAGGTAGCCGAGCAGGCGCTCCCGGACCCCGTCGGCGGCCACCGAGGCGAGCGCGTCCGCCTGGTCGGTGCGGGCCAGGAAGCTGGGCCCGGCCCGCAGGGCCCACAGCAGGGACGCCAGGCGCGCGGGCCGCACCGGGCCTTGGTGGCCGTCGGCCCCGGCCAACGGCCCCAGCAGCTCCGTGATCGCCTCGGTGCGGTAGGCGGCGGGCTGGCGGGCCAGCCACCGGTGCAGCAGCCACCAGCCGATCTCCTCGGCGGCGTCCCGGTTCCCGCGCGCCATGGCGGCGAGCGCGCGGCGGTAGGGCCGGGAGTAACTCTGGGCGAACCGCTCAAAGGCGGCGCGCTCGCTGGTAGCGTCCTGCGACGGGGTGAGGTCGTGCGGGGCGACGGCGCGCTCGCGCCCGGCGAGCGAGGACCGCAGGGTGTCGTAGACGAACGGCACCGCGAGCAGGACGGCGACCTCGTCGGCGCTCAGGCGCAGCCCGTCGGCGCCCGGTCGCGACCCCTCGGACATCGTCTCGACCAGGAACGCGAGCCGGTCGGCCATCCGGGTGGCGAACCCCAGGTCCTGCCAGGGGTCGTCGGCCAGCGCGAGCAGCCCGTCCCGGCGGACCATCCCCAGGTGGACGACCAGTTCCGCGACCTGGTGTCGAGCCCGGGCCACGCGGTCGTCGGGACCGTGGTTCGCGGGACCGTCGGCAACGTGGTCCCACAACCGGTGTCGGGCCACCGTCGTGACCCAGCGATCCAGCTCGTCGGCGTGCGTGGGCCAAACCACGCCCGGCATCGTCACCCGCAGAAACCTACCCACCCCCGGCAAGGTCGCATTCACCGCCCGGCGGCGTACGGGGTCCGGCCGCCGCCCCGGTCGGCGACGCGACTCACACCCGGGAAGCAGTTGACACCGCAACTACCTCCACCGGTATTGTTCTCCCGTCAACAGTTGAACCTTCAAACAATAGGGAGCGCAGTAATGACTCGTACGGTCGCGGGAGTCGAGATCCCAGACCCCGGCGTCTTCGTGTTCGACCCGAAGCACACGGTCGTCGGCGCCGTGGCGCGGCACATGATGGTGAGCAAGGTCCGGGGCATCTTCAAGGACGTCTCCGGCACGATCACGATCGCCGAGGACCCGCTGCAGAGCAGCGTCGAGGTGCACATCAAGGCGGCGAGCATCGACACGGGTGTGGAGGACCGCGACAACCACCTGCGCAGCCCGGACTTCCTCGACGTGGAGAGGTACCCCGAGCTGACCTTCGTCAGCAAGCGCATCGTCAAGCACGACGGCTCGGACCTCGTGATCGCCGGTGACCTGACCATCCGCGGGGTCACCAAGGAGATCGAGCTGCCGGTCGAGTACGGCGGGGTGGGCACCACGCCGTGGGGCACCGAGGTCATCGGCTTCTCGGCCAGCACGGAGCTGGACCGCGAGGACTTCGGGATGACCTGGAACGCCGCGCTCGAGACCGGCGGCTTCCTCGTCGGCAAGAAGCTCAAGATCGAGATTGAGGTCGAGGCGATCCGGCAGGAGTGACGCGTGGCGTCACCCGACGCCTCCGGACGCGGTACGGCCCTGACCGTCAAGCCTGGGAAGGACGCCTTCCGGCGCGCCGAGCGCGGGAAGGCGTCCTTCGTTGCTGACCCCCGGGGGCGGTCCGGGGCGCCGGTGGCGGGGGCTTAGGGTCGGCGGCGTGGAGATTCCGGACCGGGCGCGGGTCGTCGTCATCGGCGGTGGGGTGATCGGCACCTCGGTGGCCTACCACCTCGCCCACCTCGGGGTCACCGACGTCGTCCTGCTGGAGCGCGACCGCCTCACCTCGGGCACCACCTGGCACGCCGCCGGGCTCATGGTGACGTTCGGGTCGATGTCGGAGACGTCGATCCGGATGCGCCAGTACACCCGTGACCTCTACGCCCGGCTCGAGGCCGAGACCGGCCTGGCCACCGGGTTCGCGCCGGTGGGGTTCATCGAGGTGGCCGCCGACCGCGACCGGCTCGAGGAGTACCGGCGCGTCGCCACGTTCAACCGTCACCTCGGCGTGGACGTGCACGAGATCTCGCCGCGCGAGGTCGGTGAGCTGTTCCCCCTGGCCCGTACCGACGACATCCTCGCCGGGTTCTACGTGCCCGGCGACGGGCGGGTGAACCCGGTCGACGTGACGATGTCGTTGGCGAAGGGGGCCCGCCAACGCGGGGTGCGCATCCTCGAGGGCGTGCCCGCGACCGGCGTGGCCACGCGGGGTGGGGCCGTGGCCGGGGTCCACACGCCGTACGGCTTCATCGAGGCCGAGGTCGTGGTCAACTGCGCCGGCATGTGGGCCCGCCAGCTCGGCGAGGCCGACGGGGTCAGCCTTCCGCTGCAGGCGGCCGAGCACTACTACCTCGTCACCGAGCCGCTGCCCGGGGTGGACGCGTCGCTGCCGGTGCTCGAGGACCCGGCGTCGTACGGCTACTACCGCGAGGAGGGCGGCGGGCTGCTCGTGGGGCTCTTCGAGCCGGAGAGCGCCCCCTGGCACGTGGACGCGATCCCGCCGGACGCCTCGTTCCTGACGCTGCCGCCCGACTGGGACCGGATGGCGCCCTACCTGCAGACGGCCATGCGCCGGGTGCCGGCCACGCTGACCGCCGGCGTGAAGCTGTTCTTCTGCGGGCCGGAGAGCTTCACCCCCGACCTCGCCCCGCTCATCGGCGAGGCGCCCGAGCTGCGCAACTACTTCGTGGCGGCCGGGCTGAACTCGATCGGCATCCTCACCGGCGGTGGGGTGGGGCGGGCGCTGGCCCAGTGGATCGTGGACGGCCAGCCCGACATCGACGTGACGGGGGTACACGTCGATCGCCTGCACCCGTACCAGGCCACGCCGGAGTACCGGGCCAGCCGGACGGTCGAGGCGCTGGGCCTGGTGTACGCCACCCACTACCCGAACCGACCGATGCGGACGGCCCGTGGGGCCAAGCGCTCGGCCCTGCACGACCGGCTGGCCGCGCAGGGCGCGTACTTCCGCGACGTCAGCGGCTGGGAGTCGCCGGACTGGTACGCCGGACCGGAGGCCGAGCCCGACCCCGGGCCGCTGACCTGGGGCCGGCCGGCGTACTTCGAGCACTGGGCGGCCGAACACCGGGCGGCCCGCGAGGCCGTGATCGTCATGGACATGTCGTTCATGGCCAAGTTCCTCGTGCAGGGGCGCGACGCCGGCCGGGTCCTGGAGTGGCTGTCCGCCAACCGGGTCGACGGCGAGCCCGGGCGGCTGACCTACACCCAGTGGCTCAACGAGCGGGGCACGATCGAGGCCGACCTCACCGTCACCAAGCTCGACGAGCAGACCTTCTGGGTGGTCGCCTCCGACACCGCGCACCGGCACGCGCTCACCTGGCTGCGCCGGCACATCCCGGCCGACGCCCACGCCTTCGCCACCGACGTCACCTCGGCCTGGGCGCAGATCAACGTGCAGGGCCCGCGCTCCCGCCAGCTGCTGCAGGCACTGACCACAGTGGACATGTCCGACGCGGCCTTCCCGTACCGGGCCGCCCGGGAGATCCCCATCGGCTTCACCCGTGTCCTCTGCGTGCGGATCACGTACCTGGGCGAGCTCGGGTACGAGCTGTACGTGCCGACCGAGCAGGCGGTGGGTGTCTACGACCGCATCCTCGCGACCGCCGCGGACCTGGCGCGCTCGGGCCGCGGGGTGGGGCTGCGCCACGCCGGGCTGAAGGCCCTGGGCAGCCTGCGCCTGGAAAAGGCGTACCGCGACTGGGGCCACGACATCGACAACACCGACACCGTGCTGGAGGCCGGCCTGGGCTTCGCGGTCGCCTGGGACAAGCCGTTCCTCGGCCGCGACGCGCTGCTGGCGGCGAAGGCGGCCGGGCCGCCGCGCCGCCGGCTGGTGCAGGTGCTGCTGACCGATCCGGAGCCCCTGCTGTACCACGGTGAGGTCGTGTACCGGTCCGGCCAGCCGGTCGGGTACGTACGCGCCGCCTCGTACGGGCACACCCTCGGCGGCGCGGTCGGGCTGGCCATGGTCGAGGCCGACGAGCCGATCACCGCGTCCTGGGTGGACGGTGGGGAGTGGACGGTCGACGTGGCCGGCGTCCGGCACCCGGCCCGGGCGTCGCTGCGGCCCCTCTACGACCCCGCGAACGCCCGCGTGCGCGCCTAGGCCGGCGGGGCGGAGCCGCCGTCGGTCGCCGCGTCGCCGGCGCCCCGCCGGCGCGGCCGGCGGTGGGCGGCGCCGCGCGGGTTGATGCGCCAGATCGTCACCGTGCGCCAGTCCGTGGACTCCAGCTCGGGGCGGACCCGCATCTCGGAGGCGGTGACCTCGGTGAAGTAGTCGCCCGGGAAGAACGCCCGGCCCGGGTCGCCCACGAGCACGTCGGCGCCGTCCCGCGCGGCGCGGCGCAGGAACGTGAGCACCCGGGCCGACATGTTCTCGCTGTAGAAGACGTCCCCGGCCACGACCAGGGGAGCCGGATCGGTGCCGACCGGAACGCCGAGGTCGGCCAGACCCCGGTCGAGGACGTCCTCGCCGATCACCCGCAGCTGGACTTGGTTGAGCTTCGCGTTGAGCTCGATGGCGTTGACCGCCAACGGGTCGATCTCCACCGCCCACACCTCGGCCGCCCCGGCCAGGGCGGCGGCGATCGCCACGATGCCGCTGCCCGAGGCGAGGTCGACGACGTTCCGCCCGGCCACCTCGGCCGGATGGTCGAGCAGGTACCGGGCCAGGCCCTGCCCGCCGGCCCAGGCGAAGGCCCAGAACGGGGGTGGGGCCTCGCTGTAGTACTCACCCTCGGTGGCCAGCCACAGCCCGATCGGCTCCTCGGCCTGGTGCAGCTGGATCTCGGGCACCTGGGTGACCGGCGACACCCGCAGGTGCCGTCGGACGAACTCATCGGGTTCGATCGCCCACCCCACCGGGATCACCAGCTTCGGGGTCGCTCCGGCTCGGGTCGGGGACGGGGCTCGGCGCCGTCGGTCCGGTCGCGTCGTGGCTCGGGCACGGCCGGCCGGGCCTCGCCGGAGCGGCGCAGGTCGGCGACCAGGGTGGCCAGGCCGGTGGTGATGGGCACGGCGGCGACGAGTCCGATCGTGCCGACCGCGGCCCGCACGATCTCCTGGGCGAGGACGGGGCTGGTCAGCACCTCGCTCACGGGCTGGCCGCCGGCCGCGATGAGCAGCAGCAGCGGAAGCGAGGCGCCCGCGTAGGCGAGCACGATCGTGTTCACCGCCGAGGCGACGTGGGCCCGGCCGACCCGGATCGCGGACCGGAACAGCGCCAGCCGCGAGGTCGCGGCCGGGGCGAGCTCGGCGACCGTGGTGGCCTGGGTGACGGTGACGTCGTCGAGCACACCGAGCGCGCCGATGATGATGCCGGCGAGCAGCAGGCCGCGCAGGTCGATCTCATTGTTGAAGATCGACAGGTTGATGGTGTCCTCGTCCGTGAAGCCGGTGAGCGACGTCGTGGCCGTGAACAGGGCGCCCAGCAGCCCGGTGATCACCAGGCTGGCGAGCGTCCCCAGCACCGCCACCGAGGTCGTCACGGTGAAGCCGTGGGTCAGGTAGAGCACCGCGAACATGATCGCCGCCGAGCCCACGATGGCCACCGGCAGCGGGGACTGTCCATTCAGGATGGCCGGGATGATGAACAGCAGCAGGAAGGCGAAGCTCACCCCGAGGCCGACCAACGCGGTGACCCCGCGCCACCGGCCGAACGCGATCACCGCGACCATGCACAGGGCCAGCATGAGGAGCAGGTCCATTCCGCGCTGGTGATCCATGACGATGAAACGCCGCCCGCCGTCGCCCGGCTGGGGCAGTTCGCCGAGGACCACGGCGTCCCCGGCCGACAGCCGCGGCGCCCCCGGCCCGCGGGGCAGCTCCACGGTGGTGTCGGTGCCCGCGCCCGGACCCGACGTGATGTGCACGACCGCGGTGCCACAGGGCAGGGCCGGGCCGACCTGCGGCAGGCTGTCCGGGCAGGGGACCTCGGTGATCCGCAGGACCTCGCCGTAGGCCCGCGGCATCGACGCGGAGGGGGCGGTCTCGGGCCGGTCGGGCCAGAGGAACGCCACGAGGAAAGCGGTGACCGCCGCGCACGGAATCAGGATCCATCGGACAATCGTCGCAGTCCGCCGGGAAACCGACAGTTCGGCGTCGTGCCGCTGCCCGAGGTCGTCCCCGCGACGGGAGCGACCGTGGCGGCGCCGCTCCCGGCCCGTGGCGGCGTGCGAGCGGATCTCCCGGCCGCCGGTCAGCAGCGCGGGCGGATCGGACTGCTCCTCGTCCCGGCGCACGGCGAGGTACTCGCCCGTGGGCGCGGGCCGGGGCGGGTGCCCGACGGCCGACGGCAGGAGCTGGGTCGGGTAGTCGGTGGCCGGCGGCGGGACGGTGGGGTACTGGCCGGTCGGCGGGCGCCCGGGCTGCGGGCCGGACGGCGGCGGGACGGTCGGGTGCTGACCGGTTGGTGGGGAGATGGTGGGGTACTGCCCGGTTGGCGTACGGCCGGGGCCGGTCGGCGGGGTGACCGTGGGGTGCTGACCGGTCGGCGGCTTCACCGTGGGGTGCTGGCCGGTCGGCGTACGGACAGTCGGGTTCGGCTGGGCGTACGGATCATGACCGTACGAACTGGACGGTCCTCCGGTCCAGCCCTCGGATGGCTCGCTGCGCACCTGTGCACTCTCTCATCGGCCCGATCGATTCCGTCGGCGGGGGAGCCGGCCCGTCGGCTCGAACGCCGCGGCGGGTCGCGCGTGCGCCGTGGCCGAGGGCTCGAGCGCGGGCGTTAGGCTGCCCACCCGTGTGGGACGTGCCCGTGTGGGACGTAGTGGTCGTCGGCGGCGGGCCGGCGGGCCTGTCGGCGGCGTACGCGGCCGCCCGCCGGGGTGCGCGCACGCTCGTGCTCGAGCGGGCCACGCACCCGCGGTACAAGACGTGCGGCGGCGGCCTCATCGGCGTTTCGCTGCGGTCGCTGCCTGACGGCTTCACCGTGCCTGCCCGGGACGTCGTCCACCGCGCCACCTTCACGCTCAACGGCCGCGGCCGCTTCACCCGCCGCTCGTCCGCCCCGCTCATCACCATGGTGCAGCGGGACGAGCTCGACGCGGCCCTGTGCGCGGCGGCCCGCGCGGCCGGCGCGACCGTGCGGGAGGGGGCGCTCGTCCGGTCCGTCACCCAGGATGCCGACACCGTACGGCTGCGGGTCAATGCCCTGGCGACCGCTCCGGCGGCGGGCTCCGCTGCTCCGGCCGCCGATGCGGGCGCGCGCGGCGACGAGGAGGTGCGGGCGCGCGTCGTGATCGGCGCCGACGGGTCGGCCGGCATCACCGCGCGTCACGTCGGGGTCACCTACGACCAGGTCGACCTCGGCCTGGAGGTCGACGTACCGATGCCCCGGGCCACGGCGGGCCCCGGCCGGGACTCGGCGCGGGCCGACTGGGCGGGGCGCCTGCTCATCGACTGGGGTCCGCTGCCCGGGTCGTACGGCTGGGTCTTCCCGAAGGGGGACCTGCTCACGGTCGGGGTGATCGCGGCCCGGGGCCAGGGCGAGGCGACCCGGGCCTACCTGGCGTCGTTCCTGGACCGGCTCCAGCTCTCCACTGTGGAGCGCATCCACGACTCGGGCCACCTCACCCGGTGCCGGGCGCCCGACTCGCCGGTGCGGCGCGGGCGCGTGCTCGTCGCCGGGGACGCCGCCGGCCTGCTCGACCCGTGGACCCGGGAGGGGATCAGCTTCGCGCTGCGCTCGGGGGCGCTCGCGGGCGCGGCCGCGGCGAGCGGGGACCTGGCCCGGTACGAGTCCGATGTGGAATCCACCCTGGCTCCCCTGATGGCCGCGGGCCGGCGCCTGCTGCGGCTGTTCGAGGCGCACCCCGGCGCCTGCCACGCGGCGGTGGCGACCCCGCCCGGGTGGCGGCTGTTCACCGCGGTCTGTCGGGGCGAGCTGGACCTCGCTCAAGTGGTCCGTCACCGCTCGGTCCGCGCCGCCCTGGCCCTGCTGGGCGGCCGCTAGCGCCGCGGGTGGGGCCTGACGCGCCACCGCGTCGCCCGGAGGGCCCAGCTCTCCCGGGACGCGACGTCTCGTGCGGCGACGGTATTACGTTTGATCTCGCCGGCTTGGCCCAGCCGGCTAGTTGGGACGTACATATGTGAGCCGCCGCTACCGGCCTGGCCTGGGACGCCTTTGTCTGGTCCTCGACACGTCCCGTTGTCTGGTCCGTGGCCCGTCCGGGCGAGCGCGGGTCGCTCGGGTGTTGCGTGGAATCGCGGGGACGCTCGGGTGTTGCTGGAACGCAGCAGAGCGGTCCGCGGCGTGCGCGCCGGCCGGCCCTGGCATAATAGTGAGCGTGACTCACAATGAGGTTGCCTCCCAGTATGAGCGAGGCCTTGGTCTGCTCCTGCAACTCGCGCTGGTGCTGCACCACGACCTGGCCCAGAGCCTGGCCCGCGACGGGCTGACCGTTTCGCGGGTTCGGGTGCTGTGGGAGCTGCGGGCCCGCGGGCCGGTGTTGCAGCGGGAGCTGGCCGACGCCCTCGATGTGGCCCCCCGGACCATGACCGGCATCGTGGACGGGCTGGTAGCCACGGACTTCGTCACCCGGCAGCCGCACCCGACCGACCGGCGGGCGGCTCTGGTCACGCTCACCCCGCGGGGCGAGGCGACGATCGCCGCTATGGAGGCCGACCAGGCCCGGTTCGTCGAGATCCTCTTCGGCGGGATGAGCGAGGAGCGACTGGCCTGCCTCATCGACGGACTTGAGGAGGTCCTCGCCCGGCTGCGCCAGCACGGGCTGCAGCTGCCGTCGGCGAGCGAGGAGGAATCCGCATGAGCGCCCTGAACCGAATCCTGGCCCGTCTCTGGCGCATCGCCGTCATCGCGGTGCGCTACGAGCTCAACATCTGGCGCAGTCTCGGCATCTGGGTGCTCCGGCTGCGGACCGTCCCGCCGGGCGCGCGCGGGCACCGGTACGCCGGGGCGGTGACCCCGCTGATGATCGTGTTCATCGTGGTCTCGGCGGTCGAGCTGCCGATCACTTTCTGCTGCCCTGGGAGACGGTGCGGCTGGTCGTCGACATCATCAGCGTCTGGGGTCTGTTGTGGATGGTCGGACTGCTCGCCGCTGTCCGGGTGCACCCGCACTTCGTTGACGAGAAGGGGATCCGCGTGCGGTACGCCTTCTCGGTGGACGTGAGGGTGCCGTGGGAGGCGGTGGCCTCGGCGCGGTCGCGAGCGCGGACGGTGGAGACCGGCCGGACCGTCCAGTGTGAGCAGACGGCGGCGGGCGCCGTGGTGAGCATCAATGTGATGAAACAGACCACTGTGGACCTTGTGCTCCGGGAGCCGACGGTGCTGGACCTGCCGCAGGCCGGCGGTCAGCCCGTGGTGGAGCTGCGGTTGTACGCCGACGACCCCGCCGCGCTGGTGGCCGACATTCGGGATCGCCTGGCCGCCGCGACGGCGGGCGGGGCCGACCGGGTGCCGGGAGGTCCCTTCGTCGGACCAGGCCCGGAGCGAGTTTGAGCTGGGCGCGCTAGGCCAGGGCCTCGCGGGCCGCCCGGGCGACCTCCTCGGCGATCGTCGTGAGCAGGGTTGAGCGCAGGTTCCACTGCTGCCAGTAGAGCGGAACGCCGATCGCCTCTCCGTCGAGGCGCACGATCCGCCCCTCGGCCAGCAGCGGGCCGGACTGCTGGGGCGGGAGCAGGCCCCAGCCGAGGCCGAGCGCGATGGCGTTGGCAAAGTCGGCCGACGAGGGCACGTAGTGGCGCGGCGGGAGGGCGGGGTCGGCGCCCCGGGAGCGGAGGAACTGGGTCTGCAGGTCGTCGCGCCGGTCGAAGTCGACGACCGGGGCCACGGCGAGGGCCTGGGCGTCCTGGCCGTCGGCGAACCACCGGTCCACGAAGGCCGGGCTCGCGAACGGCTCGTAGCGCATGACGCCGAGCGGCCGCACGACGCACCCGCTCACCGGCCGCGCCTGGGAGGTGACCGCGGCCATGACCGTGCCCGACTCCAGCAGCCCGGCCGTGAACGCCTGGTCGTCGCGGTGCAGGTCGAAGACCATGGGCCGCCGCTGCGCCGCGCGGGCGAGGGCGGTCAGGAACCACGTGGCGAGCGAATCGGCGTTGACCGCGAGGGCCACGGTGGGCGGTGCGGGGTCGCCGCCAGGCTGGTCGCCGAGCTGGGCCAGCGCCTCGCGCTCGAGCAGGTCGAGCTGCCGCCCGAGCCGGACGATCGCCGCCCCGGCCTCGGTCGGTCGCACCGGCTTGCTGCGCACGAGCAGCACCCGGCCGACCTGCTCCTCGAGCGTGCGGACGCGCTGGGACACCGCCGACGGGGTGAGGTGCAGCGCGCGGGCGGCCGCCTCGATCGTCCCCTCGGCGGCGACCACGGCGAGCGTCCGGGCCAGCTCCAGCGTGAACGACATGAAGCGATGCTAATGCTACGGAAAAATCTTAAGCTGGACTGCATCGCGCGGGCCGCCTAGCGTACGGCCTCGTGTCGTCTGTGATCGCCGGCCTCGGACTCGGCCTGTCGTTGATCGTCGCCATCGGGGCTCAGAACGCGTTCCTGCTCCGGCAAGGGCTGCGCCGGGAGCACGTCACGCCCGTGGTGATCGTCTGCGCGGCCAGCGATGTCGCGCTCTACGTGGTGGGCGCGGCCGGGTTCGGGACGATCGCCACCCGCATTCCGTGGCTCATCGACGTCGTGCGGTGGGCCGGAGCGGCGTTCCTCATCGGCTACGGCGCGCTCGCCGCGCGGCGGGCGCTGCGCTCCGACGGGTCCGCGCTCCGGCCGGCGACCGACGACGACCCCGGGTCAGCCGAGGCCGCCACATCCGCCACGCCGGGCGCCGGTGCTGCGTCGGACGCAGCAGAGCGGGTGGGGGCCGGCGGTGGATCACCCGACGGCGCCGGGGCATCCGGTCCGAGCGCGGGCCGCGGACCGGTGGCGGTGGCCCGTCGCGCCGGGATGCGTACGGTCGTGGTCACGGCGCTCGCCCTGACGTGGCTGAACCCCCACGTGTACCTCGACACCGTGTTCCTGGCCGGCTCGGTGGCGGCCGCGCAGGGGGAGGGCCGGTGGGCGTTCGTGCTCGGTGCGAGCGTCGCGAGCATCACCTGGTTCACCGCGCTCGGCTACGGCGCCCGCGCACTGGGCCGGTGGCTGAGCACGCCGCGGGCCTGGCGGGTGCTCGACGCCGTGATCGCCGTCGTCATGGTCGCCATCGGGATCTCGCTTCTCGTGTGACCCCGGGTCCGGCCGTCCGTGATCGCTCGGGTGACCAAGTCCCGCCGCCCGGGAACGCTCGCGTGCCCCGGTACCGCCCATGGTCGCGGTGAGGCACTCATACGTCGCGCCACCCATGATCGCCTCACCGTGATCATCGGTCGTGGTCACGGTGAGGCGACCATGCGTCCGTCGGCGCGCCGTCGCCTCACGGCGATCATGGCGACGCCCAGGGCCGGGCGTCCGTACGGTCAGTTGACAACGCCCAGGGCCCCGGGCGTCCGTACGGTCACTTGGCGAGACCGGCGCGGCGGAGAGCGTCGGCGAGGGCGGTGTTGACGGGCCCGTCGGCCGGACGTCCGCGACCCGATCCGCCCCGGCCGGCGGCGCCAGCGCGGCCGTCCCGGCCGCTCCGACCGCCCTCGGCCCGGCGGTCGGCCGAGCCGGGGCCCGAGGCCGCGCGGACCGCGGCCGGGTCGTCGTCCAGGCGCAGGGTCAGCGAGATGCGCTTGCGGGGCACGTCGACGTCGAGGACCTTCACCTTCACGATGTCGCCGGGCTTGACGACGTCGCGGGGGTCCTTGACGAAGTTGTGCGACATCGCCGACACGTGCACGAGCCCGTCCTGGTGCACCCCGATGTCCACGAACGCCCCGAAGGCGGCCACGTTGGTGACCACGCCCTCCAGCACCATGCCGACCTTGAGGTCGGCCAGGGTCTCGACCCCCTCGGCGAAGGCGGCCGTCTTGAACTCCGGGCGCGGGTCCCGGCCGGGCTTCTCCAGCTCCTTGAGGATGTCGGTGACCGTCGGCAGGCCGAAGGTGTCGTCGACGAACTGCTCCGGCTTGAGCTTGCGCAGGACGGCCGTGTTGCCGATCAGCGACTTCAGATCCATCTTCGTCGCGTCGAGGATGCGCCGCACCACCGGGTACGCCTCCGGGTGCACGGCCGAGGCGTCGAGGGGGTCGTCGCCGTCGGGGATGCGCAGGAAGCCCGCGCACTGCTCGAAGGCCTTGGGGCCGAGCCGGGGCACCTGCTTGAGGTCGTTGCGAGTCCGGAATGGACCGTTGGCGTTGCGGTGGGCCACGATGTTGGCCGCCAACCCCTCGCCGATGCCGGAGACGCGGGTCAGCAGCGGCACGGAGGCGGTGTTCACGTCCACACCGACGGCGTTGACGCAGTCCTCCACGACCGCGTCCAGGCTGCGCGACAGCTTCGCCTCGGACACGTCGTGCTGGTACTGGCCCACGCCAATGGACTTCGGGTCGATCTTCACCAGCTCGGCCAGCGGGTCCTGCAGGCGGCGGGCGATCGAGACCGCGCCCCGCAGCGACACGTCCAGGTCCGGCAGCTCCTGCGAGGCGTAGGCCGACGCGGAGTACACCGAGGCGCCCGCCTCGGAGACGACGACCTTCGTCAGCCCGGGAATGAGCCGCACCAGCTCGCCCACGAGCTTGTCGGTCTCCCGCGACGCGGTCCCGTTGCCGATCGCCACCAGCTCCACGTTGTGCGCCTTCACGTGCCGGGCCAGGGTGACCAGCGACTCCTGCCAGCGTCGGTGCGGCTCGTGCGGATAGATGGTGTCGGTGGCGACCACCTTGCCGGTGCCGTCGACCACCGCGACCTTCACGCCGGTGCGGTACCCGGGGTCCAGACCCATGGTCGGTCGGCCCCCGGCCGGGGCGGCGAGCAGCAGGTCGCGCAGGTTGGCGGCGAAGACCCGCACGGCCTCGTCCTCGGCGTTCTGGAACAGGCGCATACGGATGTCGATGCCCAGATGGGTGAGGATGCGCGTGCGCCAGGCCCAGCGGACGGTGTCCAGCAGCCACCGGTCGGCCGGCCGGCCCTGGTCGGCGATGCCGAACCGCGCCGCGATGTCCCGCTCGTACTCGCTCGGCCCGAGCACCGGCGGGGCCGTCGGGTCCTCCGGCGCCGGCTCGGGATCCATCGACAGGTCGAGGACCTCCTCCTTCTCACCGCGGAAGAGAGCCAGGATGCGGTGGGAGGGCAGCGTGGTGAACGGCTCGGAGAAGTCGAAGTAGTCGGCGAACTTGGCGCCCGCCTCCTCCTTGCCGGAGCGGACGGTCGAGACCACGCGGCCGCGGTTCCACATCTTCTCCCGCAGCGCGCCGATGAGGTCGGCGTCCTCGCTGAACCGCTCGACCAGGATGGCCCGGGCGCCCTCCAGCGCGGCCGCCGCGTCGGGCACGCCCTTGTCGGGGTCCACATAGGACTCAGCCGTCGGGATCGGCTCCAGCGTGGGGTCGTTCAGCAGCGCGTCGGCCAGCGGCTCCAGCCCGGCCTCGCGGGCGATCTGGGCCTTGGTGCGGCGCTTCGGCTTGTAGGGCAGGTAGATGTCCTCGAGCCGGGCCTTCGAGTCGGCCGCCATGATCTGGGCCAACAGCTCGTCGGTCAGCTTGC